>OLGE01001188.1_pt1 | contig 27800 bp, 27 predicted proteins | sample 1605151 | NCBI WGS metagenome assembly OLGE01 (sample SAMEA3888912, study PRJEB22519) | human gut metagenome | biome: human gut; feature: human-associated habitat; material: faeces | place: Denmark | collected 2010
TCATCAAGCGCAGCCAGACCGAAATGCTGGAGCGCATCTCCGGCTTCACGGCGGAGCAGGCCAAGGACTACCTGATCGCACAGGTGGAGTCCGAGGTCACCCATGAGACGGCGCTGAAGATCAAGGAGATCGAGGCCCGTGCCAAGGACGAGGCCGACCAGCGCGCCCGTGAGATCGTGGCCACCGCCATCCAGCGCTGTGCCGCCGACCATGTGGCTGAGATCACCGTCAGTGTGGTACCCCTGCCCAATGACGAGATGAAGGGCCGCATCATCGGCCGTGAGGGCCGTAATATCCGGACGCTGGAGACGCTGACCGGCGCCGATCTCATCATCGACGATACCCCGGAGGCCATTACCGTCTCCTGCTTTGAGCCGGTTCGCCGCGAGGTGGCGCGTCTGGCACTGGAGAAGCTCATCGCCGACGGCCGCATCCACCCCACCCACATTGAGGAGATGGTGGAGAAGGCCCGCCGCGAGGTGGACGGCGTCATCCGCGCCGAGGGCGAGCGCGCCGTGCTGGAAACCGGCGTCCGCAGTCTGCACCCCGAGCTGCAGAAGCTGCTGGGCCGTCTGCATTACCGCACCAGCTACGGCCAGAACGTGCTGCAGCACTCTATCGAGGTCAGCCACATCGCCGGCATGATGGCCGCCGAGCTGGGCGCCGACGTACAGGCTGCCAAGCGCGCCGGTCTGCTCCACGATATCGGCAAGGCCCTTGACCACGAGTTCGAGGGTACCCATGTGGCGCTGGGCGTGGAGTACGCCCGCAAGTACCGGGAGAAGGAAGACATCATCCACGCCATTCAGGCGCACCACGGCGATGTGGAGTGCAAGACGCTGGTGGCCTGTCTGGTACAGGCGGCAGATGCTATTTCCGCCGCACGTCCCGGCGCTCGCCGCGAGAATCTGGAGAACTACATCAAGCGTCTGGAGAAGCTGGAGGAGATCACCGGCACCTATCCCGGCGTGGAGAAGAGCTACGCCATTCAGGCGGGCCGCGAGGTTCGCGTCATGGTCAAGCCCGAGCAGGTGTCCGAGGACGAGATGGTCATTCTGGCACGGGAGCTGGCCAAGCGCATCGAAAACGAGCTGGAGTATCCCGGACAGATCAAGGTCCATGTCCTGCGGGAGACGAAGGTCGTGGAATACGCAAAATAAAGACCCCTACAAGCTCCGGAGCGCGTTGCACTCCGGAGCTTCTTTTGCTATAATACCCTTTAGGTGAAAGAAAGGGAGGTGCCGCGCCGATGAAACGCCTGATCCTACTGCTACTGCTGCTGGCGGCGGCACTGTCGCTGTCCGGCTGCCTGACCATCGTGGGGGACGACCCTGCGCCGGAGGAGACGACCGAGCCGGTGGATGTGATCGATACCGTGCCGGAGACGGAGGTCTGGACGCGGCAGCACAAGTCTGTCTGGGGCGGTGAGCCGCAGCCGGTCAGCGCCGCCTTTGAGCGCATTTCCGGCGCAGCCGCCCACGGTATGACCACCGGGCAGGAGCTTCTGCTGCTGGACTTCATGGAGTGCTACTACCAGTCCGTCTGCAATTTGCAGGTCATCGACCCCGCCGTACTGTTTACCAACCACGACCAGTCCGCCTACCACAGGACGGTCTGGCGCACGCTGGCGGCCATCCGGCGGATGGCGCCTATCGACCTCCACGCCGAGTCGTACAGCTACTCCCTGCGCTGCACGGAGCTGACGCAGGATGGCGACACGGCGGAGCTGACGGTGCTGGAGAGCAGCGTGGTTTACTTTGCCGGACTGGACGGGCTGCCCTCCGAGCAGTGGAACGTGCAGCACGATTTTCAGCTCCGGCGCATCAGCGGCGACCGCTGGCGCATCGTGACCCACGACTCCGACGACAACCCCTATTACAACGCCGACTATGACGACGATACCGGTACCGACCGCAACCTGCCGCTGCTGCTGGCCTGCATCGAGGCACGCAGGACGGATCCCCGCGAGCCGTGGACGCCCGCCGTCACATGGGATCACGACTACGACCGCGCCGCCGCGCTGGACTATATGCTGACATACAGCGCCAAGCGCAACCCGTCCTATAAGGCCTATGACGACGTGGGCGGCAACTGCATGAACTTCGGCTCGCAGGTGTTGACCGCCGGCGGCATTCCCGCCTTGCCCGGCGGCTATGAGGACGGCTGGTTCTACAACAGCAGCCGCAGCGTCTCGCTGCCGTGGGTCAATGTGGGCGGCTTCCTCGATCTGGCGGCCGAGCATACCGGCTCCGGCCTTGTGGCGGTGGTGGACGCGCCCTATTTCACCGGCGAGGTGGGGGATATCATCACCATGGGCGTGGAGAAGCCGCGGAATCATACTACGGTGATCTGCGGTGTGCTTGCCGATGAGGCGGGGCAGACCGTGGACTATCTATTGTGCTCCAACACCGCCAATCTGCGGAACTATCCGGCCTCCGCGTACTACTATGCCAACCGCCAGCTCACCAGGATACTGGGCTGGAACGACTGACCTCAAAGGAGGAAAAACCATGGAATACCGCGTTTTAGCGCTGGGCGACGTGGCCAGCGAGACGGGACTTACACTGCTGGAAAAGAAGCTGCGCGCCTTCAAGCGGGAACAGCGCATCGACTTCACCGTGGTCAACGGGGAGAACATCTCCGGCACCGGCCTGACCCGGGCGCAGGCGGAGGAGCTGCTGGCCGCCGGCGCCGATGTGGTCACGCTGGGCAACCACACCTTCGGCAAGCCCCAGATCGCCCCGTTTCTGGACGAGAACCGCTACATCCTGCGCCCCGCCAACTTTACGGGCCGTGCCGCAGGCCGCGGCTGCGCCGTCTATGACTGCGGCGCGTTCTCCGTGGCGGTGCTGGTGCTCATCGGCCGCTGCGACTTGGATTTCAACGCCGACAACCCCTTTACCACGGCGGATCGCCTGCTGAAGACACCGGACAAGCCCACCTTCACGCTGGTGGAGTTCCACGCGCAGGCCACCAGCGAGAAGCTGGCCATGGCCTACTATCTGGATGGCCGCGTCTCGGCCCTGTGGGGTACCCACACCCATGTGCCCACCGCCGATGCCCGGGTGTTCCCCAAGGGTACGGGCTACGTCACCGATCTGGGTATGACCGGCCCGGTGGAGTCCGTGCTGGGCATCCGTCCGGAGCAGTCCATGGAGTTCTTTCTGGGCGGGCAGCCCGGCCGCTATCAGGCGGCGGACGGCCCCTGCGCGGCGCAGGGCTGCATTTTTACGTTAAACAGCGACACCGGCCTTTGTACCGGCGTGGAGCGTATAGAGATCAAATAAAAGGAGAAGCTGCATCATGTCTGTGGAAAAAGTAAAAGCCTATCTGGCGCCTTACGGCGTCAATGATCGTATCCGCGAGTTCGACGTGTCCAGCGCCACGGTGGAGCTGGCTGCGCTGGCCGTGGGCGTGGAGGGCGCCCGCATCGCCAAGACCCTGAGCTTCAAGGTAGGGGAGGATCCCATTCTGGTGGTGGCCGCCGGTGACGCCAAGGTGGACAACAGCAAATATAAGCACTTCTTCGGCGCCAAGGCCAAGATGCTCACCGCCGAGGAGGCGGTGGAGCGTATCGGCCACGCCGTAGGCGGCGTGTGTCCCTTTGCCCTGCCCGAGGATGTCAAGACCTATCTGGATGTGTCCCTCAAGCGCTTTGAGACGGTGTTCCCCGCTGTGGGCAGCGCCTCCAGCGCCATTGAGCTGACCTGCGACGAGCTGGAGCGCTGCTGCGGGAAGAACTTTGTCCAGTGGGTGGATGTGTGCAAGGGCTGGCAGGACGAGGAGGCATGATGGTGCGCGTTCTGCACGCCGGGGACTTCCATCTGGACAGTGCCTTCGGCGCCCTGACACCGGACCAGGCCCGCCAGCGCCGTGCCGAGAGCCGGGGGAGCGTACAGCGTCTGGTGGACTGGGCCAACGACCACGACATACAGCTGATGCTGCTGGCAGGCGACCTCTTTGACGGCGCCGCCATTGGCGGCGATACCGCCCGCCTGCTGGCGGAGGCGCTGGGCAGCTTTCAGGGACAGGTGGTCATCGCCCCCGGCAACCACGATCCCTACACCGCCCGCAGTGCCTACGCCCGTACGCTGTGGCCTGACAATGTGCATATCTTTACAGAGGATCGGATGCAGACCATCCTGTTTCCTCAGTACGGCTGCGCCGTCCACGGTGCCGCCTTTACCGCGCCGGAGGAGACGGAGGACCGGGTGCTGTCCGGCTTCACCGCCCCCGACGACGGACTGGTGCATATCGGCCTGATCCACGGGGAGCTGACCGGCTCTGAAAGCCGCTACCGCCCGCTGACCACCGCCGCTGTGATGGCCTCCGGCCTGCACTATCTGGCGCTGGGTCATGTCCACGGCTGCTCCGGCGTTCTCCGCGCCGGTACCGTACCCTACGGCTACTGCGGCTGTCTGGAGGGCAGGGGCTTTGACGAGCTGGGGGACAAGGGCTTCCTGGCCGGTGAGGTGTCGCCGGAGGAGGCAGCGCTGCAATTCATCCCCTTTGCCCGCCGCCGCTACCGCATCATGGAGGTGGACGTGACGGAGGGCGACCCGGCGGAGACGGCCTTGGCCGCCATCCCGCAGGGGTGGGGCGAGGATGTGTGCCGCATCGTCCTCACCGGTAGCCCCGCCGCGCCGGTGCGTCCGGAGCGGATCGAGACCGCGCTGGCCGGGCGCTTTTACGCCCTGCAGGTGCGGGATAAGACCACGGCCCGGCAGGAGCTGTGGGAAAGGTGCGGCGAGGACACCCTGCGGGGCTTGTTCCTTCGAAATTTGCGGGACAGGTGCGGCGATGATCCCCAGTCCCGCCGTCTGATGGAGCAGGCGGCTGCCTTCGGACTGGCCGCGATCGACGACCGGGAGGTATAGACCATGAAAAAGATCCTGATGATCGGCACCGGCGGCACCATTGCCTCCGAAAAGACGCCCTCCGGCCTGACACCGGAGCTGACCACGGAGCAGCTGCTGTCCTTTATTCCCGGCATTGCGGCGCTCTGCCATGTGGACTGCCTCCAGCTGTACAGTCTGGACAGCACCAACATCCGGCCGGAGCATTGGCTGGGCATCGCCGCCGCCATTCGTGACCGCTACGACGACTACGACGGCTTTGTCATCGCCCACGGCACCGATACCATGGCCTACACCGCCGCCGCCCTCAGCTATCTGGTGCAGGGCAGCCCCAAGCCCATCGTGCTCACCGGCGCGCAGAAGCCCATCTGGTTTGACGGCACCGACTCCAAGCGCAACCTGACCGATGCGTTCTTGTATGCCTGCCGGGGCTGCGGCGGCGTCCAGATCGTGTTCAACGGCAAGGTGATCCTCGGCACCCGCGCCCGCAAGACCTGCTCCAAGAGCTTCCACGCTTTCTCCAGCGTGAACTACCCCGATCTGGCGGTGGTGCAGGACGGCCACCTGCTGCAATATATGCGCTGTGCCTGCTACCCCCGCCCACTGTTCTATGATACGCTGGACAGCCGGGTGGGACTGCTGAAGCTGATCCCCGGTACGTCCAGCGAGCTGATCGACTTCATGTTGGATCGGCACGACGGCCTCATCATCGAGTCCTTCGGCGTGGGCGGCCTGCCGGAATACGAGGGGGCTGATTTCTACGACGCGGTGCGCCGCGGCGTGGAGCGGGGCAAGATCGTGGTCATGACCACGCAGGTACCCAACGAGGGCAGCGACCTGACGGTGTACCATGTGGGCGGCCGCCTGAAAAGCACCCTCCGGCTGCTGGAGGCCTACGATATGACCACGGAGTCGGCGGTGGCCAAGCTCATGTGGATCCTGAGGCAGACGCGGGACTTCAACGAGGCGGAGCGTCTGTTCTACCGGCCGGTGGCCCGCGACATCCTGTACGAAAATTGATTTTAACGCAAGAAACGGCGCGCCGCAGGCGTACCGTTTCTTGCATACTTTTGCGCCGTTTTTCCCATACTATCCGAAAATATGCGGGGAGGACGCAAGGCATGAAACAGAATTTTTCCGCCAGAACGACGGCGTTGGACGATGCGCTGGGCGTAGGGCGCTGCTTCGACATGACGGCCCGCGACCTGACCATCGGCGGCCGCCGCGCCCGGCTATGGGTGGTGAACGGCTACGCGCAGGAGGGCGTTCTGGAGCGTATCATCGCCCAGTGGCTGGCGGCGCCCGACCTGACGGACATGAAAACGCCGGATGCATTTCTCCGGCGCTTTGTCACCGCCTGCGATGCAGCCGTCTGCCTGAAAAAGGAGGCGGCGGTGCTGGGCGTTTTCTCCGGCAAGACGCTGCTGGTGGTGGACGGCTGGGACGGCGGTATCCTGATGGACGTGAAGCAGTTTCCTACCCGCTCCATCGAGGAGCCGGACACCAGCCGCGTTCTCCGGGGCAGCCACGACGGCTTCGTGGAGAATCTGATGCAGAACGCCGCCCTGCTGCGCCGCCGTATCCGCGACTCCCGCCTGACGCTGGAGCGGGTGCAGCTGGACAACCGCTCCCACACCGATGTGGTACTGTGCTACATGGAAGGGGAGGCCGACCCCGATCTGCTGGCGGAGATACGGGAAAAACTGGAAAAAATGCAGGTGGGCTCCATCGCTATGAGCCAGGAATCGGTGGCGGAGGCCCTGTCGCCCCGGCAGTTCTGGAACCCTTTTCCCAAGGTTCGGTATACGGAGCGCCCCGACGTGGCCACGGCCTGCATCATGGAGGGCGACGTGGTGGTGATGGTGGACAACTCCCCGTCGGCGCTGCTGCTGCCCACCACGCTGCTGCGGTTCACCGAGGAGATCAACGACTACTACTTCCCGCCCCTCATCGGCTCCTATCTCCAAATCGTCCGCATGGCGGTGCTGCTGCTGACATTGTTTGTCACGCCGGTATGGTATCTGCTGGTGAAAAACCCCGATACCCTCCACGAGAACCTGCATTTCCTGCTGATACAGGACGAATACTACGTTCCGCTCATTCTCCAGCTTTTGCTGGTGGAGCTGATCATCGACGTACTGAAGCTGGCGTCCCTCAACACGCCGGATGTGCTGAGCAACTCCTTCAGCATGATCGGCGCCCTGATCTTGGGGGACTTCGCGGTGCAGGCGCGCTGGCTGGTGCCGGAGGTGCTGGTGTACATGGCCTTCGTGGCCATCGCCAACTACGCCCAGCACAGCTACGAGATGGGCTACGCCACCAAGCTGTGCCGGATGCTGCTGCTGATCCTCATCTGGCTCTTTGACCTGTGGGGACTGCTCGCCGGTGTGGCGGCCATACTGGTGATGATGGCGGTCACCAAGCCGCTGGTGGGCAAGGGATACCTCTACCCGCTCATCCCCTTTGACGGCAAAAAATTAAAGCGCCTGCTGCACCGCGTCCCCATCCGTAAGGACAACAGCTAAGTGCAAAAGCCATAAAATGCCGGGCTGCCGCTGGCAATTCACCCTGAATTTACACCGCATGACTCACCCCGTTCCGGCACAAAGTAACGCTGTCGCCGGCGACAATTCCACAAAGGGGTGAGACGCTTGTATGAACTGCGTGAAACGCATCGCACAGGCAGCCTCCGCAAAGGCACCGCAAGGCTGCTCGCTTTGGTTTTTTCCCTCTCACTGTGTCTCCAGCTGGTCTGGGCCGCCCCCGGAGAGCGGACAGTGATCCCGCTGGGCAAGGCCGTGGGCATCAAGCTGTTTGCCGACGGCGCGCTGGTGGTAGGACTGTCGGAGGGCGATCCCTGTCCCGCAAAGGACTGCGGCCTGAAGGAGGGAGACCTGATCCTCTCCATGGGTGACACGAAGATCACCTCTACCGAGCAGGTACGCGCACTCCTGCAGGACAACGGCTGCGAGCCGCTGGTCATGACCGTCCGGCGCAGCAGCCGGACGCTGACCGTCACCGCCGTACCCGTGCAGGGCGTTGACGGCGCGTGGCAGCTGGGGGCGTGGATCCGCGACAGCATGGCCGGTATCGGCACGCTGACCTACTACGACCCCGCCACCGGCAGCTATGGCGCGCTGGGCCACGGCATCACCGACGTGGACACCGCCAAGCTGATGCCGCTGGCCTCCGGCTCCATTATGGAGACCACGGTGAAGGCGGTGAAAAAGGGCGTCAAGGGAGACCCCGGCGAGCTGAAGGGCGACTTCTCCGTCCAGCGTGACGTGGGTACCGTCTCCATCAACAGCGACGGCGGTATCTTCGGCACGGTGGCGGATCCTGATTTCCTCCAGACGGGTACGCCCGTTCCCGTCGCCACAGCCCGTCAGGTAAAGCCCGGCCCTGCCACCATTCTGGCCACTATCTCTGATGATGACACGGCGGAATACACGGTGGAGATCGTCCGGGTGTTCCCCGGCAGCCAGTCCACCCGCAACCTGCTGCTCCGCGTGACGGACCAGCGGCTGCTGGATACCACCGGCGGCATCGTACAGGGCATGAGCGGCAGCCCTATCCTCCAGAACGGACGGATCGTGGGCGCTGTGACCCATGTGCTGCTGAACGACCCCGCACAGGGCTACGGTATTCTCATGGAGAATATGCTGGCCATGGCGGGATAAAAGGGGGGGGGTACGCCTATGCAGTCTCTGCTCATCAAGGACACCACCCGCGCACAGCGTGAGGAGATCGTGCGCCGGGCGCTCAGCGTCTGCGGCGATGGCTGCGACGGCTGTAACGGCTGCGGCAATACCGGCGGCGGCCGTGTGGACAGCATCTACCAGCCGTATATCGACGGTGAGAAGGAGTTGGCGGAGATCAACGCGGCCTACGCCGCCGGGCGCAAGCCGGTGCGGTAAAACGGAAAAGGGGAGCGGCGGGCCATGCCCGCCGCTCCCCTTTTTCATGTTTTTACGGCACAGGCCGGTAGGACACCGGCTTGCCGCCCTCAAACGTCACCTGATACCCGGTACCCGGCGCCACCGGATAGTCGTACCGGATGCCGCCGAACCACTGCATCAGCAGCCCGGCGGTGACGCCGCCGTGGATGACGCATACCGCGTCCTCTCCCGCGTCCAGCACCGGCTGGATGGCCGCCAGATTCCGTGCCAGCACCTGCGGCGCGCTCTCCCCGTGGGGGCAGGCGTTGTGCTCCGCGTCCTGACACCATGTCTGAAACGCCGGATCATCCTTCAGCTCGGCGTAGCTCTTCATCTCAAAATCGCCGAAGTCCATCTCCCGCAGACCCGGCAGCTGGGTGTGGGGTACGTCGCCGTACAGTGCGCGGATGGTCTGCTCCGTCCGCAGAAGACCGCTGGTGTAGTACCGTGCCGCCGTGGGGTACACGCCGGTCTTGGCGCGCTCCGCCAGCATCTCCAGCGAATCCGGCAGGACAGGGATATCCGCCGCCCCGTAGTACAAATCGTCCCGGCTTCCGGCGGTGTCGCCGTGCCGCAGTAACGTCAGTTTCATTTCAATACCTCCGTCAGTCCGCAGAATACGCGGGTCACATGGTCAGCCCTGCGGGCCAGCTCCTGCATGAGGGTGCCGTGGCGCTCCCGCCACGCCCGCTCGCCGCCGTCCATGGGTACGATGCCGCCGCTGACCTCCCGGCACACCACCACCGCGTTTTCAAACAGCGGCAGATACCGGGTCATGTCCGCCTCCCGGCGGCTCAGCGCCTCCAGGTGGCAGTAGCATTTCGCGCCCGCCCGCGGCTCCGACACCGCCAGATCGCACACGTCGTCCATGGTCAGTCCATAGTGCCGCAGCGCCCACGTCAGCTTGCCCTGAAACGCCCCACCGATCACCAATTCCATATCGCTTTACCTCCCTTTACCTCCCTAACGCCAATACCACCGCGCCGCACAGCTCGCCCAGCACCAGACCGAAGCCGGAGATATCGCCGGACATCCCGTCAAACTGCCGGAAGCCGTACCACACCGCCAGCCCATAGCCGATGGCCGCCGCCAGCGGGGCGAAGCTGCCCCACAGGACGATGGGCAGCGCGCACGCCGCCGCCAAAAGCGCCGCCGCCACAAATACCGGTGCGCCGCCCCGCTCCATGGCGCTGTACTGGCTGGTGCGCATGGGCCGCAGCGTCAGCACCGCCATAGCCGCCGACGCCCGGCTGGCCACGGGGATCAGCGCCAGCGGCAGCAGGGGAGCGGTCTCCATAGACAAAAAGGCGCTCCACTGGGTCATGGCCAGCAGCACCATGCAGATCACCGCGAAGGCCCCGCAGTGGGAGTCCTTCAGGATGCGCCGCCGCGTCTCCAAGTCCCGGCGGGACAGAACGCCGTCGCACACATCCATAAAGCCGTCCAGATGGAGGAAGCCCGTCACAAGCCACGGCGCCGCGGCGCACAGTGCCGCGCCCAGCGGGTGGGGCAGATACCACGCCAGCCACGCGCACAGCGCCCATACCGCGCCCACTACGACGCCTACCAGCGGCAGGCAGGCCAGCATTTTCCGCCGCGCCGTCTCGCTCCATATTTTCTTCGGGCAGGGGATGGCCAAAAACATCCCCCACGCCATGAAAAAGCCGTATACCCAGTCACGCACGGGGCAGCTCCCCCTTCCACACATGGGGCAGCCCCATGGTCATCTCACATACCACATCGAATTCCGCCGCCAGTGTCCGGCAGATGTGCGCCAGCCCGCCGACATACGCCGCCGTCCACGGGTCGTAGTCCTCGCCGCCTGCGAAAATGCCGTCGCACACGCACACAAAGTTGGCCGGATGGCGGCTGATGGCCGCGATCTGCGCGGCTACCCGCCGGGGCGCGTCCATGTCCATATCGCCGCCGTCAAACATCTGGGCCGCCAGACACGCCGTTACGCTGTCAAACAGCACCGTACCCGCCGGATCGATGGCGGCCAGCCCCGCCGTCAGGTCGCGGGCGCGCTCCACCGTGGTGAAGCCCCAGCCGTCCCGGTCGGCGATGTGCCGCCGGATGCGGGCCAGATCCTCGTCGTCGTGGGGCTCCATGGTGGCCCAGTAGTACAGCGGCGCATTTTCACCCAGCCGCTTGGCGATCCGCTGGGCAGTGCTGCTCTTGCCGCTTTTGCAGCCGCCGATAAACAGAAGTCTCATGTCGCCTCCACGGTAAAGGCGTCCATCGCCCGTATCTCGTCCAGATAGCCGTCCTCGATGGAGGCCTCGTCAAAGGTGGCCATGCCCCGCATCACGCCGCAGGCACCCTCCAGCACACGGAACAGCAGGGGACACCCGCTGCCCTCGCCCAGCCGCATCCCCAGATGCAGGCAGGGCGTCAGACCCAGCTCCTCCGCCGCAATGCGGTAGCCCACCTCGTAGGAGTCGTGGGACAGGAACAGGTAGTCCCGTACCGCCGGACACAGCCGCACGGCGCACAGCGCCGCCGCGATGGAGATGAAGCCGTCCACCGCCGCCGGTACCCGCTCATGGGCGCAGCCCAGAAACGCGCCGGTCATGGCGGCGAGATCCAGTCCGCCTACCCCGGCCAGCACGCCGATCACGTCGTTCTTATCGGGGCGGTGCAGCGCCAGCGATTGCCGCAGCACCTCCTTCTTCCGCAGGAAGCCCTCGTCGGTCAGTCCGCCGCCCCGGCCTGTCACGGCCTCCACATCCGCGCCGGTGAGAGCTGCCAGCACCGCCGACGAGGTGGTGGTGTTGCCGATGCCCATCTCGCCGATGCCCAGCGCCGTCACACCGTCGGCCTTGGCAAGCGCCGCCTGCTCCATGCCGGCGGCCATGGCCTCCAGCACCTGCCGGCGGGTCATGGCGTCCTCCCGGACGATGTTGCCGGTGCCGCGCCGTACCTTCCGGTCGAGGATGCCCACCGGCGGCACGTCGCCGTCGATGCCCACATCCACCACCGCCACGTCGTCGCCGAAGGCCGCCGCCATGGCGGACATACCGGTTTTGCGGAAGGTCATGTTCACCGCCTGCTGCAAGGTCACCGACGGCGGCGTACAGGATACGCCCTCGGCCACCACGCCGTTGTCGGCGGCGAACACCGCCACGCGGCACTTGTCCATGGCGGGGCATACCTGCCCGGTCACGCCTGCCAGCCGGATGGACAGCTCCTCCAGCTGCCCCAGACTGCCCGGCGGCTTGGCCAGCTGTGCCTGCCGCCGCCGTGCCGCGTCCATGGCCGTCTCGTCGGCGGGACGGATGGCCTCGATATATGCCCGCAGTTCCTGCTCTGTCATGCTCATTCCTCCAGATATCCCCGCTGCGCCAGCCAGTCGAGAGACGGCGCGCAGTCCTGATTTTCGATGGTAAAGGTGGCCGCCGGACATTGCTCCAGCAGCGTATCCAGCACCTGCTCCATGGGGATCGTCCCCTGCCCCAGCGGGTCGTGGAGATCCCAAGCCCCCAGATTGTTGTGCAGATGTATGTGCCGCAGCCACGGCGCCATGGGCGCGATCCACGCCAAGGGCGGCGTTTTGCTGGTGGAGGCATGGGCGTGTCCTACGTCCAGACACAGCCCCAGCCGGGGATCGTTCACCTGCCCGGCGATCTGCACCAGCATCTCCGGCCCCGGCTCCATCACGTTCTCCACCGCCAGCACCATGCCCTCCGGCACGTCCGCCAGCAGCTCCCGCCAGAACAGCACCGACTGCTCCACGAACCACTCCGGGAAGTACACCAGCGGGATGAAGCCGCCGTGTACCACAAGGCGCGTCACGCCCAGTGCCTGCGCCGTTTCAATGGCCTGGCGGAACCGGTGCAGCGCCGTCGCGCGCACCAGCGGGTCGATGGAGCAGGGGGACAGCTCGGCAAACGGCGCGTGGAGCCATAGATGCCGGACGCCCTCGATCTGCCGGCGCACCAGCGCCATGGCGTCCGGCTGCTCCAGCCGGGGCGCCCAGCAGAATTCGGTGATCTCGAAGCCCAGACCACGCGCCCTTGCCATATCCGCGGCGCGGCTGTCCATACCGGACAGGTGCAGCTTCTGCCGCAGCACCCTTCGCTCCATGCCTTCGCCTCCCTGCAAAAAATGTCACAGAGAGAATTATAGCATATCCCGCCGAAAATACAAACCCCCAAAACTCCGCATCCTTCGGGGATTGACGCATTCCGGCGAACACGGTATAATTTCCTTGTATGCGCTAAAATAACAGGGAGGGAGGTGCGACCGTGCGCGACACGTTTTCCGACTGCCATCCGGCGGTGAATTTCCTCTATTTCGCGCTGGTGCTGGCATTTTCCATGTGCCTGATGCACCCCGCCTGCCTTGTGATCTCTCTGACCGGCGCCTGCTGCTACCTGGCAGGGCTTTACGGCCTGCGGGAGCTGGGACGCAGCGCCCGCTGGCTTATCCCCATGGCGCTGCTGGCGGCGGTGGTGAATCCCGCCTTCGTCCATCAGGGCGTCACCATCCTGACCTATCTGCCCTCCGGCAATCCGCTGACGCTGGAGAGCATCCTCTACGGTCTGGCTGCGGCACTGCTGCTGGCGGCGGTGGTGCTGTGGTTCCGCTGCTTCAGCGCGGTCATGACCTCCGACAAGTTCATCTATCTCTTTGGCCGCATCATCCCGGCGCTGTCGCTGGTGCTGAGCATGACGCTGCGGTTTGTGCCGCGCTTTCGCCGCCAGTTCCGCACGGTGGCGCAGGCCCAGCGCTTTATGGGACGCGACACGGAAAACGGCAGTCTGCTTCAGCGGTGCAAAAACGCCATGAAGGTCTTTTCCATCATGGTCACATGGAGCTTGGAGAGCGCCATCGACACGGCGGACAGTATGCGCAGCCGCGGCTACGGCCAGCCCGGGCGCACCGCCTTTTCCATCTACCGGCTGGATGACCGGGACAGGGGCCTTCTTTTGTGGCTGGGCTTCTGCGGGCTGTATCTGCTGTCCGGCGTGCTGGGCGGCGGCCTGTATTTCCAGTATTACCCCATGCTGCTGGGCGCACCGGCCCGGCCGCTGACCGCCAGCTTTTTCGCGGTGTATCTGCTGCTGTGCCTGACGCCCTCCGGGATGTCGTGGGCGGCGCAGCGCCGTTTCCATCGTCTCAAGAAAGGAGGAACCTGATATGAGCGAACTGTTTCACCTTTCCGGCTTCGGCTTTACCTACCCGCAGCAGCGCACCCCGGCGCTGACCGATGTGGAGCTGACCATCCGCAGCGGTGAATTCTGGGTGCTGTGCGGCCCCTCCGGCTGCGGCAAATCCACGCTGCTGCGGCAGCTCAAGACCGTCCTTGCGCCTCACGGCGTCACCAAGGGGGAGGTGTACTTTCAGGGTGCGCCCCTGCGGGAGATCCCCCTGCGGCAGCAGGCGGCGGATATCGGCTTTGTCCTCCAGTCGCCGGAGCAGCAGGTGGTGACGGACAAGGTCTGGCACGAGCTGGCCTTCGGCTTGGAGAGTCTGGGCTGCGACACCCCCTCCATCCGCCGCCGTGTGGCGGAGATGGCATCATTTTTCGGCATTCAGGACTGGTTCCACAAGTCGGTGGAGCAGCTTTCCGGCGGCCAGAAGCAGCTTTTGAGTCTGGCGTCCGTCATGGTCATGCAGCCCAAGGTGCTGATCCTGGACGAGCCCACCAGTCAGCTGGATCCCATCGCCGCCGCCGACTTCCTGCAAACGCTGGGACGCATCAACCGGGAGCTGGGTACCACCATCCTCCTGACGGAGCACCGGCTGGAGGAGGCGCTGCCCCTTGCCACCCATGCCGCCGTTTTGGACGGCGGGCGGCTGCTATGTACCGGCAGCCCCGTCGAGGTGGGACGCGCTCTGCGCAGTCGGGGGCATGAGATGTTCCTCGCCATGCCCGCCGCCATGCGGATCTGGGCCTCGGTGGCAAGCGACGATCCCGCGCCCGTCACCGTCCGGGAGGGACGGGACTTCCTGCACCGCTGGCGGGCAGATCACCCGCTGCTGCCCCTGCCGCCGGAGGAGACGCACCGGCGCGGCGGCCCGGTGCTGACGGCGGAGGGCCTGTGGTTTCGCTATGAGCCGGAGGCCCCGGACGTGGTAAAGGGGCTTGACCTCACCGTGTATCAGGGGGAGCTGCTGGCGCTGCTGGGCGGAAACGGCGCGGGCAAAACCACCACGCTCCACCTGCTCAGCGGTGCGCTGACGCCCTATCGCGGCGCGGTGCGCCGTGTCGGACGTATGGGCGTGCTGCCCCAGGATCCCCGCGCGCTGTTTGTGAAAAAGACCGTCCGCGAGGATCTGTACGAGGCCTTTGACGGACAGGGGATACCCGCCGACCTGCGGGAGAAACGGATGGAGCAGGCGGTGGCGCTCTGCCGCCTGACGGCGCTGCTGGACCGCCACCCCTACGACCTGTCCGGCGGCGAGCAGCAGCGTGCCGCCTTGTGTAAGGTGCTGCTCCTTGACCCGGAGCTCCTGCTGCTGGACGAGCCCACCAAGGGCTTGGACGCCGAGTTCAAGCAGGAGCTGGCCGCCATCCTCCGCTCCCTGACGGCGGGAGGCGTCACCGTGGTCATGGTCAGCCACGACGTGGAATTTTGCGCCCGCTACGCCCACCGCTGCGCCCTGTTTTTCGACGGCGCTGTGGTGACGGAGGGCGCACCCCGGCCATTTTTCTCCGGCAACAGCTTCTATACCACCTCCGCCGACCGCATGGCGCGGGATATCTGCCCGCAGGCGGTAACGGCGGAGGATGTGATGGCGGTCATCGGCGGCACCGTGCCGCCGGAGCCGGTGCTGGAGCAGGTCTACGCGCCGCTGCCGCCGGTGGCGGAGGAGTCCGCTGCGTGGCAGCCGCCCAAGCTGCCGTGGTGGCGCAGAGCCATCGCCCTTGTGTCGGGGCTGCTGGCGCTGGTCATCTTCTGGCACGCCGCCAAAAACACCGATCTGACGGCGCTGGTGGGCGGCGGCGCTGTGTCCGCCGCCGGCTGGTCGGCGCTGTGGGAGTATGCCCTGTTCATCGCGGCGCTGTTCGTCACCGCCGCCGCCATCGGACGGCGCTCGCCGCCGCCGGTGCAGGTGCAGACGCCGGTGGAGCGGCGAAAGCTCTCCAAGCGGACGAAGGCTGCGGCCGCCCTGATTTTGGTGGGCGTCCCCGCCATATTGTTCGTGGGCAGCTACTACTTTGACGTCAAGAACTACTACCTGATGGCACTGCTGGTCATGCTGGCCTGTATGCTGCCGTTCTTCATGGTCTTTGAGGGGCGGAAGCCCCAAGCCCGGGAGCTGACCGTCATCGCCGTGCTGTGCGCGCTGGGGGTGGCGGGCCGCGCCGCCTTCTTCATGCTGCCGCAGTTCAAGCCGGTGGTGGCGCTGACCATCATCTCCGGCGTGGCCTTCGGCGGTGAGACGGGCTTTCTGGTGGGTGCCATGACCATGCTGGCCAGCAATTTCCTGTTTTCGCAGGGGCCGTGGACGCCCTTCCAGATGTTTGCCGCCGGGATCATCGGCTTTCTGGCGGGCGTTCTGTTCCGCAAGGGCTGGCTCCGCCGCAGCCGCGCCGCCCTGTGCAGCTACGGCGCTATTGCCGCCATTGTCCTCTACGGCGGGCTGATGAACCCCGTCGCCGCCCTGCTGTCCAACCGGGAATTGAGCTGGCAGGTGCTGATGAGCTACTATATCACCGGCTTCCCCGTGGACTGCGTCCACGCCACCGCCACCGTGTTTTTCCTATGGGTGCTGGCAGAGCCGATGCTGGAGAAGCTGGATCGCATCAAAACGAAATACGGCCTTGTGGAATAGGCAGGCCACGTCCAGTGAGCCGGTGAAAAACGCACCGGAAAGCGGGCTCGGCAGACCGAACAGCGCGGAGGCGTATAAGCCCTCCGGAATGCGAAGGTGCGATATGAACGGAAACAACAAGCAGATATTTATCGTCATCAGCCAGACGGGTACGGTTTTGTCCCGTATCCTGAAGCGCATCACCGGCGCGGAGTACAACCACGCATCCCTCAGCCTATCTTCGGATCTGAAAAAGATGTACTCCTTCGGGCGCAGACACCCCTACAACCCCTTCTGGGGCGGCTTCGTCATCGAATCCCCCCACGCGGGGACGTTCCGCCGTTTCTCCAATACAACCGCCGTCATTCTCGCGGTGGAGATCACCGAGGAGCGGTACGCCGCGCTGGAAACGACGCTGGAGACCATGTGGGCGCGGCGGGAGCAGTTTTCCTACAATTTGGGCGGCCTGCTCCTGGCGTTTTTCCGCATTCTCTGGAAACGGTCGAACTGCTACTACTGCTCGGAATTTGTGGAGGATATGCTGCTGCACGCGGAGGTGCGCGGAGCCGGTGAGCTGCGCGCCCGTGTCGTCCAGCCCATCCACTTCCTGAAGCTGCCCCACACCCGGCTGTATACCGGACGGCTGCGGGACTATCCCCACGGCGCGCCGCTGCGGTAACGGGACGGCTGCCGTCTTTCCCCTCTGCACCGCCGTTTCCGCAGACGACCGGCACATAAACGATGAAAAGCGCCCGCAGCCTCTGGCTGCGGGCGCTTTACCGTATTACATCTGCAAGGCGGGGTAAGATTGGCGCATCAAGCCAACTGCCCTGTCATCCGAGCCGCCGCTTTCGCCGGGGGAAGACGGCACACGCCAAGCCGAAGGCACTGGCGCACAGCAGGGCGTTCCACAGCGGCAGGCCGCCGCTGTCGCCGCTGACGGGACTGCCGGCCTTTCGGAAGGTGACGGTAATGGCATGGCTCCCCATGACATTGGTGAGGGTGTAGGACTTTACCGCACCCACGCTCTTGCCGTCGATCTTGACGCTGGAAACGACATAGCCCTTGTCCGGCGTGATGGTGAGGGTCAGGCTTCCGCCCTCCCGGACGCGGACACTGCCGGAGGGGGAGATCGTGCCGCCCTTCCCGGCTGTCACGTTGATGGTGTAGAAGGTGTCCGGTTGGTCATCCTTACCGGTATAGGTCCAATGGGCATACACCGTGGTGTCTGCGGAGAAGACGGTGGAGGTGGTGATCTCCGTGCCGCCGTTGGCCGCAGTGTACCAGCCTTCGAAGCGGTAGCTGCCGATGCGGGAGGCGCTGGGCAGGGATGCCAGCTTCTGACCGGTGGTGGTCATGCTGTCCACAGAGGGCGTGCCGCCGTTGCCGTCGAAGGTGACGTTGTACGTCGTCCCGCGCCGCGTCACCAGCGCAAACTGCGGTGTGGAGAGATTGCCCGCGCTGTCCTGTGCCTGGAGGGGGAGGACTCTGGTGTTCTGATTGCCGTCCAGTGTGCCGGGAATCTCGAAGCTGCCATCGCTTCCGGCGTAGACGCTCTCGTTGCTGTCGTAGAGGATCAGGCTGCCCGCGTCCGCCGTGCCGGTGATGGAATACGCCCCGGTATCCTTGTCCGCATAGAAGATGGGATCGGACAGCGTAAGCACGGGCGGTGTCTCGTCCCGGCTCACCAGCAGGAACACGCTGGTCACGTCCTTGCCCTTCACGGCGTCGATCTTAAGCATCAGCGTGCCGGTGAAGTCGGGGATCACAAAGTCGTTGTTGCTGCTGCTGAGAGGGTCTCTCTCAGCCTCTGCGCCGGTGTCCATGCGCGTGACCGTGAAGTCGTTGGCCTGGTCGCAGGTCACGCAGAGATAGGTCTTTTCGTCGCGCACATAGGCGTGGAACACGCCGTTCTCGTCCCTGCTGGGTGACACGCCGCCCAAATCAAGGGTAATGTGCAGCGGCGTGTACTTCGGCAGATATTCGCCGCCGGACTCCGTCTCCGCGCTGTAATACTTTCCGTTTTCAATGACTCTGTAGGCGCGGACGCCGATCTTGTAGGTCTTGTCGGCGGACAGGTTTTCGGCGGGAACAGAGGCCGCGCCCGACTCCGAGACCTGTACGGCGTTGCCGCCCACGGTCAGCGCCATGTCGAGGGAGGTGGTGTCCTTGCCAAGGTCGTAGCCGTAGCCGGTATCGACCCAATTGGCGCCATCCTGCTGGTAGATCGTCACATGGTAGCCGTCGGCGCCGTCCACCGCGCTCCACTTGGCCCGCATCACCTCATTGCCCGCAGGGGTCAGATCCACACTGGCAGGGGCGTCGGGCTGGTTGATGTTGGTATAGGAGATGGGCGTGTCAAAGCACTGGTTGCCGACGGGCATCAGCGCGGTCTTCGTCGACCCGTTCGCAAGGGTGAAGGTCTTTTCCGTCATCAGGAACGAGGTCACATAGTACTCACCGGTGGGCGCCAGCGCGCCGCGGTCGGGAAGGCTGAGGGAAAGGTTTTTGGGATCGACCACGGTATCCTCGCTCACGAGATAGGACGTATCGCCCTTGGCACTGCCCAGATAGGTGCGCAGTACGTAGGTCGTATTTTTGACCGGATACTTCACCTGACCGGAGAGCGCATAGCCGTTCTGCGTCAGCTCCAGCTTCTCGAAGGGCTCGACTGCGAAGCTCTTCTCGTCGGTAAATTCCAGCGCGCACGAGTTGACGGTATACGTGCCGCCCTCCTTCAGCCGCAGGACTGCCAGACGGTATTCTTTGCCGTCGTCCTGCGATTTCTTCATATCGCCGATGGTCATGGCGTTGATCTCCGCGTCGGGATCCATCTGGGCGGCGCTGCCCAGCCAGTGGATGGGAAGATCGCCGCCGTCCTTTTTAATAGTCAGCGCGTTTTTGATCTTATCCTCGGTGACGCTGTTGTCAAAGGCCAGCACGATATACGGCGTCTCGTCAGGCCCGGCTGCCACGGTGAAATCCTTCGTATAGGACAGCGCTGTCGGCGCAGCGGACAGGCTGACGGAATAGGTGCTGCTCTCTACGCTGCTGCTGGCGGCGCTTTGCAGCGCGAAGCTCCGCACGATGGGCTCAATGCCCTTATCCGCCCAGTTCCACTCGGGGAGACTCCCGAGAAAACGGATCTCAAAGTCCCAGCCCTCGCCCCGCTTGAAGTCGGTCTGCACGATCTGCGGTATCAGCACCCACACCCGCGTATCAACGAGCCTGATGTTCACGCCGACCATCGCGCCGAGGTAGACGTCCATATTCTTGAACGCCTGCTTCATGCCGTCGCTGACGCTGACGTTCTTGATGGGGAAGGTGGTCTGCCCGCCGACAATGAGGTTGATGTTTCCAACATCCACGCCGATACCGCCGATTACACGAATGTCGTCGGGGACCTGCACCCGGCCCTTGACGATGGCGTTGGCGCCCACGCCGAGGTACAACCGATCCTTCGCCGCGGTCACACCGCCGAAGGCGCCCACATCAATGGAGGACTTCAGCACGATGGCATTGATCGAATTATTCGGCAGGTTGAGCTGGAGGAACTTCGAGCCGACGAGGTAGAAGCCCTTGTAGTCCGTCCCCTTGTAATTGCGCACCTGCCCGTTGAGCTTGAGGGAGTAGCCGAATTCCTCGATGATATTCCCGGACTTGCCCAGACCGACAATGCCCACGTCCTTAGCCGTGAGGGAGATCTCACTGGGCCCGAGGACCACGTCGCCCGTGCCCTCGATGAGGTGCAGGTATGTGCCCGTCAGCGCGCCCCGCAGCTTCAGCGGCGGGATGGCGAAATAGTCGCCGTTCACCGTGGCCGCCAGATCCTTGAAGCCCGCGCCGCCGCCGTTGAGCTGTCCGATGGGAACAGGCGGGATCAGGGGGATGCCGGGGTTGGCCTTGACGTAGAACCACAGCTCATCGGGGATCAGCGAGCCGTCCTTCTTGCTGCGCTCCAGCGCCAGCTTGGCCTCCGTCTCAAAGAGGTCGAAGGCGTTCAGCTCCAGCTCGAAGGCGTAGCGCTCCTCGCCCTTGAAGGTGTTGACCTCACCCTCCACCTTCGCCAGCTCCAGCGCCATCAGCTTCGCGGTGTCGAATTTGCCCGTGGCCTTTACGCCGTTGACCTTGAACTCCTTTTTCTCATTCAGGCCGAAGCCCAGCTTTTCCATGTTGAATTGCGCGCCCTCCAGGACGGTTTTGAAGCCGATCCCGCCGCCGAGGGTCAGATCGCCTGCCCCGTTGGTCGTGGCGCTCTCCAGCTTCACCGTGGCGTAGGGGATGTCCACAAAGACGATGGCTTCGTTCTTTGTGGGGTCAATGTCAAACGAGAAGCCCTTGTTCGTGAGCTTGATCTTCAAATCGCTCTCCGAACCGCTCTTCGGCTGATAGAACTTGAAGCTGGGCGCACTCAGATGCACGCCCCTTTGCTCTACCCGACCATCGTGGTGGATGACCAGACTCCCGCCTCTGCCCCATGTGGCGGTGACGGAGGGGGAGAGCAGCGCCGCGCCGCCGGTGAAGGTGAATTCCGTGCCGTTTTTGCTCTCATAGTCGCCGTTGATGAAGGCGATGGGGTCGCCGTATATCAGCTTCAGCGCCGACAGCGCCGCATTACTTGCCACGGGCCCCACCATCACGCCGTTCCCCCTGGCAAAGACCGCCAGCCGCTGGGCGTAGATGGTGGGATCGACCTTATCCGGCTCTGTGGGCACCTCCGAGGACTTCACCACCAGATTGCGGAAGCCCCAGAGGAAGCGCGAGGAGCTCGGATAGGACTCGTCGTTGCCGAAAACAAGCCCCAAACCGTCCTCGCACACCACCCGGGTGTCGGCGGGGCGGCTGGCCGGCGTCACGCTGACCGTGTCCGGCAGATATACCTTGATGGTGTTGGATTTATTGTGGCTATAGTATGCCGACAGCCCCACAAAGGGGTTGGCCCAGGTGTAGCCGTCCGTATAGACCTCGGTGGTGTAGTCGTAGCACCAGTCGCCGCCCTGCGAGAAGCCCGTATATGCGGACACATTTTCCAGCGTGCCGGTGATGACGGAGCTTTCGGTGGAAAGCACCGTCTGTTTATCATAATTATAAACGGTGCGGCCCATCTTGAGGGCGGGGCTGTCCGCGGCCTTGGGATGCCCCATGGCGGTAAAGCCGCTGAGGGTATAGCCCCAGAAAACGTTCACATCGGTGTTCATCGTCTGAAAAAACGCCTCGCTGTCCTGCACGTTGAGCCGGATATTGTCAACGGATACCATCACGCCCCAGCTTCCCTCGGACGACTCGTTCTCCTTAAGCTGCACCAGCTCATGGTACACGGAGGTCGTCCCGCTAACGGTGAGCTTGGTCAGGTTGACCGTCAGGTCATAGTCCGCCCTGATGGCCTTTGCCGTGCCGTTGGGCGTCTTGCTCACAAAGGTCAGGCTTTTCAGGCGCAGGCTTGCCGGATGCGAGGTCGCCTTCTTGTTATAGCCGTAGCCCGCATAGGTAACGAAGTAGCAGTACGGCGTCTGCCTGTCCGTGGGGTCGGCGCTTTCCGTCGCCGGAGCCGTTGACAGTGTGCCGTCCTTCCGCGCGATCACGCGGATATAGTCGTTTTGCAGCGCAAGCGACCCGCTGCTCAGCGTGGTCTGCTTCACAGCGTTGCTTCCTACCGGCTGGATATCACCCACATAGGCCAGCGCCTGCGTGGGCAGCGCGCCGAGGAACAGGCATAGTATCAGCAATAGGGATAGTACTTTTTTCATGGTGTATTCTCCTTCTCTCTTTCCTTACTGCGGTTTCTTCGCTTCTCCCGCTCGTGCAGCCGCACACAGGCGATCACCAGCACGACGGCTGCCGCGAAGGCCGCAACGCCCACCAGCACGTAACCGCCTGCGTCCTCCCGCAGCAGCATGGCGCCAAAGGCACCCTGCGCGGCGGTCTGTCCCCGTTCAATGGCCATGCCCTCCGCCTGTATCAGCGCCGCGAACAGCAGCATACACGCGGCGGACAGCCCGTAGACGCTGCGCCGCTGCCTCCGGCGGGTGTTGTCACGCACCCGTTTTTTGACAAGGGCGACCCGTCTTGCGGTATCGTACATATCGTCTGCAACCTCCTCTCTGTTTTTCTCGACAAGGCGGCTCAAAAAGCCTCTTACTTATATAGGTACAAAAAATCGGGAAAACTCTCACCCAAAACGCAAAATTTTCCAAAAAAATTTGAGAGCCGCCAAAAAGCGGCTCTCAAGGAGTAATATTTGATTATTCCCGCCGGGCAGACCGGGAGACGGAGGGCTTTCCCACCGCGATCAGCAGCACCGGCAGGGCGTAGGCGATATACTGCGCCGCACCGCCGTAGGCGATGAGCAGGTTATAGGTGGCGTGAAGGGTGATGGCCGCGCCCAGCAGCCCGCAGGTGCCGGCCACCTTCAGCCACGCCCGCTGCCACGCATACGCCAGCCCGCCGCCGACGATCAGGCCGCACAGCACGTGCATCGCTCCCGTGCCGAAGCCCCGGAAGAAGATGAAGGAGAAGCGGTCCGCGCCGTTCTGGATGAGGTAGCAGACATTTTCAAAGGTGGCGAAGGCGAGTGCTACGGTGATGGCGGCGGGCTTGATCCGCTCCCCCTCCGGCTCGAACACCAGCAGGTAAAAGGCCAGCGGCAGCAGCTTCATGACCTCCTCCACCACCGGCGCGATCTCCACCGTGGCGGCAAGGGCGTCCGCCTGACACACCGCCGCGAGAAAGGTGTTGATGTAGGCCGAGAGCAGACACACCCCCATCCCGGCGATGCAGAACAGGAAAAGGCGGAGCTGCCGTCTGCCCATGCACAGGGCGGCCACCAGCAGCGGGGACGCCATGCAGAGGAAAATGTTCTCAACGTAGGTCATGCCGCCACCGCCTTTCCCGTGGCGGGCAGCAGCCCCAGAATGGCCAGCGTCAGCAGTATGTCGCCCCAGAAGGCGGGGCTGGCCGGGGAGGTGTTGGGCCAGAAGCAGCCCACCGTCCACAGCAGGTATTCCGCGCCCACAAAGCACAGTACCCCGATGTGGAAGTACCGCATATGCCGCGCCGTATCCGTCTGTCTGCCTGCGTAAACAAGCCCCCGAATGGCGCAGAAGGAGAGCCATATCATCATGCCGCACCAGATCAGGTTGGAGAGGATGTCGCCGTAGGTGCAGTAGAACACCAGCAGCGGCACACCGGCCAGCGGCGATAGCCATGCCTCCCGGCAGCGGAAGGCGCGCTCCTCCGGACTGGCCAGCGTGGCCTGCAGGATCCGCAGGAAGATCACGCTGGCGATCCAGCCGAACTCCGACACATAGAAAACTCGCGGCGTGGTATCGAACAGCAGCAGGTACAGCGTCCAGTAGAGGGCGCCCAGCGCAAAGCAGCCGTAAAAGCAGAACAGCAGCAGAAAATGAGTCTGCCTGCGGCTTTTCCGGTAGGCAATGCCCGAAAGCACCGCACCTGAGAACGCGGCTAAGAATTGCAGCAGGTTATCAATCAGCTCCATGCCGCCCCTCGCTTTCCGTGTCCCGCGTGTCCTCCCGGTGCATCTGCCGGAGGCGGAAGCACAAAACCGTCACGCACACGCCGAGAAGAAAAGCAAAAAGTCCGATGACGATATAGCCGAGGGCAGCGCTGCTCCGGAAGATGCCGGCAGCCGTTTCAAAGACGGCGTAGTCATTGATCTGCATCCGCGCGGCGATGCCGGGCATGGCGAGGGACGCGCCGATGAGCAGCGCGAGGCACGCCGCTACGGCGTAAGCCATGGTAACCGTATTGCGCCGCAGCCGTTTCTCCCGCTGCCTTGCGGCGATGCGCCGCTTCGTCTCCGCCACCCGCTCCTCATGACTCCGCATTTGTGATACCCTCCCGTTCCAGCAGCCTGCGCAGGCTCTCTTTTCCGCGATACACCATGTTGGTGATCTGCTTTACCGTTTTTCCTGTGACCTCCGCCGCCTGCGCGTAGCTCATATCCTCGAAATAGGTGAGATACAGGACCTCCCGATAGTCCGGGTTCATTTCTGCCATGCAGAAATGGAGGATGCGGTCCCGCTCCTTTGTCCGGATGACCTCCTCCGCCAGCAGCTGTCCGTCCGGCTCGTCGGTCAGCTCGTCCAGACTGAACAGGCATTTCCGCCTGCTCTTGCGGCGCAGCGCCATGTGCCGTGCCGCCTTGTATAGATACGCCTTGAAACCGCCGTCCCGGATGCGGGGCTTTTTGGTGAACAGATAGGCAAAAACGTCCAGCATCAGCTCCTCGGCCTCGTGGACATCGTGCAGGTAACCGTCAATGTACAGGGTCAGTGGGTCGCCGTATTTTTTCATCAGGGCGTCCAGCCCCTCGTCGTCGCCGTCTATGTACTGGCGGTATAAGGTCTCGTCGCACGCCATGCCGTTCACCTCCTCTTTGCGGATACGCCAAATGCGGCAGGAGTAGTCCGCGAATGGGTACCACCTACTACACTACATCATATATGAATATGGGAGAAAACGCAAGATATTCGGTGAAGGGGTCGAAGAAAAGCCGCCTTGCAGTCCTCTCCGCGGTCTGATGCAAACGCTTTCTGTAAAAAACAAAAGCCACCGGTATCTCACGAAGCCGGTGGCTTTTGCAGCGCTCGCGCACAAAGCGGGAGGGAGCGCACGCAGCAGAAACACCGGCAAGGCACGATGTTTTTGCGGCATGGACGCACGGGTTTATTATGGAAAAGGCGTTATTAGAGCCTGACGACTTCCCAACGAGTCCTCTTATCAAAGATGTGCAAAGGCCAATTTTCTCCGCGACTATGTACATTCGAAAGACCATAATAGTAATTAATGTGCCGCCCCTGTCAAGCAGACAATGCTTATCTTATCCGGCACTCCCCGTCCAGGAGTCACTTCGACATGACACTGTGGGGAGATATGCTTCCAAGATCTGCGGCGGTCAGGTGCGTCTTTCTATCGGCATTGAGGATGCCGACGACCTGATTGCCGTCTGGAGCAGGCACTGGCACAGATCTGACCGGTTGCGCCGCATAGTGGAGGAAGCGTTTGTCCTCCTCCGCCTTTGCCTTTAAGACAAGGCCAGAGAATTTTTCTGTATAGACGATAAAAATTCCTCGCACCTCTTGCAAAGCGGAAAGAAACGCGGTATAATCTGACCAAAAGAACTAAAGCGGTCATATTTAAGGGGAGGCGCGGGCTTGGCTTTTACCGATTACGAGACCGAGCAGCTCCGCAAGGCGTTGCTGAAGGAAACGAGGCGTTGTGCTGTCACGCTGGGGATGAAGAAAACCTCCGTGGATCAGCTGACGAAGGCGATCGGCATTGCGAAGGGCTCATTCTATAAATTCTACGAATCCAAGGAAATGCTATTTTTCGCGGTTTTGGAGAACATTCACACCGAGCTTTATGGGGTAGCCGACCGAGTGCTGGGCGAAGCTGACAGCTTGCCGCCGTCGGAACGTGCGGCAAAGGCTGTCCTTGCCGTTTGCCGGCGGCTGTCTGATACCGGCGATATGATCTTCATCGAAAACGATGCGAAGCTGCTTTTGCAAAGGCTGCCGGAGGATGTGAAAAACGTCCATTACCACGACGGAGAAACACACATCCGCCAGCTGTTGGAGAAGCACGACCTTGTGCCAAAGCGCGGAGCTTCCCTGGCTGCCGCCACAGTGCGGGGGCTGATTCTCACTGTTTCCCATCGGGAGCAGATCGGGGAACTGTACCCGCAGGTGTTGGAAACGCTGGTGCGCGGCGCTTGCAGGGAGTTATTTGAATAAGCGGAAGGCCGCAGAGATGCGGCCTTTCCAAGGCACGTCAGTTAGCCAACTCTAACCGCACGGCTGCGCGTGTCGGTTAGACGAATCTAACAATAGAAGGAATGATGGCGTTGCAGTGACGTGGCTAAGTGTGTTTTTTTTGAAAAAACCATGATTTTGAAAGAAGGTACGAAAATGATCCAGACAACAGTTCAGGTTTCCGGCATGGCCTGCTCCATGTGCGAGGCGCACATCAACGACGCCATTCGCGCCGCATTCTCGGTGGAGAAGGTTTCCTCCTCCCATTCCAAGGGGGAGACGGTGATCCTCTCTCAAGCGCCGCTGGATGAAAACGCCCTGCGCACCGCCATCGATGCCACCGGCTACACGGCGGGGGAGATCAGCACCGCAGTCTACGAGAAGAAAGGCTTTTTCCGTTTCGGGAAGAAGAAACAGTAAGATCATTCCGATGCCGACATCGCGGCCATCGGTTTGACATACACACATCTTACATAGGAGGACAATCATTATGAAGAAAATCGGTTTATTTGCAGCAGGCATGCTGTTCGGCACGGCGGGTATCAAGCTGCTGGGCAGCAAGGACGCCAAGAAGGTCTACGCCCACACCACTGCTGCCGCGCTGCGTGCCAAGGAGGATGTGATGAAAACGGTCACCGCCGTGCGGGAGGGCGCGGATGACATCTACGCAGAAGCCAAGGCCATCAACGAGCGCCGCGCAGAGGCGGAGGCCGCCGCTGTGGTGGAGGACGCTTCCGCGGAGGACGCTAAGGCGGAGTGATCCATGAAATGCACGATCCTACATGATTTGCCGGGGCGGCTGCGGGTACACCTGTGCTGCGGACGGATGACGTTATCCCAAGCGGATGTGCTGGAGTACTATCTGCTGGCGGTGGACGGCGTGCAGGAGGTCAGGGTCTACGACCGGACGCAGGACGCCGTGGTGGTGTACGGCGGGAAACGGGAGGACATTATCTCTGCGCTGGCACAATTCTCCTTCGCCAAGGCGGAGGCCATGGAGCTGGTGCCGGAGCATACCTCCCGTGCGCTGAACCGGGAGTTTGAGGACAAGCTGGCTATCGCCATCATGCGGCGGTGCATCTCCAAGCTGTTCCTGCCTGTACCCATCACCACGGCGCTGGCACTGTTCCGCTCCGTAAAGTACATCCGGGAGGGGCTTTCGGCACTGTGGCACGGCAAACTGTCCGTCGCCGTGCTGGACGCCACCGCCGTCACCGTGTCCATGGTGCGGGGCGATTTTGCCACCGCCGGCTCCGTTATGTTCATGCTGCATCTGGGCGAAATTCTGGAGGAGTGGACACACAAAAAGTCCGTGGCCGACCTCGCCTCCGCCATGAGCCTGCGGGTGGACAGCGTCTGGCAGCAGGTAAACGGCGCCGAGGTGCTGACGAAGATCACCGACGTGAAGCCGGGCGACCGTATCGTGATCCGCACCGGCGGCATGATCCCGCTGGACGGCCGGGTGGTGG
>OLGE01001196.1_pt1 | contig 27674 bp, 29 predicted proteins | sample 1605151 | NCBI WGS metagenome assembly OLGE01 (sample SAMEA3888912, study PRJEB22519) | human gut metagenome | biome: human gut; feature: human-associated habitat; material: faeces | place: Denmark | collected 2010
AGAGTCCAAACGTGGAAGAGACACGGAATCAGATGCAGTCATCCGGCTGGAAGAAATACACACATTTTTCTCCAACGAATGTTTCATATGCAGTTCCACCCGAAATCTGCATCATGCGCTTCCTGTAATATTACTTATCAAAGTAAAGTACGGTATGCTTATTGCGGCAGTTCCATTTAGCATCTAGTTGTTGGTATCCGATGCAGCGCTGGAAGTGACCACTGAGCTGTCGGCTTTGGAGGCCGTTTCGGAACTGCCTGTCTCAGAACTTTCTGTTTCTGTGTTCTTCATCTCGGAACTTTCGGTCTCAGAGCTTTTCATTTCAGAGCTTTCTGTTTCTGTGTTCTTCATCTCGGTAGCGGACGTCTCCGGAATCTCGGTCGGATCTTCCGTCTCCGGAACAATATCCGGATCCTCGTAGACAACCTCGCCGGTACCGGCACGGAGAAGAAGGCTCTTGGAACCGAGGATATTTACGGTAATGGTATCGCCGTTCTGCACATTGTCCAAGCTGGTCGTAATCAGGTTCGATGTCAGGAATGTGGTAGGAACTTTATTGCCGTTCACGAAAATCTTCGTATTCTTGGTAAAGTTCGCACCATACACCGTCAAGGTGTTGTTGCTTGTATTCTTGCGGACAGAGGAGACGGTAACGTCCTCAACATCCATCACAAGGTCGGATGCCGGGAAGCGGTCCTCTCCGCCGTAGGAGTAGCGTTTGCCGTACAGCAGATCGTACTGCAGATCCTCCAGACCGGAAAGATAGGTCTCGGAAGCGGTCTGTGTCTGATGATAACGGAACATGGTTCCCTCATGAATACCTGCCTGATCAGTAATGTGAGCAAGAAGCTGGTAAGCGGTCAAATCGGCATCTTTTTTTGCAAGCCCCATGTTGTTCCAGGTGATGTACTTGGTCTTGAAAATATCGCCGGACTTCATATCCGCATCGGTAAGTCCCATCGTTGGGAGATGATCGCCGAAGAACACGATGATGGTGTCCTCTCCGCGGCGGTCAACCGCTGTGATCAGATCTCCAATGAAGTCATCCACTTCATGAATCATGTTGACATAATATTCCCACTGGTTGTTGGAAGCCTCGTCTGCGGCGCCGGAAACAAGAATATCCGGATTTTCCAGAACCTTCTCGGTCGGGTAATCGCCGTGACCTTCCACGGTAATGGTATATACGAAATCGGACTGGTTTTCTGTCGCATTCATAGCTTTTACAGTCTCTTGTACCAGCACATCATCGGTCGGCCAGTTGCCATTCGGCGTGTACTGGGAGATATTCATGCACTCCTTGCTGGTAAAGGTATCAAATCCCATCATGGAAAAAGCATTGTTGCGGCTGTAGAAAGTAGCGGTATTGTTATGTACGACATGCGTACCATAACCGATCTGGGAGAGATCAGCGGCAATACTTTCGCAGTCCGTCTGCTTTAAGATCGTCTTATAAGGATACTCGCCGGTACCGAAATACTGCATGCTCATTCCGGTCAGAACCTCGAACTCCGTATTGGCGGTACCTGCACCCACGACCGGTACGGTAAGGTAACCGGTGGAATAGTTTGCCTCAAGGTTGTGGAAATTCGGAATCGGATCTTCGGACATATTTAAAAAGTTTACTTCGTAAGGATCTGCGAATGACTCTAACAGTACACAGATGATATTCGGTTCGCTGCCTTTAGAAACAGTGGTCTGTTCTTTGGAAGAATTAACCAGAGTTTCGATCGCATCGACCGTTTCCTCAGAATAATCATCCGGTTTGCTCATACCACGACCAACCACACTGGTGGAAAAACCGTATACAAAACCATAATCGGCATAACCCTGAGCGATATTGGAAAAATAGGAAGCAAGGATGTTAGAACCCTGTGCAGCCTGTGTAGTAATCGGAAGTCCGACTAAAAGTAAAGCAGCGATCGCAACCGGACCTAATACAAAATGACGTTTTCCCTGATATTTTGGCCCTTTTGCAAAAAAGAAACCTAAAAATACGAAAAATGCAACGACAACGCCAACGACAAGAGTTGCCTCTTCTGCGGTAAAGTAGTTTGTGTTCTGCATTGCGAACAGATCAGAGATACATTTTAAATCAGTATAGCTGAAAGGTGTAACACGGTTTGAAAGGATCAGACCGTTGATCGTACCAAGGAACAGCCATAAACCGCTGATCAGTACACGCAGCTGTGCCCTGCACCGGAACAGATATACGATCGAGAGCGAAGCAAATACGATAAATGCGTTGTAAAGGTAAGCTAGTGTGTGATTATGTAAGAAAGAGATGGTAGAAAGGAAATCTCTTCTTGAAATCACTTCAATTGCGAACGTCAGCACGCATGCTAAAATAAAATGAAATACTAAGGAATATTTGTTTAAAAATGCAATCATTTTATAATATTTTTCGCTGTGCGGTTTTTTCTTTGGTAATTTTGAGCGGATAAGAGAAATCTTATCAAGACAAAACTGTAATTTTTCTTTCATAGTGACCTCCCAAAGTTTCATGTAATATCAAACTGTCTATCTGTAAACGGAAATGCTGTCATTTCCAGTATTTTGTAAAAGGTGTGTAAAAATCTTATTTTTGACACTAAGAGAATATATCGCTTCTCAGGTAAAAAATCAATCGGAAAGATGAATAAAAAAGAATGAACAATCTGTGTTTTTCTATGGAATATGAATAAAAAATGAACAAAATATGTCCAAAACAGGCAAAAACAGGAAAAAAATTGGGATTGCATGTGTGCAGAAGTTCTATTTATAATAAGGAAAGAAAATAAATAGAGCAGTCACAGATATAGGAAGACGCTGTCTGTACAGGCATGTGGAGACAGCAGTGTAGGAAAATGTTGAATTGGGAAAGGAGCGCTGCGTATGGGTGAGTTTACACATTTCAATAAGGAAGGAAATGCTGTCATGGTAGATGTTCATGCGAAGGATGACACCTACCGTGTGGCGGTGGCAGCCGGGAAAATATATGTCAATAAGGAGGTATATGCGGCAATCAAGGGACACACCGCAAAAAAAGGAGATGTCCTTGGGGTGGCGCGTATTGCCGGGATCATGGCGGCGAAGAAAAATTCGGAACTGATCCCGTTGTGTCATATCATTGCATTGACGGACTGTGAGATCCGCTATGAGATGCATGATGAGGAGCATTCGATCGAAGCATTTTGTAAAACTTCCTGTATCGGAAAGACCGGTGTGGAGATGGAGGCAATGACAGGCGTGAGTGTGACGCTATTGACCATTTACGATATGTGCAAGGCGATGGACCGTGGAATGCGGATTACTGATATTCATCTGATGGAGAAGGATGGCGGCAAGAGCGGGCATTATGTGTGTGAAGAATCATGCAGCGATTGAAAGCTGTGTCAAAGATTTCTGAAAGACAAAATATACAATGTTGTGTTAGAACAGGACGAAAGGAAAACACGATATGGACAATAAATATACAGTAGGAATTATAACAGCAAGCGATAAGGGTTCCAAAGGAGAGCGTGAGGATATCAGCGGAAGAAGGATCAGAGAGATTCTCCCGGCAGAAAACTACGAGGTCGTATCCTATAAAGTGCTGCCGGATGAGCAGGAAGAACTGGAACAGGAAATGATCCATCTTGCGGATGAATGTAAATGCAATCTGATCTTAACGACAGGCGGGACGGGATTTTCCATGCGGGATGTGACACCGGAGGCAACGCTTGCGGTTTGTGACCGGAATGCACCGGGAATTGCGGAGGCAATCCGCGCCTACAGCATGACGATCACAAAACGCGCCATGTTAAGCCGTGGTGCGAGTGCGATCCGTGGACAGTCACTGATCGTAAATCTGCCGGGCAGTCCGAAGGCGGTGGGGGAGAGTCTGACTTATATTCTGGATTCGCTGGAACATGGGATGGATATCCTGTTAGGGAGAGATGGGGAGTGTGCACGGAGATGATAACGCTCTTTATGCTGGAAAGCATCTGAAATGCATAGAGTTCTTCGCTGAATAATATCTTTTCATTCTCTGGGAATAATGTTATACTTAAGAAAAAATAACGAGGGCGTTACAGGAGTGATCCGTAATGTCCTTTTTTGTGGAACGGAATATCAGAACAGAAAGGCTGGAAATAACTATGATTACAGTAAATGCAATGGGAGATACCTGCCCGATTCCGGTAGTAAAAACAAAAAATGCAATCAAAGAGCTTAATGGTGCAGGTGTTGTGGAGACACTGGTGGACAATGAGATCGCAGTTCAGAACCTGACAAAGATGGCAAACCAGAAAGGTTATGGCGTAAAGTCAGAAAAGATTTCAGACGGACAGTACAAAGTGACGATGGAGATCAGGGAAGAGGCGGCAGCAGCAGGGAACACAGCACTGTCGGCAAACGATGCGGCAGAGACAGAAAAAGAAGAAAACTGTGCTCCAAATGCGATCCATGGAAACATGGTTGTTGTGATCTCCGCAGATCATATGGGTGAGGGCGATGAAGAACTTGGAAAAGTACTTATCAAAGGATTTATTTATGCACTCACAGAGCAGGATGTGCTGCCACAGACCATCCTTTTCTATAACGGAGGTGCAAAGCTGACCTGTGAGGAATCGCCGACGTTAGAAGATTTAAAATCATTAGAGGCACAGGGAGTAGAGATTTTAACCTGTGGCACATGTCTGAATCACTATGGTCTTACGGACAAACTTCAGGTGGGAAGTGTAACGAATATGTATGTCATCGCTGAAAAAATGACACAGGCAGGAAACATTGTAAAACCATGATTTATCTGGATAATGCGGCAACTACATTTCCAAAACCACCGGAAGTGGAACATGCCGTCATGGCGGCATTTCATACAATTGGAAATGCAGGAAGAGGAGCGCATGCGGCAACACTGGATGCGTCGAGGATCATTTATGGAACCAGAGAGCGGCTTGCAGAGTTATTTCATGCGGAGGATGCATCCCGTATTGCGTTTACCGCCAATGTGACAGAGTCGTTAAACATTGCAATCCAGGGATTGTTTGAACCGGGAGATCATGTGATCACGTCAGTCTGTGAACATAATTCGGTATTGCGTCCATTGTATCTGATGGAGCAGCGCGGTGTGAAAGTAACCTATCTTCCGGCAGATTCTAAGGGGCGGATCGCATACGATGAACTGGAAAATGCATATGAGCCGGAAACGAAAGCGGTTGTAATCATGCATGCGTCAAATCTGACTGGAAATGTGACAGATTTAGAGCAGATTGCAGCATTTACACAAAAGCATCATTTGCTGTTCGTCGTTGATGCCGCCCAGACGGCGGGAGTCCTTCCAATCGATGTGCAGAAACAAAAGATCGATGTACTCTGTTTTACCGGTCATAAAGGATTACTTGGCCCACAGGGAACCGGAGGCATTTATGTGCGAAAAGGTGTGGAAATCCGGCCGCTTTTCGCAGGAGGAACCGGAGTCCAAAGTTACAGCAGAACACAGCCAAAAGAAATGCCGACTCTGCTTGAAGCGGGAACTTTAAACGGACATGGAATCGCCGGATTGTATGCGGCTTTGGGATATCTGCAAAAGACCGGTATTGATAAGATCTACGGGCGTGAAATGGCGCTGGCAGAGCGTTTTTATAACGGCGTCAAAGACATTTCCGGGGTAAAGATTTATGGAGATTTTACAACAAAAAACAGAGTGGCAGTTGTCACATTAAATATCGGAGATATAGATTCCGGCAGTGTGAGCGACTGGCTCTGGGAGGACTATGAGATCGCCGTCCGCGCCGGTGCGCACTGTGCCCCACTGATGCATGAAGTACTTGGAACAAAAGAGCAGGGGGCGGTAAGGTTCAGCTTTTCCCATTTAAATACGGAAGAGGAAGTGGATACTGCAGTGAAAGCTGTGAGGGAGATCGCGGCGGGATAAGATTTGAAGAAAAAAGCTGCATGGACAGGCAGGATTGCGTATCTGTGAAGATGAACTTATTTTTGAGTGCAATAATTTTTTGGAGGCGTGCAGATGGAACAGCAGAAAGACGAAAAAATCATATTTTGCAAGGGTGGCGGCTGCACTGCAAAGCTTGGAGCAGGGATTTTGAGCAGGGTGTTAGAGCGTCTGCTTAAAGGACCGGCGGATGAGAATCTGTTGATCGGCTACGATAGCAAGGATGATGCGGCAGTTTACCGTATCTCTGATGATACGGCGATCGTACAGACGCTCGATTTTTTCCCACCGATGGTGGATGATCCATACACTTTTGGTAAAATTGCTGCGGCAAATGCGCTCAGTGATATCTATGCGATGGGCGGCGAGGTAAAAACGGCGTTAAATATCGTATGTTTTCCTGAGAGCATGGATCTGAATGTTTTGGGGGAGATCATGCGCGGGGGATCCGAGAAAGTCATTGAAGCTGGTGGAACGCTTGCGGGTGGTCATTCGATCGCTGATGCGGATGTGAAATATGGACTTTCTGTTATGGGAACCGTGCATCCGGATAAGATTTATCCCAATAATCAGGGAAGACCGGGGGATAAATTGATCCTGACCAAAAAACTTGGCGTCGGGATCGTCTGTACTGCAAACCGCGTGAAAGAGGCATCGGACGCGGCGATGGAACAGGCGGTTGCATCCATGACTATGTTAAATAAATCAGCTTCCCATATCTGCCATTCGTATGAGATCCACGCATGCACGGATGTGACAGGATTTGGATTTTTAGGACATCTGCATGAAATGATGGATGGAAAATTGTCCTGCCGTATTTTTGCAGATCAGATCCCGGTCATAAAGGAAGCGCTCGATTACGCAGATGAGTTTTTACTGACGGCAGCAGGACAGAAAAACCGCAATCATGTAGGCGAATTTGTATCATTTGAAAATGTATCGTTTGCCATGGAGGAAGTGCTGTTTGACCCGCAGACTTCCGGAGGACTTCTGATCGCGGTGGAAAGCCAGCAGGCGGAAGCGCTTTTCGAGGAATTAAAACAGGCGGGACATCCGGCAGCCATTGTTGGAGAGATCATTTCCAAAGCAGAAAAAGAAATTTGTGTTGGTGTGCTGTAAAAAATATTTTTAATTCATAGGAAATTACGTCCTATGAATTAAAAAGCCCTCTGGGCGGGATGTGCATTTCGCGGAGCAGAAGTTAGCTGTAAACAGCACCGCTCGAGCGCGAAAGAGTCGCAAGCGACTCTTTATTACAAGAAAAATCGAGAAAAAATTCCGGTATAAATATATGAGAGAAAAGAAAAATTACAGGATTATTACGTTTCATACAACTTCAGCGGCGATGGCAATGGAAAAATACTGCGGGGAAAATCATATCAACGGACGTCTGATTCCTGTGCCAAGGCAGCTTTCTGCAGACTGCGGTCTTGCGTGGCGGATGGAACCGGCAGAATATGAACAGAAAAAAGAGCAGATCCATACATTTGGAATCGAAACAGATCAGAGTGTTGAACTGGTGATTTGAGGGATTGCCTGAGAAAACAGGAGTGTTTAAAAGAGGGAAAATACATGAGACAGAAACCATTCATCATAGTAAGAGGCGGCGGTGATCTTGCCACCGGAACCATTCACAGACTCTGGGCGGCAGGATTTCCGGTACTGGTGTTAGAGACAGACCACCCGGCGGCGATCCGCCGTCAGGTAGCCGTCTGTGAGGCAGTTTATGAGGGCAGCGCCACGGTAGAGGGCATGGAAGCAGTGCTGATCAAAGATACTGCAGAGGCAAAAAAAGTGATCGATACCGGGAAAGTCCCATTGATTGTAGATCCGGATGGAGCAAGTATTACGGCATTAAAACCGGATGTGGTCGTAGATGCGATCTTAGCCAAGAAAAATCTTGGAACGAACCGTTCTATGGCACCGCTCACGGTGGGATTAGGTCCTGGATTTACGGCGGGGGTAGATGTCGATATCGTCATCGAGACCATGCGTGGGCATAACCTTGGTCGAATTATCCGTGAGGGATCAGCCATTCCAAATACCGGAATCCCAGGCAATATTGGCGGTTATACGGCAGAGCGTGTGATTCATGCGGGAGCGGAAGGAATCCTTTATAATGTGCACAAGATCGGTGATATCGTGGAGCAGGGCGAAGAAATCGCCTATATCGCGGATGAAAAAGAAAATCGCAGATATTCCGTGACCGCCACGATACCCGGCATTATCCGTGGACTGATCCGTGATGGATACCCGGCTACAAAAGGCTTTAAGATCGCGGACATTGATCCGCGTAAAAGTGAGCTGTCAAATTGTTTCACCATTTCGGATAAAGCACGCTGCATTGCGGGCAGTGTGCTTGAGGTTGTCTGCGCATTTGGCAGTAATATTTTATCATAAAAACAGAAAGGGGCATACGCTTCATGAAACTGATAAAAACAGAAGATGCGGTCGGTCAGGTTCTCTGCCACGACATTACCCAGATCATTAAAGGTGTCACAAAAGATGCGGTTTTCCGCAAGGGGCACATTATCACGGAGGAAGATATCCCGGTACTTCTGAGTGTCGGAAAAGATCATATTTACATCTGGGAAAAAGATGACACGATTCTTCATGAAAATGAAGCAGCGCAGATCCTTTATGAGATGTGTAAAAACGACCATATGCATCCGTCAGATGTTAAGGAGGGAAAAATTGAGCTGATTGCAGACTGCAACGGACTGTTAAAAGTTGACAAAGAAAAATTGAAAAAGGAACAGCTTCGGAAATGATGATCGCCAGCCGCCACGGAAATACACCGGTGAAGGCGGGGGACAAGCTTGCAGGAACCAGAATTATTCCACTTGTCATCAAAAAAGATAAAATGGAACGTGTAAAAGCAATTTGTGCGGATGCCCCGATTTTTACATTAAAGCCATTCCATAAGAAAAAAGCTGCGATCATCACGACCGGAAATGAGGTTTATCATGGAAGGATCGAAGATACTTTTACACCGGTCATCCGGGAAAAGCTGGCAGAATATGATACAGAAGTCATTTTTCATGAAACTTTTGATGATGATAATCAAAAGATTACGGATGGATGTCTTGCGGCGATCGAGGCAGGGGCAGATCTTGTGATCTGTACCGGAGGCATGAGTGTGGATCCGGATGATAAAACCCCGCTTGCAATCAAAAACACGGGGGCAGAGATCATTTCTTACGGTGCACCGGTACTGCCGGGAGCGATGTTTCTGATTTCCTATTACAACGGAAATGTTCCGATCCTTGGTCTGCCGGGCTGCGTGATGTATGCAAAGCGCACAATCTTTGATCTGGTACTGCCACGCATTATGGCTGATGATAAAGTGACAGCAGAAGAGCTTGCGGCGCTTGGAGAAGGGGGACTCTGCCTAAACTGTGACCACTGTATTTACCCGAATTGTGGATTTGGAAAGGGCTGGTAAACGAGTCTATGAAAGATAAGGCAGGCAGAGAGATCGACTACTTGAGAATCTCCATTACCGACCGCTGCAATCTGCGTTGTAAGTATTGTATGCCGGGTGATATAGAGACGACAGATATGGAAAATCTGCTGACCTACGAGGAGATCGTTCAGGTGACAGAGGCGGCGGCAGCACTTGGAATCCGGCATATCCGCCTGACTGGCGGGGAACCGTTAGTGCGCCGCGGCTGTGTGGCTCTGGTAGAAAAAATAAAAAATGTTTCCGGCATTGAAACGGTTGGAATGACCACAAATGGGGTTCTGCTTGCAGAGTATGCAAAGGCTTTGAAAGAGGCCGGACTGGACGGTGTGAATGTCAGTCTTGATACTTTGGATGAAACAGAATTTCAAAGACTGACGGGACGGGATGAATTAAATGCAGTGTTGGCAGGAATCCATGCTGCAAAAGAAGCACAAATTCCGGTAAAGATTAATACCGTGCATTATCAGCATCTTGACTGGAAATCTATTCTTGATTATACAAATAGAGTGCAGATTCCGGTGCGTTTTATCGAGATGATGCCGATCGGGTATGGGGCAGCGTATACTGGAGGCTCCAATGAAGAATTGTTTCGGCAGATCGAGGAGTGCTATGGGAATGTATCAGAAGCCGGAACTGTGGGAAGCAGGGAAGGCGAAAAATATAGTGCAGATATCCGGGATTTGTCGTACACGGAAGAGAAGCAGCAATCCGGAAAACATGGCGCAGGTCCTGCAGCTTACTACCGTTTTCCGGGATTAAATATGGATGTCGGTTTTATCAGTGCCATGCATCATAAATTCTGCAGATCCTGCAACCGCATCCGGCTCACTTCGGAAGGATATTTAAAACTATGCCTCTGTTATGAAAAAGGCATTGATTTAAGAGCCGTTCTCCGGGATCCGGGGAGAAAACAGACATTGCAGGAAGTGATGAAAGAGGCAATTTTTGAAAAACCGGCGGAGCATTGTTTTGAACAGGTCTCTGAAATGACAGAGCACAATGCAATGGTGCGTATTGGTGGATAATGCAACGGAGTGAATTGATTTACAATGAAAATGCAGGTAGAAATATAATTCTGACGAGAATGGGTGAAATTAATTATAATTAAATGAAAAACACCCAAAATACGCAATGAAATGAGTGGAAAATGGCTGAAATGGGCGAAAAATACATGAACGAACTGCATTCGCCCAATCGACCGTAAATGAGCAGAATATGTAAGCAAAAATGGGTAGAAATATGTAGTAATATAGAGAAATCGCCCAATCACTGATATGAGAAACAAAAATTCCAAAGTATTTATAAAGGATTGAAAATACCTGCAATGAAACGGATGAAAAACATCAGAAAATGGAGCAATCATACATGGGAATCATAAAAGGAATTTGTATCAGCAAAGAAAGAGGAACAGAAAAGCATGAGGTGGCAGAAGCCGGGTTTGTCAAAGACTGGGGCATCCAGGGCGATGCACATGCAGGAAAATGGCACAGACAGGTCAGTCTGCTTTCCTTTGAAAAAATAGAAGAATTTCGTGCAAAAGGTGCAGACGTTGCGTTCGGAGCATTTGGAGAAAATCTGATCGTGGAGGGATATGATTTTAAGAATCTTCCGGTCGGTACGAGATTTCGCTGCGGAAAGGTGCTGCTTGAGATGACACAGATCGGAAAAGAATGTCACTCCCATTGCCAGATTTATCAGAGAATGGGAGAATGTATCATGCCACATGAAGGTGTTTTTGCAGTTGTGTTAGAAGGCGGCACGATTCATGTTGGGGATGAACTGCTGTTGCAGGAATCGTGATGTGATAGAAATACAATATAAGGAGAATGCCCTATGAAAGAAATTGTGGAAGCTCTTAAGAAAAGGATCAGCGAAAATAAAAACAGTATGCTTGTCACTGTGGTAGCGGGACGCGGTTCAATCCCGCGAAAAGCAGGTGCCTATATGGTAGTCGGAGAGGATGGCAGAGTGACCGGAACGATCGGCGGTGGTAATCTGGAATACCAGGCAACGCTGCTGGGACAAAAACTTCTTACGGAAAAGAAAAATTATCTGCATGAGTATAATCTTGGTCAGGAAAAATCTGCAGAACTTGGAATGGCATGCGGCGGAAATGCGACAGTGCTGTTTTATTTTGTGGATGCCCGGGAAGATGCCGCATGGATCAGACAGATGGAAGAGGCAGAAGAAAAAAAAGAAGCATTCTGGATCCTGATGCCGTTAGAGGAAGGGAAAATAAAAATACTGCCAGAGTTTCAGACTTTTGCGCATCAGTCTGTGACAGAAATAGATGGAGCACGTTTCTATGCAGAACAGTTTTCTTATGATGGAAAAGTATACATTTTTGGGGGCGGGCATTTAGCGCAGGAACTTGTTCCGGTGTTGTCACATCTTGGTTTCAGATGCATTGTTTCAGATGACAGGGAAGAATTTACGAAGCCGGAACTGTTTCCGGGAGCGGAAGAGATACGGTTGATTGATTTTGGAAAACTGGAAGAAACATTTACGATTCACCCGGAGGACTACATTGTGGTCGTTACAAGAGGACATCTCTGTGATACAGATGCAGAACGCTTTGGACTGAAAACTCCTGCCGGGTACATTGGTGTTGTAGGAAGCAGGAAAAAGACAAAATTTGTCACCGATAAATTACTGGCAGAAGGATTTACCGAGGAACAGCTTGCGCGTGTGGCAGCACCGATTGGAATTGAAATCGGAAGTGAAACTCCGGCGGAGATCGCGATCAGTATTGCAGCACAGCTTATTGAGGTGCGGTCTAAAAAGAGATGAAAAAAATTAAAAATAAATTTAAAATCTATAAAAAGACATGATATTAATAGCACTTAAAATATAAATGAAAAGAAAAGAGTAAAAACAAATGAAGAAGAAATGTGTGTGTGTATTACTTTCTGCAGCGATGGCAATGACCATGTTTGCCGGATGCGGAAACAAGGATCAGGCGTCAGCAGGTGAGACTAATACGGTGGCTTCCGCAGATGCAGAAAAATCTTCTGAAACAGAGGGCGCAGAAGTAAATGCTGACGAATCATCAGGCGCAGATATGTCAGCAACGGAGGCGGCAGAGGAAACTTCAGAAGCAGCAGAAACAACTGCAGCAGAGCCTTTTGAGGCGACCACGGTAACGGTATTTGCAGCGAAAAGTTTAAACACGGTTATGGAAGAGCTGATCGCAGAGTATAACAAAACGCAGCCGAATGTATCTATCGTGGGAAGTTATGACAGTTCAGGTACCCTGATGACACAGATCGAGGAGGGAGCAGCCTGTGATGTATTCTTTTCCGCAGCACAGAAACAGATGGATCAGCTTCAGGATGAGGACGGACTGGCTGTTGACGGAACCAGACACAACGTTGTAAACAATCAGGTCTGCGTGGTCACATGGAAAGGAAGTGGAACGGAGGTAACCGGACTTTCTGATATTGGAAAAGCAAAGAGCATTGCGTTTGCAGACGGTTCTGTTCCGGTTGGAAAATATACCAGACAGGCAATGGTAAATGCAGGAATGCTGGACAAAGTGGACGATGTTTCACAGATCACGACATCGGAAATCCAGGAAGCACTTGGCGGTGTGGAAATTAACGAGTGTGCCAATGTAGGTGCGGTAACGGCTGCGGTTGCAGAGGGATCGAATGAAGTCGGAACCGTATATTATTCAGATACTTACGGTTTTGAGGATCGTCTTCAAATTTTAGAGGTGGTTCCTTATGAGCTGACAGGAAATGTTATTTATCCGGTAGCACAGATCATCAATAAAGAAGCAGATGAGTTAGAGCAGAGTGCTGCGGAGGATTTTATCAATTTCCTGACTTCGGACGACGCAAAAACGATCTTCCAGAAATACTATTTTGATACAGATGTTGAATAAAGATTAAATTTTTTAAACAGCCGTTTATTTTCAAACCAATAAAGACAGTGATTGAGACAGTAGATTTTATGCTGCAAAAATGATCAGGATAAAAGATGGATGATAAATGGCTGTCTGAAAATTTAAAATGAAAACAGGAGGCAGTTATGAGTCAGTTGGCAGCATATTTAAGCGGACTTGACTGGAGTCCGCTTTTAATCTCGTTAAAGACAGGAATTGTAGCAACCATTATTTCGTTTTTTTCAGGAATCTATGCAGCGCAAAAAGTTGTGAAAGCAGGACCGCGTGTTAAGGCGGTTGCAGATGGAATTCTGACACTGCCGATGGTGCTGCCACCGACGGTAGCCGGGTTTTTCCTGCTGTTGCTGTTCAGCCTCAGGAGACCGTTTGGAGCATATCTTTACGATAGATTTGATTTTAAGGTGGTACAGACATGGCTTGGCTGTATCCTCGCGGCGACGGTGATCGCATTTCCACTCATGTACCGGAATGCCAGGGCAGCGTTTGAGCAGATCGATGTAAATCTGATCTATGCGGCACGGACACTTGGGATGCCTGAAATTAAAATTTTCTGGAAAGTGGTCGTTCCGGCAGCGGGACCGGGTATTGCATCCGGAACCGTTTTAACGTTTGCAAGGGCTCTCGGTGAGTATGGCGCAACCTCAATGCTTGCGGGAAATATTCCGAAAAAAACGAGTACGATCTCACAGAAAATTGCAATGGTCATCCAGGACGGCGACTATACGACAGCGGGATTCTGGGTGATTGTGATATTAGTGATTGCATTTGTGGTCATATTTTTACTAAATATCATTACGGCAAAAAATATGAAACATGTGAGCAGATGGTAGAGCAGTCAGGAGGAAAAAGGAAAGCAGCATATAAAATATGCGACAGATGGTGAGGCAGGAGGACTGTGATGAGTCTGAAAGTAAATATAAAAAAGAGGCTGGGGAACTTTAATTTAGACGTCGCGTTCGAGACCGAGCGTGGCGTATTTGCGATTCTTGGGGCATCCGGATGTGGAAAGAGCATGACACTAAAATGTATAGCCGGAATTGAGACGCCGGACGAGGGGCGGATCGAATTAAATGGCAGAATTTTATACGACTCTGCAAAAAAGATCAATCTCACCCCGCAGAAACGGCGTGTCGGTTATATGTTTCAGGACTATGCCCTGTTTCCGAATATGACGGTCGAACAGAATATCAAAGCCGGCATGGGAAAACATCCGGAGGAAGAAAAAGTAAGATCTTATATCAACCGTTTCCGTTTAGAGGGGATGGAAAAACATTACCCCGCACAACTTTCCGGCGGGCAGAAACAGCGTGTGGCAATGGCGCGGATGATTGCTTCTGAGCCAGATATCCTGCTTTTGGATGAGCCATTTTCTGCGCTTGACAGTTACCTGAAATGGGAGCTGGAGCAGGAAATGCGAGATATGTTAGCGGAGGTGCAAAAACCGGTACTTTTTGTTTCACACAACCGGAATGAGGTTTATCGTCTGTGCAGCATGGTAAGCTGCATCGACCATGGAAAAATGGAGGTCATAGAGAAAACAAAAGAATTTTTCCATAACCCGAAAACAAAGACGGCGGCAGTGTTATCCGGATGTAAGAACATTTCTGCAGCAGAAATTGTGGATAACAACCATATAAAAGCGCTTGGCTGGGGGATAACCCTTTGCGTTTCGGAGATTCCGGAGGAAACAAAGGCGGTTGGTATCCGGGCACATTCGTTTTATCCGGTGAATGCAGAGCAGATACCTGGCAAAGAGAGTGCAGCAAATGAATATCGTGTGAGTGTGATACAGGAGGGAACGGGCCTTAAAAAGTATAGGAACCCTGTACAGGAGGAAAATATTTTTAAAATTGAGGAATCCCGTATCATTGAGGATCCGTTTGAGTGGAATATTTCATTTCGTCCATCGAAAGAGAGCGGGTGGCTTCAGTGGAAAATAGCAAAAACAGAACAGGAAGATTCGCCAGGACCGATCCCGCCGGCTCTGGCAGTGCATGCAAAGGACATTTTATTGTTAAAGGACAATGCCTATGAATAACAGACAACTGACTATTTTCCGTACAGTGTGTGAAGAGGGAAGCATGACAAAGGCGGCCGAAAAACTATATATGACACAGCCTGCGGTGAGTCAGACCATCAAGGAATTAGAGCAGGAGAGCGGTGTCTGTTTTTTAGAGCGCTATAACCGTAAAGTGGTGCCGACGGAGAGCGGCAGGCTTCTCTATCAGTATGCATGCCATATCCTTGGATTGTATCAGGATTTGGAACAGCATTTAAAAGAAACGGAAGGGGTGCGGACAATCCGTATCGGTGCAAACCTTTCTGTCGGCGTGAAAATGCTGCGTGGATTTATCCGTGCATTTGAAAAAAAGTATCCAGATATCCAAGTGAAAGTAACGGTTAGCGGGTCAGTGCGGCTGATGGAACTTTTAAAAACGCATCAGATCGATCTGGGATTGATGGAAGATCTGCCCGGCGAGACCGACTATATCCAGGAGCCGTTTGCAAAGGACCGGACACTGATCGTTGCGGCACCGGATCATCCACTGGCGGGGAAGGAGCATGTCAGATTTGAGGATCTGAAAAAAGAAAATTTTCTTCTGCGGGAAAAGGGAGCCGGGGTACGTGACCGTTTTGAAGCCATTTTAAGGACAAAAGACTGCGTGATCGATCCGCTCTGGGAGAGCCGGAGCACGAAAGTACTTGTGCAGGCGGTGGAAGATGGTTTTGGTATTTCTGTGCTGCCATATTGTCTGATTGAGGAATATTTAAAAGAAGGCCGTCTGGCGGAAATAAAAGTGGAAGATCTTTGTCTTGAAAGAAATTTAAATCTGGTATATCATCCACATAAGGTATGGAATGATCCACTCCGTGATTTTATGGATATTGTGCGCTGGTATGGGCATGATGAGATTAGAGCGATGAAAACAACCGATGGTATGTTTCACGGGCAGACTGATACGAACACGCTGTTGCTGTAAAATAAAAAGAACAGGTTTCCTGAGGTGGAAACGCTGTCCTTTTCTATGCTATAAATGTGTGTGTGTATATAGCAATTAAAATGTATCATGGATTTGATATAACTTCAAATAGGATAAAATTATAGAAAACATAAGTAAATACTTATGAGAGAAACGGAGATATGATATGAACCTGTTAGACATCATCGGACCTGTGATGGTCGGTCCATCCAGCTCCCATACGGCAGGAGCCGTCAAGATCGGGAGAGTCAGCCGTAAGCTGCTTGCGGAAGAAGTAAAAGAGGCAAAAATATATTTTCACGGTTCCTTCCTTGCAACGGGAAAGGGACATGGCACGGATAAGGCGCTGATCGCCGGACTTTTGGGCATGCAGGTGGATGATCCGGCAATCCCGGACAGTTTTCGGATTGCAGGTGAAAGAGGAATGGATTTTTCCTTAGAGGGGATTGATCTTGGTGATGTGCATCCCAATTCAGTGAAAATGAATCTGACAGGTGTTTCCGGGCGTACACTCGAAGTGGTTGCGGCTTCGATTGGAGGCGGGCGGATACAGATCTGTGAGCTTGACGGGATCACTGCCAATTTCAGCGGCGATTATCCGACACTGATCGTGCACAACATCGACCAGCCGGGACATGTCACCGAAGTGACTTCCATGCTCGCACACAAGGGTGTCAACATTGCGACAATGCAGCTTTACCGGAAAAGCAGGGGTGGCAGCGCCGTCATGGTCATAGAGTGCGATCAGGAAGTGCCAAAAGAATCGCTTGCATGGCTGGAGCGGTTAGAGGGCATATTAAAAGTGACATATTGCAGTCTTGTGGAAGAGTAGAATTTATCATAAGAAAGTAGGAACATTTCATGTATGGATCATTACAGGAATTATGCGAATTAGAAGAAAAATCCGGGAAACCGTTCTGGAAGATCGTGCAGGAGGACGACTGCAGGGAGCAGGGGATCACGGAGGAAGTATCATTTGAGCAGATGCGCGCGATGTATCAGGCGATGAAAGATGCGGATGCGCGTTATGATGAAAAATTAAAATCCGAGAGCGGACTTGTCGGTACGGAAGGCAAAAAGATGATGGAGGCGAGGGCAGAGGGAACTTTGCTCTGTGGAGATTTTATCGGGAAAGTCATGGAGAAGGCATTAAAGACCAGTGAGTCAAATGCATGCATGAAGCGTATTGTCGCGGCACCGACTGCCGGTTCGTGCGGAGTTGTACCGGCGGTATTTTTGAGTCTGCAGGAAGAAAAAGGCTATTCTGAGGAAAAAATGGTGGAAGCACTGTTTGTAGCAGCCGGGATCGGCGGAGTGATCGCAGAGCGTGCTTTTCTGGCAGGTGCAGCGGGAGGCTGTCAGGCAGAGATCGGTTCTGCGTCTGCGATGGCAGCGGGCGGAGTTGTGCATTTATCAGGCGGCAGTGCAAAAGAGATCGCAAATGCAGCGGCACTGGCTTTAAAAAATCTGTTGGGACTTGCCTGTGATCCGGTTGCCGGTCTGGTGGAGGTGCCGTGCGTGAAACGAAATGTGATGGGCGCAGTCAATGCACTGACATCGGCGGATTTGACGAGTGCGGGAATCTTCAGCAAGATTCCGCCGGATGAGGTGATCGATGCGATGCGGAGTATCGGAAGAAGCATGTCCGAGGATATCCGTGAAACAGGAAAAGGCGGACTTGCGGGAACACCGACCGGAGTGGAGATCCGTGAGCGGATGGCTGGGGGCAGAACGCAGGAAGCATGATGCCGTAGATGGAAAAAATGAGATAAATCGGTTTTGGTTATTTGACAAGGCAACACACATGACTGACCTGTTTGACAGGTGGGTTGTGATGGTGTTGCTTTTTTTGCGTTATAGAAATTTTCTAAATTTTATGAATAAATTTGTTGACAATATCGTAACATAGTGCTATGGTTAGTTACACAAGTAATGAACCACATAACAAACCAACCACATAATGCCAACGGAATCTTATCAGGAATGAAATTGAAAGAAAGGAGCCACCATGCATGAATGAAATCTTAACGCAGGAGAAATCCATTTATCTGCAGATCGCAGAAATGATCGAAACAGATATTTTGAGGGATATTCTTCTGGAGGAAGAGCGTGTGCCGAGTACCAATGAGCTGGCAAAGTTATATGCGATCAACCCGGCGACTGCGGCGAAAGGCGTGAATATATTGGTAGATGAAGGAATCTTATATAAGAAAAGGGGAATCGGCATGTTTGTAGCAGAAGGGGCAAAAGAAAACATTTTAAACCGCAGGCGGAACGAATTTTTTGATCACTATGTCAAAAAATTGTTAGAGGAAGCGGCAAGCATTGGACTTGATAAAAATGAGGTCATTAAACTGATCCAGTCAGCAGATCAATAAGGGGGAAGATAAAATGGAAAATAAGATGGAAGCAATCATCTGCAGTAATGTCAATAAGAGTTATGGGAAAAAAGAAGTTTTAAAAAATATAGATTTCACACTGGAAAAAGGAAAGATCTATGGTCTGATCGGAAGAAACGGTGCTGGAAAAACAACATTATTATCGATTTTATCCGCACAGAATCCGGCGACGGAGGGAAATGTGACCTGGAACGGCGAAAAGATATGGGAAAACAGAAAAGCATTAGATCATATCTGTTTCTCCAGAGAACTTTCAACCAACCTGTATGGAAGTGGTGTCAGTTCATTAAAAGTAAAAGAGTATTTAAAAAATGCATCTTACTATTATCCGAACTGGGATCAGAAAATGGCAGATGAGCTGATTGAAAAATTTGAGCTGAATACGAAACAGCGTATCAACAAAATGTCGAAGGGTATGCTTTCCATGGTAACGATCATTGTGGCGCTTGCCAGCAAAGCGGATTTTACTTTTTTAGATGAGCCGGTAGCGGGGTTAGATGTCGTGATGCGCGAGTACTTTTACCATAAACTGATGGAAGAATACACCGAAACAGGCCGTACCTTTGTGATCTCCACACACATTATCGAGGAGGCAGCGGATCTGATGGAGGAGGTCATCATGATCAAGGATGGCAGCCTTTTACTGAAAGAAAATACACAGGATCTGCTAGAGAGAAGTTATCATGTCAGCGGACTTGCGGAAGTGGTAGATCAGGCAGCGGAAGGTTATGAGAAACACCACGAGGAAAAAATGGGACGCAGCAAGAGCGTGACGATCCTTTTAAAAGAAGGCCAGGAGCTGCCAAAGGGCTATGATGTGACGATCCAGCCGATCAGCCTGGAAAAATTATTTGTTTCACTGTGCGGATTAGATGACTAGGAAATAGCGGGAGGAATGGAAAATGGAACAGTCTAAAATGATAATAAAAAGGAACCTGCTTTTCTGGGGAAAATATGGAATACAGATGACAGCCATCCTGATTGGATTTGTTTTGCTGTACGGTTTGTTTTTCAGTATGGGTGAGAGTGCTGACAGTGGATTCTGGCAGAGCGCTAATTTCTTTGCGGTCCTGATCGGCATCATGTTTAACTATATTGGACCGATCAGTTATGGAGGAGCCTATATTCCGATGGTGCTTTCATTTGGATCAGGCAGAAAGGAAGCTGCATGGGGTGCGCAGCTGTTATATGCGGGCTATGCGGTGACTGCATATCTGTTTATCCTTTTTACGGGATATATGTCCGCAGGCAGAATGGATGGATTTAAGAATATACTGATCGCGGAAGCATTTGTTTTGTGTATTGCATTCGGTCAGATCTGCGCTGTTCTGCAGATGCGTTATGGAAAAAAGGGAATAGCAGTCGGCATCATTGTGACAGTTGCAGTTGTGATGGGTATTGGTGCAGGTTTTATTATGGGCAGCGATCTGGCGGATACGCTGACTGCATGGTTTCAGGGACAGTCCGGCAGTGTCATTTCGATGGGACTTTTGATCGGTGCAGTAGTAGCAGCTGCGCTGTATGCGGTCAGTCTGGTCATGATGCTTCGCGTTGTATCGAAGTATGAAGTCCGGGTATAAAACAGAGTATTTTGTGTAGAAGACTGGGACGACAGAGCAACGGGAGTATTTTATACACAAAATGAAAACCGTATGAAAGGGGTAGCGTGGGAATGACAGGTAATTTTTTGATACAGTGTAAGACAAGAAAAATGGAAGTGCTGCAGTTCCTTGCAGTTGCATTTGGCAGCTATGTATTTGGAATCATTGTTATGATGATCATCCGGGCAAATACCATGGAAGAAAATGAGTGTGTCACTCTTGGAATGTTGATCGCGATGGCAGCACTGGTATTTATGCATTTCTTTGGTATCATATTTTCTTTTGTCGGGGAATTTAATATGGCAATTTCCATGGGAGCGACAAGAAGAGCATATGTGGGAAGTTATGCATTGTTTAATATGGTAGAACTGGCAGGATTAGAACTGTTACTGTTCGTGCTTGGGAAGATAGAATCCGCCCTGATGCGCGTGATCTATCCGCAGTGCGAAGTGATACTTGACCTCACACAGTATTTTCAGTGGAAATATCTTCTGGCAGTGATTGTGGGAATGACGATCGTTGAACTGTTTTTAGGGGCTGTGACCCTGCGGTTTGGAATGAAAGCATTCTGGGCAATCTGGGCGATCTGGATGTTTGTCACACTTGTGCCGGCGAAATTAATTGAAAATGAAGCACTGGCAGCAAAGATGCATCAGTTTGGCATGCAGATCGGATTCGGAAATATCGTGCAGTATCTGGTTGTCGTTGGAGTCATAGCTGCAGTCATTATGGCAGTGCTGGGGTGGAATTTCCTGAAAAAACAGAGTGTAACGGTGTGAGAATGTCAGAACTGGAAAGATAACAGAATGGGTGAAATGCCGGTGTGAAAAATAGAAAGCAACAGTATAGGGAATGCCAGAGATGGAAAGATAGCAAAAAGCTGGACTGTGTGAAAAAATGAGTATAAAAAAGAAAAGGCAGAGCCGGGGATGAAGCGGTTCTGCCTTTTCTTTATGCATAATTTATGCATGCATAGATTATGTGCAATTAGTATTTGTTGCTGCGTCTCCAGATGTGCATCTTTTCAGCCTCTTTGATCAGCTCGTCACGGAAATCCGGGTGAGCGATGGAGATTAATGCCTCTGCTTTCTGCCATGCGGAAAGTCCTTTGACATTGACTTTACCGTACTCAGTTACAACATAGTGTGTGTTGGCACGGGTATCGGTTACGATGGAACCGTTTGCCAATGTCGGGCGGATTCTTGACTGCACCTGTCCGTCTTTGGTCTTAAAGGTAGAGGACAGACAGATAAAGCTCTTGCCGCCTTTTGACAGGTAAGCACCTAAAACGAAGTCTAACTGTCCGCCGGCACCACTGATCTGCTTGATACCTGCTGACTCTGCATTGACCTGACCATAGAGGTCGATATCAACGGCGTTGTTGATGGAAATAAAGTTATCGAGTGCAGAGATCGAACGGATATCGTTGGTGTAATCAACCGGAGCACTCATCAACTCTGGGTTGTCGTCTAAGTAATCGTACATTTTTTTGGTACCTGCACCGAAAGCGTAGGTCTGACGGTAACGGTCGATATTTTTCTTTGCACCGGTGATCTTTCCTGCTTTTGCGATGTCAACAAATGCATCTACATACATCTCTGTGTGGACACCGAGGTCTTTTAAGTCAGACTCTGCAATCAGGGAACCGACAGCGTTTGGCATACCGCCGATACCAAGCTGTAAGCATGCACCGTTCGGGATCTCATCTACGATCAGCTTTGCAACCGTCTTGTCGATGTCTGTTGCAGGACCGCCGGCACCGAGCTCACCGATCGGAGGATTCGAACCCTCTACGATATAGGTAACATCGGAAATGTGAATTCCACATTCTGTTCCGCCAAGGCAGCGCGGCATGTTTTCATTGACTTCTACGATGATGTGTTTTGCTCTCTCACACATTGCACCGAGATGGGAGGCACTTGGTCCGAAATTGAAATATCCGTGGGAATCCATCGGAGCTACCTGAAACATTGCTACATCATCCGGGCAGTCAAGCTCGCGGTAGTAACGTGGCAGTTCGGAGTAACGGATCGGTGAATAGAAAGCGCATCCGCGGCTGATCATTTTACGTTCGATACCGGACATATGCCATGAGTTCCATGTAAAGTGCTCACCGGCATCTTCGCGTGCGAAAGTTGCTAACGGTTTTAAAAGGATACCACCGCGCAGGTTTACGTTTGTCAGCTCATCGGTACGTTTTGCCAGCGCCTGATCAAGGGCATCTACAGTGTTTGTACACCAGCCGAAATCAACCCAGTCACCGGATTTGATCAATTTTACCGCCTCATCGGCAGATACAAGTTTCTGTTTGTATTCCTGTGAATAATCCATCACAAATACCTCCTCATAATTGTTAAAAATCATGATATAAAAAGATTGTTAAAAAATTACCATAGTCTTATCCTAACACTTTATGGAGGGTTTGACAAGTCAATTAAGTTACTGTTCACACATACTGTGTGAGCAGTAACGATTACAGCCCATTTTAAATGCATCTTCGATGCATGGGGCTGTAATCTGGCATGATATAGTCTTTGGCGCACAGCTTGACAGCAAGTGTCAAGCTTGCGAGTGAACAGTAACTCAATTAATTCTCTGCCGGCATCGTCCAGCTCTGCGACTCACGGCGGTATTTTTCCAATGCTTCCTCATAGCTTGAAACCAGCATGGTATCGGAAGGAATATTCGATTTGGCCTCGGCGAGGAGCAGTTCATAACATTCAACTAACCCGTACAGAGGGAGATCGCCGCTGGTGTGGACATCTAAGATGCTCTCCGTTTCATAGGCAGCATTGTAGAACCAGATGACTGCTTCATTTAAATCTTTCTGCGCGAGAAAATAGGTACCAAGCTCATAGCAGATCTCGGAACATGGAGTGGTCAGCATATCCTTCATCGTCAGCTTGAAAAATTCATTTTTGTTGTCCTCTAAGCGGTACACATGCGCGAGTACGCAGGAGGCTTCTTTCATGGCATCATCGGAGAGGTCATGTTCTAAGATATACTGGAAAATTGGTTTCGCATCCTGAAAGTCTTTTGTGTCACCGGTCTTTAACAGCTCTTTGGCATACATCGTGCGGATCTTCGGAGAGAGTTCGTGGCCGCTCTGGAAGTTTTTGATAAAGATGGAAAAGTCACGTTTGCTGTGAAAATTCTGCGGTTTATGTAAAATCTCAACGTCGCTGTCGAAGATTACAGGAGTCAGGCGGACTGTCTCGTGCACCGGATCGACCCAGGTAAAGGTGCGCAGACGTTTGAACAGCTTCGGACGGTATTCTTTTTTTGCATTTAAAACGGTGTCAAAATCAGCGTCCGTCACATATTTCATCTGAACGATCTCGATTTCCGGCAGCAGTGCATTTTTGAGCCGCAGAAAACGCTCATGGTTAAAATCATCTAAAACTTCGTCCGCATCGGCGGCATATATGTAATCCATATTCGCTTTTGAAAAAGAAAAATTTCTCGCCGCGGAAAAATCGCTCGTCCATTTAAAATCATAGACCTGACTGGTATATTTTGCAGCGATCTCCTTTGTGTGGTCCGTGGAACCGGTATCCACGATGATGATCTCATCCATCAGATCTGCAATCGAGTCGAGACATCGCGCGAGAACAGCCTCCTCATTTTTAACGATCATGCATAAACTTATCGTAGCCATGGAAAATCCCCCTGTTGTGTATATTTTTAAGACTGGATCTGTCAATATATTTTTGTATTTATTATATCGGACATGACAGGCAGTTACAAGAAACAGTTTTTGCTCAAAAAATATTTTATAGGCAGTATGGAATGTGCTACAATGGGTAAATGCAAAAATCAGGAAATGAGGAAAACAAATGAAATTAAATGAACAATGGATGCAGAAAACCATTGTGGTGTGGATCGGTGCGCTGCTTTGCTGTGCGTTGTGGCATTGGTGCTGGTCTGCGTGGGAATTTATATTGTAAATTACGGAAAAGAAAAAGCGTGAGAAAGGTGGATGAAAAATGAGTGCAGTTGTGACATTAAAAAAGGGCGAGGGAAGAACGATCAAAGCAGGCGGTGCCTGGATTTTTGATAATGAGATCGATACGGTCATGGGAAGTTTTGAAAACGGAGAGATCGTGGTCGTGCATGATTTTGACGGCTATCCGATGGGCAAAGGATTTATCAATACCAATTCAAAAATCCGCATCCGTATGCTGACAAGACATGTGGACCAGGAAATCGACCGCGCTTTTTTACAGATGCGCGTGAAAAATGCCTGGGAATACCGCAAAACGACGGTCGATACATCATCCTGCCGTGTGATCTTCGGGGAAGCAGATTTTTTGCCGGGACTTGTCGTTGACAAATATGAGGATGTGCTCGTGGTGGAATGTTTAGCACTTGGCATGGAGCAGTTTAAGGAGACGATCGTTTCTTTATTAAAGGAAGAACTTGCAAAAGACGGCATCAAAGTGCGCGGCGTCTACGAGAGAAGCGACGCTAATGAGCGCACCAAAGAAGGACTTCCAAAGGTAAAAGGATTTATCGGGGAAGAATTTGACACCAATGTTGAGATCAAGGAAAACGGAGTCCGTTATCTTGTCGATGTCGTAAACGGACAGAAAACCGGATTTTTCTTAGACCAGAAGTATAATCGTCTTGCGATGCAGCGGATCTGTAAAGGGAAAAAGGTGTTAGACTGCTTTACCCATATGGGAACATTCGCCTTAAACGCCGGAATTGCAGGGGCAGCGGATGTCACAGGTCTTGACATTTCCGAGTATGCCGTGCAGCAGGCAAACGAAAATGTGCGCAGAAACGGACTGGAGGATACCGTTCATTTCCGCTGTGCAAACGTGCTCGATGAACTGCCGAAACTGGCGCAGAGCGGCGAACAGTATGATGTTGTTATCTTAGATCCGCCGGCATTTACCAAGTCGCGCCAGGCAACGAAAAACGCGATCAAAGGTTACCGTGAGATCAACATGAAAGGCTTAAAACTGGTAAAAGACGGCGGCTATCTTGCAACCTGTTCCTGCTCCCATTTCATGACACAGGAACTTTTGGCAAAGACAGTCAAAGAGGCGGCAAAGGCAGCACACAAGAGACTCCGCCAGGTGGAATTCAGAACACAGGCGCCTGATCATCCGATTCTCTGGGCAAATTCTGCGAATGTGCCGGAGAGTTATTATTTGAAGTTCTATATTTTCCAGGTCGTCGATGAAAAGTAAGGGCTTGAAAGTGGCGGTAATGCTTGATTTATAAGGGATGGAAGGCATTTGATGTTTACAGAGAAAACCTCGTAAAGTATCGTAAAATATCAGTTATTAAATTTCTTAAAACAGGTGAAATCTCAATCGGAATTTGCAGAGGAGGAGAAAATGAAACAAACAAAGAATATTTTATCATGGTTAATAATTGCATTAAATATTGTTGGAGTTGTATGCCTGATTCATCTCTCATGCTGGAACTCTGTAATATTTTGGGTATTACAGTCAATGAACTATTGAGTGGGGAGAGAATAGAAATGAAAGATTATATGGAAAAATCTGAAGCAAACATAATTAGCGTTATGTCAGAGGAAAAAAAGAGACGAAAAAGACTTTATGTTATTATAGATGGACTTTTGTTTGTATTTTGTATTGTGGTTTTTCTATACACCAGATTTTTTTAATGTTTAATGTGCTGTGATCGTAGGGTGTATTATTTGTCACGATTCGCTCAGATATATTAGCTTCGCTGCAAAAAGAATTAAATTTAGAAAGAAATCAGGCATTCCCGCTACAGTAGATTGCCATATTTACCCAGGACCACTATGATGAAAGCATCTGATAAAGGAGGCGGTGCAAATGGATAAAAAGAAAACGGGAAGCCTGATCAAAGAAGCCCGGATAAATAAAAATTATACCCAGAGCGAATTGGGGGATCTACTCGGTGTCACCAACAAGGCAGTTTCAAGATGGGAAAACGGAGACAGTTTTCCGGACGTTGGAGTGCTGGAGAATTTATCAGCGATACTTGATCTTAGGATCCAGGATATCGTGACCGGAGAGACTGAAAAAAAAGACGAGGCAGCAGTTACCGAAATTGTACGGCTTGCAAAGTTACAGCAGAGAGAAAAAAACAGAAAGCTGATGAAACTTGGTTTCATTTTTATACTGTATTTGGTTTGCGTGATCGCAGGATATACAGGACTGGGGAACACATCGGTTTGCTTCACAGATCATTCCGGTAGGATCTATGTAATATTTTTGACAATGACATTGTTTTTTATCCTGTGTGGAAGTGTGGAGCAGCCGGGCGGCAGCACAATGACATGCCATAAGACAGTTAAATTATTGCGTATTTTAACCGTTCTCTCATTGGTCTGGTGTGTAGTTGTTACATGGATGCTTATTCTTACTACTTTGAGCGGATCTGTTCCTTTTGGAATGAAATTATCTTCCGTGGGTCCGTTGCTCAACTTGCAGCTTGTGGTAGTGTTTATTATCAATATCACGGTTTTAGGTGTGCAGTTATACAGATATGAAAAAAAGGATGCTGGGATTGACCGAGGATGTATGGTATCAGCAGCAGCTGTTTATCTGACTGCGTTATATGGAGATATGCTGCATAGATTAGATACTGTGGATGCCGTGATCCGGATTCTGATGAGCAGGACGCTGATTGTATTTGTGGAATTAGGTCTGGCTGTGGTGGTGGCAAGACTTTTGGAGCGTACAAAAGGATGCCAAATTAGAAGATAACTTTATAAAAAATCTATTTGCTACGTTTGTAATCAAGTGTTAATATAAAATCATGGAGAGCGGGAGGTGGAATGACAAAGCAGATAAACAGCAATGTTATTTATCAGGATTATCAGTGTGGACGGATAGGATGAACTGAAAAATCATGAAGTCGGTGGACGGAATATTACGTTGGATGTTCATGCTATTGATGTGAATGGAGAAGAGATCAATATCGAGGTTCAAAGCAACCCGGAAGGAGCACATATCAGGCGTGCCAGATATCACAGCAGCATGATCGATTCGAGGATGCTTAAGGAAGGGCAGACGTTTCGGGAGTTAAAGGATTCCTATGTAATTTTCATCTATAAACATGATAAGTTTAAAAAGGGTTTACCCTTATATCATGTAGACCGATATATAAAAGAGACAGATGAAGTGTTTGCCGACGGTTCACATATTATTTATGTGAATGGCAATTATAAAGGCAGCGATGCGATCGGTCAGCTGATCAGTGATTTTCATCAGACAGATCCGGAAAACATGCATTACGATGCGCTGGCACAGGGAGTGAAACATTTTAAAGAGGTGGAAGGAGGACATGAGAAAATGAGTGAAATTGTTGAGGAATATGCAGAAAAGGAAAAGATAGTTTCCATACAAAATCTCATGAAAAATATGAAACTCACGTTAGAGCAGGCCCTCAACGTGCTG
>OLGE01001200.1_pt1 | contig 27615 bp, 23 predicted proteins | sample 1605151 | NCBI WGS metagenome assembly OLGE01 (sample SAMEA3888912, study PRJEB22519) | human gut metagenome | biome: human gut; feature: human-associated habitat; material: faeces | place: Denmark | collected 2010
AACTGTTGGAGGGCACCATCTCCAACCACGAAAAGGAGGCGTATAAGAAATGATGAAATCCATTCGTACTTTGGTGCGACAGGACCGGGAGAAATATGTCATTCCTCGCCGTGTCCAGGACGTGATCCCCATTCAGAAAATCTGGGAGGACGGGATTTTCCTCACCGGTGGACGGTACGCGAAAACCTTCCGCTTCACGGACATCAATTATCAGGTGGCCTCGGAGCCGGACAAGGAGAAGATGTTCCGGGGCTACTCTGCCCTTATCAACAGTCTGGATTGCGGAGCTACCACAAAAATCACCATCTTCAACCATAAGATGAGCCAGATCAATTTTGAAAAGTCCATCCTCATGCCCATGCAGTGGGACGGCCTGGACGACTACCGGGAGGAATACAACCAGATGCTTCTGGACAAGGCCACCAATGGCAACGGTATTATCCAGGAGAAATTTTTGACAGTTTCCGTCCGCAAAAAGGATGTGGATGCCGCCCGGAGCTTCTTTGCCCGTGTGGAAGCAGACCTGTCCTCTCACTTCGCTGCCCTTGGCTCCACCTGCGGCTCCATGAATGCCATGGAACGGCTGCAAATTCTTCACCGCTTCTACCGCAGGGGAGAAGAAAATGAGTTCCGCTTCTCTCTGCGGGACTCTGCCCGGAAGGGTCACAGCTTCCGGGACTACATCTGCCCGGATTCTATCGAGCGGCACAGCGACTATCTCCAGATTGGGGATCGGTTTGCGAGGGTGCTGTATCTCAAGGACTACGCCAGCTATATTCAGGATGATTTCGTGTCCGAGCTGACCGACCTGAACCGGGACATGATGCTGTCCATTGACATGGTGCCTATTCCCACGGATGAGGCCGTCCGTGAGGTAGAAAACCGGCTGCTGGGTGTGGAGACGAACATTACCAACTGGCAGCGCCGGCAGAACAGCAACAACAATTTCTCCGCTGTGGTGCCTTATGATCTGGAGCAGCAGCGCAAGGAGACCCGTGAGATGCTGGACGATCTCACCACCCGCGACCAGCGGATGATGTTTGCCGTGGTGACGCTGGTACATCTGGCGGACAGCAAGGAGGAATTGGACAGCGACACGGAAACGCTCCAGTCCATCGCCCGCAAGCACCTCTGTCAGCTCACGACGCTGAACTGGCAGCAGGCAGACGGGCTGGTGACGGCGCTGCCGCTGGGCCTGCGCCGCATCGATGCCCTGCGTACTCTGACCACGGAAGCGCTGGCTGTTCTCATGCCCTTTAAGGCGCAGGAGATCTGGGACCGGGGCGGTGTGTACTACGGGCAGAACGCCATCAGCAAAAATCTTATCGTGGCGGACCGCAGGCAGCTTCTCAACGGCAACGCATTCATTCTGGGCGTCTCCGGCTCCGGCAAATCCTTCAGCGCCAAGAAGGAGATGGTGTCTCTGGCGCTGTCCACGCAGGACGATATTATCGTCATCGACCCGGAGTCGGAGTACCGGCCCCTCATCGAAGGACTGGGCGGCCAGGTCATCAACATTTCCGCCACCTCCCCCAACCATATCAACGCCATGGATATGGAGCAGGGCTATGGGGACGGAGAGAACCCCGTGGTGCTGAAATCTGAATTTCTGCTCTCCCTCTGTGAGCAGCTCATTGGGGCGGGCAAGCTGTCTGCCAAGGAAAAATCCGTTATCGACCGATGCACCGCGCAGGTGTACCGGGACTATATCCGCAGCGGCTATCACGGCGCGGTCCCCACCTTGCAGGACTTCCACGCCGAGCTGCTCCGCCAGCCGGAAAAGGAAGCACAGGATGTGGCGCTGGCCATTGAGCTGTTTACAGACGGCAGTCTCAACACCTTTGCCAAGCCCACCAATGTGGACACCAATGCCCGTATCCTCTGCTACGATATCCGAGACCTTGGCAAGCAGCTTCTGCCGGTGGGGATGCTGGTGGTGCTGGACAGCATCTTCAACCGCATCATCCGCAACCGTGGGCTGAAGCGCAACACCTGGATCTATATCGACGAGATCTATCTGCTGTTCCAGCATGAGTACAGCGCCAACTTCCTCTTCACCCTGTGGAAACGAATGCGAAAATACCAGGCTTGCGGCACGGGAATCAGCCAGAATATCGAAGACCTGCTCCAGTCTCACACGGCCCGCACCATGCTGGCCAACAGCGAATTTCTCATCATGCTGAATCAGGCGGCAACGGATCGGGAGGAATTGGCGCGCCTGCTGAACATCTCGGATAATCAGCTCTCCTACATCACCAATGTGGACTCCGGGCGTGGGCTCATCAAGTGCGGCAGCGCCATCGTGCCTTTCGTGGATCATTTCCCCAAGAACAAGCTCTACCGCTTAATGACCACAAAGCCCTCGGACCTGGCTGCGTGATAGCCCATGGAGAAAATTAAAGAAAAACCGGCGATGGGTGAGCGTGTCAAAGAGAAAGCTGTATCCGCGCCAAAGGAACTTTTGCGCAAGGGGCTGGATGACGGCTCGGAGCGTCTGCGGACTCAGCTCCGGGATACCGCCCAGCAGGGGCGGCGGGATGAATATGGCGGCGACGCCATTGAGGACACCGCCGCCAGCGGACTGCGTCGGGCAGAGAAGGAACTCACCCGGCAGCGGAAGAAGAAACCGCAGGAGCAGCCGCCGGAGGGCGGCGCTCCTGCTGCCGATGCCACAGAGCAAAAGCCTTCTGCTATCAAGGGAAAAGATACCACTTCTGCCGGGTCGCAGCCGCAGAGCGCTGCGGAGCGTGGACGGCAGCAGGCGCACCAGAACGCCGCGCAAAAGGCCGCCAAGGTCAAGGCAAAAGATACTTATATCGGCGCACAGACAGAGACACAGGTCACAGTGGCAGCGGAACCGCAGCGGCAGGGGCAGAGAGTATTCATGGAGGAACGCGGGCGCAAAGCTGCCCGATGGCAGGCAGAGCAAAAGCGAGCCGTATCGCGCCACCAGGTCAAGACGGCACAAGCCTCACATTCAGACAGGGACGGTAGCGCCATGCCGGACAGAATGCATTCGGAGCAGATACCGCACATCAAAGAACGGGCTGAAACCAGCTTGCCCAAACCAGCGAGGAAAAAGCACTTGCCGATGGAGCGTGACATCGTCTCTGTTTCGCCGCGTTCTAAGAAGATAGCTGATACAGCGAAAACTTTGGAGTCCGCACAGAAGCAGGCGGTTATGCTGCAAAGCAGCGCCCGCACCGCACGGGAAGCAGCGGTGCAGACAGCGCGGTATCAGCAAGCCGCGAAAGCGGCGCAGGCCACCGTGCAGAAAGCATCCCAGGCGGCAGGACGGGCGCTGCGGGCCATCCTGTCCGCCGCCAGAAGCCTTGAGGCGGCGATGATGGCGGGCGGCAGCACGGTCCTCTCGATGGTGTTAGTTATCTGCCTGATCGGGCTCCTGGTCGCGTCACCGTTTGGGATATTCTTTTCCGGCGAGGACAGCGGCACCGGATATACGATGCCGGAGGCTGTGACTATGCTGAATACAGAGTTTACAGACCGCATCGAGCAGATCAAGGCGGAGAATCCGCATGATGAATTGGATATGGACAACGCCGGCAGCGCCGCCATGATCTCCAACTGGCGGGATGTGCTGGCTGTTTATGCTGTGCGGACCACCACGGACAACGCTTCGCCGGATGAGGTCGCTACGCTGACCGAAGAAAAAATGGAGATCCTTCGTGAAATCTTCTGGGACATGAACGCGATCTCCTACCATCTCGAGACTGTCTCGGGCGGTGAAGATGAGGGTGACACCGTCATCCTGCGCATCACCGTCACGGTAAAGGATCACCTGCAGATGGCGGATGAGTACCGATTCAACGCAGATCAGCGAAAGCTGCTGGAAGAACTCGTGCAGCCGGAGTATCAGGAACTATTCGCGGCGCTCACCGGCAGCTACCAGGACATTGAGCTGAGTCCCGACGAGGTAGCGAAGATCATGGAAAACCTCCCCGCCGATCTCAGCGAGGCACGCAGAGAAGTTGTGCTGACAGCATATCAGCTCTTGGGCAGAGTCCATTATTTTTGGGGAGGAAAATCTTTGGTAATTGGCTGGGACTCCCGCTGGGGAATGCCGATGGAGGTCACAGCCGAGGGCAGCTCCACCACCGGCACTGTGCGGCCCTTCGGACTGGATTGTTCGGGAATGGTGGATTGGGTATTCTACAACCAGAGCGGCGGACAATACGTCATTGGGCATGGCGGCGGGGCCACTGCGCAGCACAGCTACTGTACGCCTATTGCTTGGAGTGACGCCCAGCCGGGAGACCTTGTCTTTTATCCGGGTGACAGCCATGTCGGTATTGTTTGCGGCTTTGACAGCGGCGGTAATATCATGATCATCCACTGCGCCAGTGGCGCGAACAATGTGGTGGTTACCGGCAAGGAAGGATTTACTGCCGTTAGCAGACCATTTTACTACAGTAAATAGCGTCAGGGGCTGTCTCAGAATATTTGTTCTGGGACAGCCCCTGTTTATTTTGATGTACCGCAGCACGTTATTGTCCTATGTGTGTCCAGCCGCCCTCAGCTTTGACGGTATAGGCGTCGAGTGTAACTAACCGCCAGGGATATTATTGCTACCGCCACCACTACTGACTCTGCCGCTGCTTACCAATTTGGGAATGCTCTCCGTCTTTGTGGCCTTGCAAATCCCACAGGTGTAAGTTTTGACGCCTGTTTTTTCGTGGGTAGGTGCAGTTGTCACTTTACCCTCGCCTGTATAGACGCCGCTGGAATTGACGCTTACGTTACCGGGTGGTTACTGAGCACTTACACAGCTTACCAAAGAACGGCGGCAGGGAATCATTGATTCCGAGCCGCCGTTCTGATTCACTTTGGGTTACCCGTCAGTCGCTTCCCTTACTTGCCCTGATAGGCACGGAACAGGAAGGTCACGATCTGGGCGCGAGTGCAGCCGTTGTCGGGGCTGAACGTAGAGTTCGTCGTGCCGTTGGTCACGCCGTTTTCCACAGCCCAGGCCACTGCATCAGCATAGAAAGCATCAGTCGCCACATCGGTGAAGCCGTTCGCCGTGCTGGGCGCGGTGCCCAGCGCGCGGTACAGGAACGTCACACTCTGGGCGCGGGTGCAGGTGGCATCGGGGCTGAAGGTGCCGTCACCGGTACCCAGCGTGATGCCATTCTCCACAGCCCAGGCCACAGCCTTGGCGTAGTAGCTGTCTGCGGGAACATCCGCGAAGCTAACCGTGCTCTTAGGCTCGGGAGAGCCAGCGGCGCGCCACAGGAAGGTCACAATGTGAGCGCGAGTGCAGGGCTGGTCGGGGCCAAACAGACCACCGCCGATACCGCCGGTGATGCTCTCCTTAGCGGCCCACTTCACAGCGTCATAGTAATAGGCGCTGGAGGGAACGTCCACGAAGTCCATGGCCTTGATCTCAGCGAATTCAGCGGAAACCGTCACCTTGGAGGCGGGCATGGTAAAGGTAAACTTGCCGTCGCCCTTATCCTTCACCTTGATCTTGCTGCCGCTGGCGTCCTTCACGGTCAGGGTGTCCAGCTCATAGCCGCTGTCGGGCTTGACGGTGATGGTCACGGTATCGCCCTTGGAGGCGCTCTTGGGGCTGACGGTCACATCGCCGTGCTTGACAGAGGGCGCGGAGACGTCATAGCGTCTGGAGGAAGAGCTGGAACCGCCGCCGGAGCTGGGCGCAGAGTAGCTGACCGTCCAGACACCGTTCGCGGTGCTGCTCACATAGTAATTGCTTGCCAGAGCGCCGGAGGGGTCGGTCAGATACACGCCGGAGGTCAAACCGGATTTTGCAAGAACCGTGTAGGTATAAGCGCCCTCGCTGCCAGCGCGCTTGACGATGTAGTCTGTCCCGTTGTTCTTGACCTTCGTGCTCGGATCAAAGCTGAACGTGCCGCCGGTGATGGAGATGGTCTCGCTGCCCGGGCCGCCGCCCTTCTGAATTTCGCCATTGAAAGAGCCATTTTTGATATTGATAACAGCTGTTGTGTCAGTTGTAGCATCAGCGCGAACAACACCGGTAAATGTACCGTTCTCAATGTTGATCGTACCGCCGGAGTTGTAAACATAGGCAGCATACGGAGCGGTATAGGTGCCGCTCTTTACAGTGGCGGTGCCGCCATACTGAACAGCCACCGCACAATTCAAGTACGTGCCATCTCCAGTTCTGATATCCGTAACTTTGATCTCGCAATTTTCCAATGTTGCATTGCTTCCAACCTGCACGCAGCCGCCGTATTTTGCGGTCAGCTTCATGTCGGTGAACGATGCGGTCTTGGTTTCAAAAGCAGCGCCCAAGAATGCATTGATACCAGTGATGTTATAGGTGCCGCCGGAGACAATGACCTCACCACAGCCGGAAGCCTTCACAACGCGCTCGTCCGTCTCGGCGCTGACATTGTTCAGGACCAACTTGCTCTCACTGCCCACCGTAAACAATGCAGTGTAGTGGTAGCTGTCGCTTGCGCAGGTGCTTCCGGTGTAAGATCCGCCGTTAATCGTCACTGTAGAGCCGGCAGAACCTTCGCGAAGGTCAACAAATCCCCAGACTTTCGTCTTCCATTCGGTATTATGCGTGTCTCCCATCTTCATGCCGCTTCCTGCGGTCATGCCGTTGATGGTCAAGTTTACATTTTTAGCAGTGACCCAAATCGCACTGTTTTTCTCATCCTTAGATTCACTTCTATCCGATGCCGTCGCAGCAGTCAGTACATGACCGTTCAGATCAAGCGTCATGCTCTTCGTGACTTCAATCGGCTTTATAACGGTCACATCCTTCAGCAGCGTGACGGTCGCGTTTTCGTCAGCGGCGGTGATAGCGTCGGGGAGGGTGGCGTAATACGCATTGCCAATCTTTGCTTCACATTCGGTTTTCAGCGTAAGACCATCGTCCTTTGTGCCCTTCCACTTGAGCGCGTCGGTCAGCTCAATATCCTTGCCAGCAGTGTCCTTCACCGTCGAGCCGGCGGGCAGAGACGTTTTGCCCTTGGGAATGGTGTAGAGCGCGGCGGTCTTGTCGCTCTTGGTGTTGTTGTCCACCACCAGATCAAACGCGTTTGCATCCGTGTGAGCGCCGAGATACAAGCCAACATTCTTGATCTCCGTCGGTTCATCCGTTTTCTGCGCGCTGATGTCGAAGTAATTGCCGGTTGCGGTGACCTTACTTCTGATGTCCCATTGGGAGATGTACTCAAACTTCACGGGGCGGGTGCTGGTGACCTTGTTGCCGGTGAAGTTGATGGTGGTGAGGGAGCGGAAATCGTCACCCTGACCCTCGTTGTCGTCCTTCTTCCAGTTGCCGTAGGCGGGACGGATCCACGTCGGGTTGGAGTTGTTTGCAGACTTTTCGTTGGTGTAGTTCTCGAACTCGCAGCCGTTGAAGGTCAGCGTCTGCGCGGCGATCGCGCCGACGATGATGCCGTTGAAGGTGCAGCCGTCGAACTTCAGCTCGCCCAGCTGGCTCCACGGGCCGGTGTAGAGCTGGTAGTCGAAGCTCATGACGTTGTTGAACGTGATGCCCTCAAAGGTCACGTTGGTGTAGGCGGGGACAGCCAGCAGCAGGGACGTGCCGATGTTGTCGATGCTGGTGTAGCCGTTCGCGTCGCTGGTGATGGAGCCGCCGACAAAGACGATGTTCTTGCCGTTCGCGCCGTCGTTCTTCTCGCCCAGATAGCCGTTGGAGTTGTAGCCGTTCAGGACGTTGCGATCCTCGGTCTGACCCGGCTTGTCGTTTCTGACGCCGTTGCCGAGTGATCCGTTGGTGAAGTAGCTGTAGTCGCCGACGGTGACGTACATCGTGCCGCCGAGACGGGTTTGCGCTTCGATGTACGCATCGCGGGTCATTTTGCTCAGCTGTTCGAGGGTGTAGGGATTGGTTTCGGTACCGTCGCCAACAGCCGTTGCCGCGTTCGTGCCCGTCACGGTCGTGCTGCCGTCGAGCGTTTCGGTCGTGGCGGTCGTCTCGCCGTCCTTGGCGACGACTTTTTCGGTCGAGGTACTACCCTCGGTCGTGCCCTCTGTCCCCTCTGCATACGCCGCGGGGATTATGCTCAGGAGCATGGCCAGCGTCAGCAGCAGAGACAAGAGCTTGCTTGTTATGTGTTTCATAGCTTTCCTCCTATAAGATTTTTGGGGTAATTATGTGAACCGGAATCATTCGAAAACGTTTCCGGTTGGCACGGGGAATATACGTCGCTCCGCATGGCAAGGGAATTAGCTTTACTGTCCCCCAGCCTGCGGCGCACAACGTCCATGGCCGCGCCGAGATTCGGCGGTCTGGCCGATTGTTCAGTTAGAATCGCCGTACATTGGCTCAGCGGCCTGCCTGCGCAGACGGGGCAGCCGCAGCGCTGCTTTCCTGTACGGCTGCTGATGACCGATTTCCACGCGTGGCCGTTTTCACACAGCCACCAGGCCCTCCGGCTGCTGCCGGGCGTCACCTGCTGTGGCGTGAAACTGCCGTTAAGGGTCGGATGCCACTGCGATGCGATCACCGGCTCCTTGGTCTCCAGATCATTAAATCCCGGCAGGACCTTGCGGTTGGTGCAATATGGACAATCGCTCCCCCTGTTCACACGGTGGGCAATGACCGCACAGAAGGAATGTCCTCTGTCACAGAGCCACCACACGCGGCGATTGGAATATGCGCTCACCGCCTCCGGCGTCAGCGCGCCGTTCTTTTTCCGGTCCCACTGGACCGCAAGCCGCGGATGCAGCGAAGCGAGATCATTAAATCCGGACAGGACCTTTTGTCCCGCGCAGAACGGACAGCCTGCGTTTGATGTGACGCGGCTGGCAACGCTCGCCTGCCAGCTATGCTTTTTCGGACACCTCCACCAAACCTTCCGATGCGCTCCCGGCATGACCTGCATCGGCAGCAGTGGGGAATTCTTTTCTGTATCCCAGTCCGAAAGCAGATCAGGGAATTTTGCCGCCAGGGAGTTTTCCTCCGGTAGAATAGCTCGGCCCGCACAGACGGGACAGCCCGTCCCTTGTGTGCGGCTTTTAACTGCAGAGCGGTAAGAATGTCCTTTAGCGCATCGCCACCATACAAGCCTTCGGCTGCCAACCGTCAGCTCAGAGAATTGCAACGGGCCATTCTTCTCTGCATCCCATTCCGGCTCAAGCTCCGGATGGCACATTCGCAGGGCCTCCTTTGGCTCTGCCAGACGTCCTGAGCAGTATGGACATCCGCTGCCGGCGGAGCGAGAATAAATCTTTGCCTGCCAGTGATGCCCGCTGGCACAGTACCACCATACCTTTTGGTGGCTTCCGTAGGTCACATCCTTCGGCGTGAGCGGCGCATTGCGTTCACCGTCCCATTGTGCCAGCAGGTGAGTTTGTTCATGCCCGGCGCAGAAATCGTACAGAGACGGATGAATCGCTGCTCACCTCCCGCAGAATACTTGTCCGCCTGCAACACAGGCGGAAGGGTCTTTTATCACGCATTGTGTATCTGGCATAGTGGATAAAAAAGTACAGGTTGCCGACCACAGCGATATACACAAAATCTATATTTTTACCATAGCACACCCCCAACAGAATATCAATAGGCCAACGGCTTAAATCCGACTAAAAAAGCGTACTTTTTTATCCAGTCTTCTTCTTCGTCTGCGTTTTCTTAACGGCTTCTTTGCACCCGTCATCCTGCGCCCAGAGCAAAAAGCTCCGGTGGGTGACGCCCAGCAGTCTTCCTGCCGCACGTGCAGACAGCTCGCCGCGCTCCCAACGCGCTTTGACTTCGCCGAACCCTTCTGGCAGCGCCTTGCGGGGTCTGCCGAATTTCACGCCGCGCGCCTTCGCTGCGGCGATCCCTTCCGCCTGTCGCTGGTGAATGAACTCGCGCTCTGTCTGCGCCACATAGGATAGCAGCTGCAGCACGATGTCCGCGATCAACGTTCCGGTGAGGTCGCGATTCCGCCGCGTGTCAAGCAGAGGCATATCCAGCACAACGATTGCCGCACTCTTTTCCTTTGTGATGATGCGCCATTGCTCCAAAATTTCTTCATAGTTTCTGCCGAGACGGTCGATGCTCTTGATCACAAGCGTATCGCCGTCTTTCAGTTTGCGCAGCAGCCGCTGGTAGCTGCGGCGGTCAAAATCCTTGCCGGACTGCTTGTCCACAAAAATCGCCCGGTCCGTTAAACCGAATTCCCGCAGAGCGATGAGTTGGCGCAACTCATTCTGTTCCTTGGTCGAAACTCTTGCATAACCGTATTCCATGTGCTGACCTCCCAATTTATCGGTGGATAAATTGTAAGCCAGGTGCCGGCCACATGGACAATATAGTGTTATATCACTATTATAGCACATATTTTTCTGTTAGTGAAGTATCACTAATAACCTTTTCTCAAATAATTTACCATAGTGATAAATCGTCATGGAGGTTTACACTATGGATACTCGGGAAACTGTTGCACTTCGCATCCGCCAACTTTGCGCAGAACGAAAAATTACACCGAACGGATTAGCAAATCTGTCTGCCGTTCCTCAAGCAACCATCAAGAGTATCCTTAATAATGAAAGTAAAAATCCGGGCGTCGTGACGATTAAGAAGCTTTGTGATGGTCTTGACATTACCCTCGGTGAGTTCTTCTCCACGCCTGAATTCGATACGCTGGAACAGGAGATCAAGTGAAGCCTCTTTCTCAGCCTCTACCGCCAGCGCTCCTCCATTTTTTCGCGTAGAGTACACGCATAGTGCGTGAACTCTACGCTCTATACGGGGCATTCTCTCATTTTCACGGAAAATCTTCCATCCGCTGCTGCGTTTGACGGTTACGTATTGCGGCCGCGCCGTTTCCCATTTGAATGGAGTACAGCTACATGAAAAATGAATCCCAATATGGTCTGCTGCTTCTCCGGCAATATCTATATCGGCAGACAGACGAGCAGCATCCGGTCTCGGTCACGGACATTCTCGCATTCTGGCAGCAGCACGGCATTCAGGCCGGACGCAAGAGTGTTTACACCGACATCGAACTGCTGCAGAACGCCGGGATGGATATCGTCTGCGTCAAAAGCACCCAGAATCGATACTTCGTGGGGGAGAGGCTGTTTGAACTGCCGGAGCTGAAGCTGCTGGTGGATGCGGTGGAATCCTCCCGGTTTATCACGGAGAAAAAGAGCACCGCCCTCATCAAGAAGCTGGGCCATCTCACCAGCACAGCGCAGGCGGAACAGCTGAACCGCCGCATTTACATGGGCGGCACTCCAAAGCCGGAGAATGAGAGCATCTACTACAATGTGGATACCATCCACAACGCCGTCCAGAAGAAACAGCAAATCACCTTCCAGTATTTTGAGTACACGCCTAAAAAGGAAAAGATACTCAAGCATGACGGATACAAGTATCGGTTCAGCCCCTACGCCATGATCTGGAATCGGGACTGCTACTATGCCGTAGGCTGGTCGGAAAAGCATGGAAAGATTGCACAATTTCGGGTGGACCGCATGACGGCAGTCGAACCGCTGGAACAGACGGCAGTCCAGACACCGGATTTTGATCCGGCGGAGTATGTCCGCAAGGTGTTTGGGATGTACCCGGACAACCTCTGTACCGTAGAGCTGCTGTGCGATAATGAGGTCATGCGCAGCGTCATCGACCGCTTCGGTGAAAATGTGCAGACGGAAACTGTAGATGAACAGCATTTCCGTGCCACAGTCGAGGTCGCGCCAAGCCCTCCGTTCTTCAGTTGGGTCTTTACCTTTAGCGGTAAGATTCGCATCGTCAGCCCAGCAGCAGTGCTGGAGGAAATGCGGGATATGGCAGCGTGGCTGAGATAATTTCTGGGTGGTGTTCCCTGCGGGGAACACCACCTTTTTCACGTCTTGCCAATCGAACGAATGTTTGCTATACTGAGGCTACAGTGTTTCCAGAGAAGAGAACACGGATAGGAGGTGAGTTACTTGGAACAGACATTCGGCAGCTTCATTCGGGAGAAACGGCAATCTATCGGATTGTCCCTGCGCACACTGGCGGCAAAGCTGGACTTGTCGCCAGTCTATCTGAGCAACATTGAGAACGACCGCAGACCGGCGCCGACGCGCGCATATTTGGAACGGTTGGAGCAGGAACTGCATCTGAGCAAGGTGGAAACCGAGCAGATGCTGGATCTTGCCGCCAAGTCCCAGAATAACCGGGTATCCGCAGACCTGCCGGACTACATCATGGATCGGGAGATCGTCCGGGCCGCGCTCCGCACGGCAAAGGAGGCAGACGCCACAGACCAGGAGTGGCAGGAATTTATCGATCGGATCACCCAGCGCGCAAAGAAATCCAAAGAGGGCGGTGAAATAGACGCATGAAAAAAGCATATTACCGCGAACAGGCGCTGGAGCGGATCGCCCGCGATGTGATCATCGCCTATGACCCCAGACTTTATTACGGTTCCCCCGCAGCCATTCCCATTGAGGACATCATCGAGGCACAGGGGCTGGTGCTGGAGTATCAATATCTGCGGAATAATGGGCGGGTTTTGGGCGAGACCATCTTTGACGACGGTCTCACAGCGATCTATGACCGGGAAAACCACCGCTATGACCTTCTTCCCGTCAAGGGCGGCACCATCCTCATCGACTGCTCTCTCTGCGAAGAGGAAGCATCTACCGGGCGGCTGCGCTTTACCTGCGCCCATGAGCTGGGGCACTGGCTGCTCCATAAGAAACAGTTCAGCGGGACCGGCGAAAACGCGGCGCTCCGTTCCGGAGATGAGAGCGACAACACATTGGAAGTGCAGGCGAACCTGCTGGGCTCTATCCTTCTGCTGCCGCTGCCGCAGGTCAAGCGCTGCTTCTATCAGCTGCGCTCCGGACGGACGAACCAACAGCTGGTGACGGATATGGCAGGTATCTTTCAGGTATCCAAACAGGCCATGCGCATTCGGTTGGAGAACCATAACCTGCTGTAAAAAATTTTCACATACTGTTCTCAAAAAAGAGAACGGGGAAAGCGAGGCGCTATGTCAAAAACCAATTCCCTGCGCTGTCCGCTGTGCGGCAAGGGTCGCATCGCGGATATCCCCAGCGGTGCGGAGCAGTCTCAGTACAAACTATTTGATCTGCACAGAGCGGAACACCCTGACCTGATCGCCAAATGCCCCAAGTGCGGCGAACAGATCGGCATCACGGTGCTGACACCGGATGCTCACCCCCTGATCCACACGCCCATCCCCTTTATGGGATATGTTCAGGCATAAATTAAAAATCCAATTGATATGACTTCGTCAAGCGCACCAGCCACCCATCATCGAATATGGGAACATTGAGTTAGGAGCCTTACAAGTAGCTTTTCAGCTATGTGTAAGGCTCTTTTTTTGCGCCTTTCTTTGGCTGAAAAGCGGAAAGGCACACAATGCGCAGACGCTGGCAGCCCTATATCGCTAAATATCCGTGACCCCATCTCAGACATTTCAAAAAAATCTGAGATTGGAGTCATGAATCATGAGAAAATGGCAGGAAGAACGCAACTATCGGCGCGTTCGAAACGAGGCTGGCGAAGTCATCGCCAATATCATCACTGTAGACGGCATGGATGTAGAGGTGCCGGAAGATGTGTATCTGGCCTACTCCCAGGCAGACCGCCGTGAGCGCTACATCACAGAGGAACAGTCCTCCGGAAAACTGCTCTCTCTGGAGCAGATGGAGGAAGATGCGCTTTTGCCGGACTATGTCGGAGCAGAAACGGCCCCCAGTGCTGAAACGGAGGCACTGGAGCGTGAGGAACTTCGGAATCTGGCAGAACAGAAGCAGATCCTTTTGCTGGCGCTGCTGTCACTGACGGATGATGACCGGGAACTCATCAACGCCCTGTTCTTCGACGGTGCGTCTACACGGGAATACGCCCAAAGAATGGGCGTCAGCCAGCGGGCGGTCATCAAGCGGAGAGACCGCATCCTGCGGGATCTCAAAAAGTTTTTTGAAAATTCCTCGAAATAAGGGTATTCACCGAACGCAATTTTCGGGAGGACAGTGAGGGGCTCCGAATCGCCCCTCGCTGTTCCTTGAAAATTGCATACCAGCAATACGGATAACCACCCGGACAGAAGAGCGATCCGCGCAGTGTGCGCCACGACCCACGGGAAGCCTTGCAGCTTCCCGCGGCGAGCGATTTTACCTGCGCGGGGGCGGCGTTGGCAGCGCCGCCCGCAGAGACGCTGTTCGGGCAGATAATGAGACACAATGCACTGGCCAGCATGAAGAGGCTGGGCTGCTCCGGGATTGAAAGCAGTAGAGATCCCGGAAATACGCCCGTGAAGGTCTTGCCGGACCTTGTCCGTATTGTTCCCTTTTCTCACCGGGGCGCGCGCTGCAAATACGGTGGAAACGAAAACAAAGCATGACAGGAAAAGAGGTAATTATCGGATGAATACCAACGATAACAGGCTGAAAGCCCATAAACTGATCGACCATATTTTTCAGGACCTTCTTCCCGCCCACGGTATGGCACAGCGCCCGGAGCAGATCCAATTGAGCCACCGGATGCTGGACGCCATGCAGGACGGGAGGATCGCCCTGTGCGATGCCGGGACGGGCATCGGCAAGACCTACGCCTATCTGGCGGCTGCCACGGTAGCGTCGGCTTTTCCAACAGGGCAGATCGCCCGCCCCATTATCATTTCCACTTCCAGTATCGCGCTGCAAAACGCGGTGCTGACGGAGTATCTGCCGCTGCTGTCCTGTGTCCTAATGGCGGACGGGATTCTTACCAAGCCACTGAAAGCGGTCATCCGCAAAGGCAAAAGCCATTATGTCTGCGATGAGCGATTGGACAGGCGGCTGCGTCAGGTATATCCTGCAAAGAAAAATCCGGAAGCGTTGGCAGCGCTCCGGACTCTTAAGGAAACGCTGGACATGGACGGCGTTTCCCATCTCAGCGGCTATGACCGGGAGCGTGTCTGCGTACCGCAGGTCTGCGACTGCAAGCAGAAGGACTGCCGCTATCAGCGGTTTCTCAAGACCTGTGACAAAGGTCAATTCCTGTTTCAAATCTGCAATCATAATCTGCTGGTGGCAGACGCCATCCACCACAGCGAGGGAAAACGCCCCATCTTCCCGGAGCACGGCATCATCATCGTGGATGAAGCCCATAAGCTCCCGGAGACCGCACAGCAGATGCTGGGTGTGACGTTGGCGGCCGAAGAGATACGAAACCTTATCCTTCAGCTAAAAGAGGAACGGTACTTACTGGCGGCAGAAATGCTGGAGGACAGCACCGGCCCTTTGCTGTGCAAGCTGGCACAGTCCAGAGAGGAAGCGGAGCCGGTGGAAGCCTGTTTGCGATTGCTGACCGCACCATCCCGCACATTGCCCATCATCCAGCGGCAGATCGGCAGCCTGCTCTCCCCGCTGGGAAGCCGCCAGCTGAATACGGTGCTGGACGCGGTCAAGCTGTTCACCAGTTCCCAGACAGATATGATTTTTTACACTGCCGAAGATGTCAGCACAGGCGGCGCCATGCTGTGCGCCGCAGCCGGCGATATCACGCAGCGAATAAAAAAGATCCTGTGGCAGCCGGATCAGGCGTTTGTTCTGACCTCCGGCACCATGGCGGTGGGCAGCGATTTCCGCCGTTTCAAAACGCAGGCAGGATTAGAGAAGGGACACCGTGTCATGGAATCCGTTTCTCCATCCCCCTTTGACTACCGGAACAACTGCCTGCTCTACCTTCCGCAAATCCCGCCCCGCCAGAGGGCGGAGAACACGGATGTGTACTTTGATGAGTTGACTGCCGAGCTCGTCGGACTCATTAACGCAGCTTCCGGTCACGCGCTGGTGCTCTTTACGTCCTACGCAGCCATGTCGGCTGTGAAGGAGCGGCTGCGGGAGGCATCCCTTCCATTCCCACTGCTGACGCTGGGCCGCAACGCGCCCCACATCATTGAACAGTTCCGGCACACGCCGGGAGCGGTGCTGCTGGCCACCGGCGCGGCATGGGAGGGCTTTGATTTCCCCGGCGACTGTGTATCTCTGCTGATCATCCCACGCCTGCCTTTCGCCTATCCGGACGCCCGGAAGGAGCGGGAATTGGAAAAGTATCCTTCCCTTCACGCATTCATCCGTGAGGTAGCTGTACCAGAGATGCAGATCAAGCTGCGCCAGGGATTTGGACGGGCCATCCGCACGGAGAGCGATACCTGCGTCATCGCCATTCTGGATGAACGGGCCTGCCGTGGCCGCAGATACGCCCAGGCTGTGAGTGAGGCATTGCCGGAAATGCGGAGGACCGGCAGCCTGCGGGAAGTGACAAGGTTTCTGCGGGAGAAAAAGCCGGAGAGCTATTTTGAGGTAGAAAGATGATCGACGCAAAGAAAGAATTGCAGTATCGGCTGGCAGTCAGGATGCTGGAGCATCTGGCGGAAATCGGCCTGCTGAGCGCGGAAGAACTGTCTTACGCCAAGAGACTGGCCAGAGAGAAATATTCCCCGCAGACTGTTTGGGAATAGTGCTGGATATTCTGCGGGTCGTGTGGTAGCTTGTGTGTTGACAAAAAAGATACAGGGAAGTGAAAAACATGGCACAGGTAAAAATCATCGCGCCGCAGACGCGGGAAGCGGAACATCTGCGGGTGGCAGCCTACTGCCGGGTCAGTTCGGACTCCAAGGATCAGCTGCATTCCTACGCCGCCCAGATCCGCAATTATACGGAAGAGATCGCCCGGCATGACGGCTGGGAACTGGTGGATGTGTATGCCGACGAAGGGCTGACCGGCACCCGGATGGATCAGCGGGATGACTTCAACCGCATGATGCGGGACTGCCGGAAGGGCAAGATCGACCGCATTCTGGTGAAGTCCGTATCCCGCTTCGCCCGGAATACCAGAGACTGCCTGTCCGCTCTGCGGGAGTTATCCGCCATGGGCGTCAGCGTCCGGTTTGAAAAAGAAAATATCGACACGAAAACGCTCACCACCGAACTGATGGTGAGCGTTTCCGGTTCTCTTGCCCAGCAGGAATCCATCTCCATCTCCGCCAATCAGAAGATGAGCTATCAGCGGCGGATGGAGCGTGGGGAATTCATCACCTGCACCGCCCCTTACGGATACCGGATCGTGGATAAGAAAGACCTTGAGATCGTCCCGGAGGAAGCTGCCACGGTGCGCTGGATCTTCGACGCATACCTCAAGGGGCGCAGCTCCGGATGGATCGCGGAGCAGCTGACAGCAAAGGGCATCCCCTCCCAGTCTGGCGCGGAATGCTGGAGAGAAACGGGAATTCGATACCTGCTGACCAATGAAAAGTACATCGGAGACGCCCTGAGCCAGAAATCCTACAGCTGCGGCTTCCCCTTCGTGCAGAAACGAAATCACGGGGAACGCCTGCAATACTACACAGAGAACTCCCATCCAGCTATCATCGACCGGGACACCTTTGAGCGGGTGCAGGCACTGCTGCAAAAGAAAGCGCGGAAAGAGAAAAAGCGCAGAGAAAAAAGCCCCCTTGCCTTAAAAATCGTTTGCGGGAACTGCGGGACGGTGTTTCAGCGCCGAAGCAGCCAGAGCGGATATGTGACCTGGGTCTGCCGAACCCACGACCACCACGCCGCGGACTGCCCCGTGGGCCGCATTCCGGAAGCGGAGATTCACGCCGCCTTCCTGCGGATGTACCACAGGCTCAAAAGCAGCGCGGACATCATTCTGGCTCCGGCCCTCCGGCAGCTGAATACGCTGGACACGATCCTGCGGCAGAATCATCCGCAGATGCTGGCCATCAACCGGGCCATCGCGGAAGCTACAGAAGAAAGCCATAAGATCAGCACTCTGCGGGCCAATGGTTTGCTGGATGCGGATATCTGCGCCGCCCGTATGAATGCCATCAGCGCCAAACTGACGCAGCTCCGGGGAGAACGCCGCCGGTTGTCGGAAAACGAGGCTTTGGATGAAACCATGGATGCCATTCGCAAGATGACAGATGTCATAAAGAATGGGCCGGAACAGATGAACATCTTCGATGAGGACTTGTTCGACAGCTTAGTGGAAAAGGTCATCGCAGAATCTCAGACACGCATCCGCTTCCGGCTTTATGGTGGTTTAGAACTGGCAGAACAATTGGAGGTGGCGGCAAGATGACAAACCGAAAGATTTTATATGGGTATCAGATTCGTGACGGCGCATTGGTGATTGTGCCGGAGGAGCAGCGGACCGTCAGTATGGTCTTTACGCTCTACAACGCCGGGGCTTCCTATCAGGCCATATCGGACGCCTTGAACCGGCAGGGCGTTCCGTATTGCCGGGAAGTGCCGCTTTGGAACAAGCACAAGGTAAAGCGCCTTTTGGAAAATCCCCGTTACACCGGTAAGGAGGGATACCCCATACTGGTGGAAGCGGATATTTTCCAAGCGGCGCAGGAAAAGACGGCGGAAAAGAATGCTGGGAGGCAGTCACACGGAGAGAAGCCTGCCATTGCGCGGTTGACTCCATACTTCCGCTGCGCCTGCGGCGGGAAGATGACCCGGCTGGGCGGTGGCTGGCAGAACAGCGGCAAGCTGTATCTGAGATGCGAAGGCTGCGGGACTACCGCGGCCGTGGACATGGAGGCGACGGTAAGCGAGACTGTCCGGCAGTTCCGAGAGCATGAGCAGCCCAGCTGTACCGCCTATGCGCCCTCCGCGGAGGTCATGCGGCTGGACAACGCCATCAACCGGGGGCTGGAGCAGCCGGACTCGCCGGAAGCGGTGATGGCGCTGATCCTGCAGGGGGCGGCAGCACGGTATGCCTGCTGTCCAGAGCCGTCTGCCGAATCTGAGGGGTCGGAGCGTCTGACGGAGACGGATTGGAAACGCTTCCAACGAGCGGTTTCCCATATCACCATCTCACAGGATACCGAAGTAACTCTTATATTTACGGATAAAAAAGCGACAGGAAAGGACGAATGATCCATGGAAGCGACAGCAGCCACCTTAGAGCGGCGGGTGCGGGTGATCCCCGCAACCAGAAAACCGGAAGAACTGCACAGAGACCATGACGGAAAAATGCGCGTAGCGGCCTACTGCCGCGTCTCGACGGACAGCGAAGAGCAGCTCAACAGCTATGAGGCGCAAAAGACCTACTACACCCAGAAGATCCAGGATAGCCCGGACTGGGAGATGGCAGGGATCTATGCCGATGAGGGCATCTCCGGCACCAGCCTGAAAAAACGGACGCAGTTCAACAAGATGATCACCGCCTGCAAGCGGGGACACATCGACCTCATCATCACCAAGTCCCTCTCCCGCTTTGCCAGAAACACGGTGGATTGTCTGGATACGGTGCGGCTCCTGAAAGCAAACGGCATTGGGGTGTACTTCGAGAAGGAAAACATCAACACCCTCACGGAATCCAGCGAATTTCTCATCACCCTGTTCAGCGGCTTCGCCCAGGCGGAATCCGAGTCTCTCAGCAAGAATGTCGCGTGGGGAAAGCAGAAGAGCGCGGAGGCGGGAAAGGTCACCTTCCAGTACAAAAAGATGCTGGGATACCGGAAGGGGGCGGACGGACAGCCGGAGATCGTACCGGAGGAAGCGGAGATTATCCGCCGCATTTACCACAGGTATCTGGACGGCTGCACCCTGGGACAGATCAAGCGGGAGCTGGACGAGGACGGTGTTCCCACCGCACAGGGTGTAGAGCGCTGGTCTCCCTCCATCATCCACAATATCCTGACCAATGAAAAGTACATTGGAGACGCCCTGCTGCAGAAAACCTATGTGACAGACTGCATCAACAAAAAGGTCAAAAAGAACCGTGGTGAACGCACGATGTACTATGTGGAGAACAGCCATCCGGCCATTGTCTCAAGGGATCTGTTCAATCAGGTGCAGCAGGAGATGACGCGCCGGTCCAGCAAACGGAAGGTGCTGCAAAAGAGCGGAAAAACGGAACTTGGGAAATACTCCGGCAAATACGCGCTGACAGAACTGCTGGTGTGCGGCGAGTGCGGCTCCCCCTACAAGCGGGTCACATGGGCCAGAAATGGGAAAAAGCGCATCGTGTGGCGCTGCGTCTCCCGGCTGGAGTTCGGTACAAAATACTGCCAGCACTCCCCAACACTGGATGAAGGCAGGCTGCACAGCGCCATCCTCGCGGCCATGAATGAGTACGCCGCCATCCGGCAGGAGGTCTGCCCCGATGTGCTGGCCATGGCGGAGGAAGCAAAACAGGCGTTATCTCAGGCTGGTGCACGGCTGCTGCAGCTGAAGAAGCGTATGGATGCGGTGAGCCGGGAGCAAAGCGATGTGCTGGATCGGCTGCTCGTCAACATGGCCGATACCGAGCTGAATGCCAGAATGAAAGCGCTGACGGATGAGAAGGAATCCCTTAAGGCGCAGATCGCAGACGCGCAGCAGGCAGAGGTCGATCTGGAGGAACAGGCTGCCAGACGCCGGCAGATGTGGGACAGTATCATGGAATGCGCCGCGGGCTACACGGAATTTGACAATGAGCTCGTCCGGCAGGTCATCCAAAAGATCACGGTGGAGGATGCGGAAACCATCCACATCCACTTCCGAGACTCGGATGTGGTGCTGGAACAGGAAGTAGAATGAATAGAAAAGGGAGAAAAGAAATGGCCATTTTTATAACCGGTGATACGCACGGTGATTTCAGCAGGCTCCTGCCTGCAGCATTCCATGAGCAACGTGACCTGACCAAAGAGGATTACCTCATCCTTTGTGGAGACTTCGGCGGTGTCTGGGATGGCGGCGATGCGGAGCAGCAGTGGCTGGACTGGCTGGAGACCAGGTCCTTTACCACGCTGTTCGTCAGCGGAAACCATGAAAACTATGATCTGCTCCGCAACTATCCAATCAGCCAATGGCACGGCGGCTTGGTACAGGCCATACGCCCCAGCGTCCTGCATCTGATGCGGGGCCAGCTTTATAACATCTGCGGAAAGCGGATATTTACCATGGGCGGCGCCAGCAGCCACGATATCCGGGACGGCATTCTGGAACCGGATAATCCGGACTATGAGCGAAAGCTGCGGCAGCTCAACGCCGCAGGCGCGCTGTTCCGCGTCAACCACAGGTCTTGGTGGAAAGAGGAACTGCCCAGCGAGGATGAATACGAAACCGCAAGGAAAACGCTGAATCAGGCAGGGTGGGATGTAGATTACATCATTACCCATTGCTGCCCCAGCAGTGTCCAGGACACCTTCAGTAGAGGATTGTACCAGCGAGATGCGCTGACAGACTTCTTCGATGAGATTCGGGAACGCTGCAGATTCCAGTACTGGTTCTTCGGGCATTACCATGAGAACATGGTGGTGGAGAAAGAGTTCGTAATGCTCTATAATCAGATTATCCGACTGAAATGATGAGTGGAGGCGCACTGGCGATTGGCTAATGTGTCTCCACTTTCTATTTAAGTAAGTTTTTCACAAGCTCAGGCATAAATCTTTGTCCGGGTTCACGAATAGCTTTCCCGACTACGTTATGCCATTGTGTTGACGCAGGCTACGCCCAAGACAAAAAACAGGAGGAAACAAACATGACGATTGATAGCGCAAAGGATCTTCAAATGAAAGGCTCGTAAAATTGGTCTATTGGAATTGACGTTTTATGTATTTTCACGTATACTTAATTTACAGATTCACGCGCACATTTACAGATCATTCATCCATCATCACAAGATGCTGGGGGTTCGAATTGCAAAACGGAAAATCGAGCCTCAAAAGCCCGCAAACCCTTGCGACACAAGACTTTGCTCCTGCATCTTTTCTGTCAACACCCGACATAAAGAGTTATCGGTATAGATGCGTCTGGCGCAAAGCCAGGCGCATCAACCGTTTCCGGGCTTTTTCGAGCCCGGATTTCTTCTTTTGAACCATAGATTTTTATGGAGGTTTCGGAGCAACTGACCGGATTTGAACTGGAGGATCTCATGTCTTGGACAGTTTCCAACCTCCAGCGCCCTTTTAGAGAGGACTTTTCTCTCGAAAAAAGCGGCATCATCGCAGAAAAAGAATCACAAATATTTGGGCGTCGTTTTGTCGGCTTTGACGGGCCGAAAAAAGCGGCGCCCTTTTTCAATTTCTAAAAGGGCGCTGGCTGCAGCGCCTGAAATAGCAGGCCGGAGAAGACCTCTCCGGCCTTATTTTTTTACAACAGGAGGATCGCTCACATGGACACCCAAAACACAAGCCGTCAGCTCCGCTACCTTGAAGAAGTCCGTATTCCCCTGCACCGTGCAGGCTTTGGAACCCTGCCGGTGGAGGGAGAGCAGTTGCCTGTCCTTTGGAACGGCGCACCCCTCTGCCGCATCACCGGCAAGGGCAGCGTGTTCTATCGGCGAGAGGACGCGGACACGCCCCAGGCAGAGGATGCCCTATATCGCGTCGAGGACATCGCCGCGAAGACGCTGGAGTATATGACCGCTATGGAAGCCGCTCCGCAGCTCAAAGCCAGCGGGCTGGATGGCGACTACCGCATCCTCGCTGACTTCGGCGGCACGGTGCTGGCAGGCACTCCGAGCAAACACGGCGTTCAATTCGTCACATGGGATTGGGACTATGACCGCACAGGCGTGTCCCACGGACACTACTTCATGGAGAACTACGATGCCGCCAAGCGGGATTTCGCCACGCGCTCCGGGCTTGTCCAAAAGGAACAGCTTTTCAGCCCGGAGCAGCTGACCGAGATATTCCGCTGCTGCGCCGATTCCGTGGATGAGGACTTCTTTGAGCTTACTGAGGAGCAAGAGGAGCTGATTCGCGGAATCCAGCAGCAGATCAGGGTGTGCGTACCGGATCTGGATGAGCGCGTCCGTCAGCAGGAGGACGCACAGGAGCGAGCCTCACAGGAACAGACAATGTAATAGCAGTATGGCATGGGCCGGAGTTTTAGCAATAAGACTCCGGCCCTTTTTTATTTTCAAAAAAGGAGTTTGATTTGCTTGACGCGATACTTTATGAAGTTCACACCCCTGTTCGCCGCAGAGGTGCAGATGATGACGCCACCCCGTCATCAGCCTCGCGGCAGCGGACGCATCCGCAGCAGCTTTCGCTACAGTGCCGACGATGTGCGCTGCAAAGACTGCACGAGATATGACAGCGGACACCCCTGTCACCTGAATGAGTGCGTCTGTCTGGAGGAGCGCATCGAGGCCGGCGTGGTGGAGCTGAACGCTCTGGCGCGGGAGTGCTTCGGCGGGAGGATGTTCCGCCCGCTGCAAAGACGGCTGCGAGATGAGCTGAACAGGCAGCCCTTTCGCTTCTTCCTCGGTGACGCCCACAGAGAGCGATGGACGCATTGGAAAAACCGCTGCTATGGTATGTCCGAGCGCAACGCGGCTGCGCTGTTTCTGCTTACCGCCGATGAGGGGCTTTGGCAAAGAGTCCTATGGCATTTCGACAGCAGCGGCTTCGACTTCCCCGCCATTCGCCTCTCCGGTATTCACCCGGAGCTGTACAGCATTTATCAGGCGGCGAAGACCATTTCCGTTGGCGGTGACAACATCGTGATAGAAGACCTTGCTTTTTCCGAGCTGGTCAGTGACAGGGCCTTCCGGCTCATCCTCGGAGCACTCCTGCTGTGCAGGTATGGCGAGGTGGTCTTAAATCTTGAAAGAAAAACGGAGGAGATAACATGATGATTCGAGCGGTTCTCGGTAACCCCAATCACCCAGAATACGGCGTGGCGACCATCCCGTTCCCCATCCCCCGCGACCAGTACGCGCACTGCGTGGAGCTGCTGGAGGCGTTGGAGATCGGCGATGCGGTCAAAGCCGACTGCAAGGTGGAGAGGATCGACAGCTTCTACACCGTCCTCAAGCGCACGGAAATGCTTACAGTCAATGTGGAGGAGCTGAACTACCTTGCCAAGAGACTGGACAGCTTCGACACCGGCGAGGCCGCACAGTTTCAGGCGATGGCTCACAAGCTGGAGCTTTTCGAGCTGAAGGATCTCATCAACCTGACCTTCTGCTGCCAACAGGCCACGGTCATCACCGACTTTTCCGACCTCGCCGCCATCGGCCGCGACCACTACATGAACCTGCACGGCGGCAGCGCAAGTGTGGATGAACTGAACGCGCTGGACGACAAGGGAACCGCACGGCAGCTCATCGAAAGCGGCAGCGGCACGGTGACGCCCTACGGTGTGGTCTACGACAACGGCATGAAGCTGGAACAGGTCTACAGCGGACGGTTCTTCCCCTGCTACTACTATGAGCCGAACGCCATCACCGTTGCGGTGATCTCCAAAGCCGAGCCGGAGGACACAGAACACATCACATGGCTGTTTCTCCCTATGGTGCAGGAGGAGATCGACCGCGCCCTTCTTCGTGGGGGCATCACCGATCCCGCCGATGTCCGCCTGCGGCTGGAGGACAGCCAGCTCCCCAATGAGGTAGATGTCCTTCTGGATATGGAGTACGAAACGCTCCCCGACCTCAATGAACTGGCAGAGGCGACGGATGGATTATCAAACGCGGATATAGAAAAGCTGGGTGCCGTGGTCATGCTGGCAGAGCCAAAGTCCGCAGCGCAGATCAAAAACCTTGCGGAAAACCTCGACCTTTTTGACTTCGCCCCCGACGCGCACTCTCCCGCCGAGTACGGCAAGTACATGATCCAGCAGTCCGGTCATTTCGACTATGACGAAAATCTCGACGCTTTTTATGACTATGAAAAGTATGGCACGGAGCGCATGAACGCGGAGGACGGGATGTTCACCGACCGGGGCTATGTTGCCTACAAAGGCTTTTTTCGCATGGAGGAAGTGATGAACGGCAGCCAGAGCAGCCGCATGGAGATGGGAGGGCTTTCACGATGATCATTCGAGCAGAACTGAAGTGTAAGCAGACCGGGTGCGAGGCAGACCCCTGTGCCGTTGCTGCATGGATTTTGCAAAATACGGTCAGGGTTGCATGGAAAATGACGGTGTGACGGAAACAGAGTTCGGCCTGCTGCGCCGCTTGGCTCCGCCCTTCCCAGAGCCGCGGCAGGGACAGAGGATGATGTAAGCAAAAGCGGCTCGATCCATTTGGATCAAGCCGCTTGATGAGCAGATAAACCGGAAATTATCTAACGTAGAGGTGAAAAGATTAGTGCGCCTATATCGACAATAATGCATATTAGTATCGTTGGGAGCATAAGGCAACGCCTTTCCTCCGACGATTGAGTTGTTCCCCACAGTAGTTTGAAGTCTACTTTTGTATAATCATAAGACAACGCTTTTGCTTGCAAATATACTGTGAAGCCCATTAGGATATAACTCACAAAGTGAACAAACAGCCAAAAGAGAGAATAGCTATTTGCCAAAAGAAACTGCCCTCCTAAAGGTTCTAAGGCCATCCACGAAATAATAAATGCTATCATCGAAAACATTCGAAAAAAATGGGCTTTTTTTCGAACTCGATTTCTCGTATGCGTATGTTCCCTCATAAGTCACACCTCAAAACAACCTCACTAAGATAGTATCTCCACATCATGTAAATTGAGTCTCTCGACGTCTGTGTTTGTGCTGACTTGCTCTGCAACAGTCTTCTTTGCCACAAATTTTTGTTTGCCACATCATAGCACACCCCCAAAAATGTGTAAAGCCAAATTCTACACCGAAAGGAGATCTTAACCTTGAAAGATGCAACACAATTTCATATCCGACCTGCCCGCCCGGAGGAGGCGGGCTTATTTTATGCCCAGCATCCCGAAGAAGATAAGCGCCTTGGCGCTGTCGGCCATGTCCGCATGGACTTCGGGCGCAGCGGCAACGAGTTCTGGCATACATGGTGGCCCCGCGGCCCGGAGGAGCTGAACAGCCCCGCGTTCAAAGCGGAGTTGCAGCAGATCGTTGGTAAGCTCCGTGAAGATGTGCTGAAAAGCCGCTTCGCTACCACAAGGCACGCGGCAGCGATGGCCAGCGTGATCCACAGCAGCGACCGCATGGTCTGTATCTCCCGCTCGGAGTTGAGGAACAGCACCACCGTTTCGTCCTCCGTCGTGCTGACCAGATAGCGATAGCCGCTTTCATAGCCGCGGACTTTCCCGTTCTCCAGCGCCGCGTCCACGTAGTGCTCGGCGTCGCCTTCGGAGATGGAGGCGATATAATCCTGATTTACCCGCAGAACAGAACCCTCGGTATCATAGTGGACGGAGAAAAAACGCAGCGAATATTGCACCTCGGGTGAGAAATGCGACCAATCATCGAAAGGCAGCGCACCCCGGCGGGAAGAAAACGGCATCTGCTGATCCTCTATCTCCATGAGCCGCGTCAGCGCTTCGTCCTGTTGGCTCGTCACGCTGTGGTAGTTCCACAGATTCACGAGGCACAGCAGCGTCAGGACCACCGCCGTAAACGCCGCCATGGCCGCACCGATAAAGCGCCAGCGCATCTTCTTCAGCATGGCATTTCCTCCAGCGCATAGCCCGCCCCGCGGATCGTCCTGATCTCAATATCCGCGCCGATCTGGCGGAGCTTCCTCCGCAGGAAGCCGATGTACGTCCACACAACATCCATCTCCGCCTCGCTGTCAAGGCCCCAGACCTTTTCCATCAGGTGCTCCGAGGAAAACACCTGCCGGGGATGGCGGAGGAACAACTCCGTAAGCTGAAACTCTTTGTTGTTCAGCCGCACTTCCTCGAATGCGGTTTTCAGCAGATATTGACAACAGTCCAGTGTGACATTTCCGAAGCTGAGCGCAAACGAAGCGTAGGTGTTGCTGCGACGGGTGAGGGCGCGGACACGGGCAAGAAATTCGTTTGCGGCAAAGGGCTTGGGCAGGTAATCGTCCGCCCCGGCATCCAGTCCGGCTACCCGGTCGGCCACCTCCGCCTTGGCGGTCAGGAACAAGGCAGGTGTGGTGTTTTCCTCTGCGCGGGCGGCCTTCAATACCTCGATCCCGTCCTTCCCCGGCATCATAATATCCAGCACCAGCGCGTCGTAGCCGACGGCCTGTATGTAGTCCAGCGCGTCGCTGCCGTTGTGAACCATATCCACAGCGTATTTGTTCTTTTCCAGCATGACCTTCAGCACACGGGCGATGGTCACTTCATCTTCCGCGATCAGGATACGCATGGCACTTCACCTCCATTTATTATGCCTATTCTCCCACGGCGACCCAAAATGAACCTGAAAATCTCTGCCGTTGGGAGAGAAAAGTTCACAGTTCCCTCATGGATTTTTTCGGGTCTATTTCAGGTCACGGCGGCATACTGTACGGCAGAAACACGCGGAACACACCCACAGCTATAGCAAGATTCTCCGCGTGTCGGCGGTCAACTGTCCACCGGGGCGATATGCTGAAAGCGGCAGACAAATGGCAATCACCGCCCAGCGGTGTTCACATAGAAAGGGCTGGACAGCATGAGCATCGGCGGCGGAAAGCATCTCAGAGACTTCAATGCCGACGATATGGATTTCGGCGATCTGAGCTTTGGCAATAAGGTCAGGATACTTCTGGCAATACGCAGCAGGCAAATCAATAATGTAGAAATATAAATGTAGGAGCGGTATAGGAGTAATGCATGACTTATCTGCATTGCTCCTATACCGCTCCTACTTGCGTTTATATTCTAGTGTTTATGCGGGGTTGCGGGTCGTTCGTTTACTTGACCGCTTCCTCTACCGCCACGGCGACAGCGACGGTCGCGCCCACCATGGGGTTGTTGCCCATGCCCAGGAAGCCCATCATCTCCACGTGAGCGGGGA
>OLGE01001206.1_pt1 | contig 27550 bp, 40 predicted proteins | sample 1605151 | NCBI WGS metagenome assembly OLGE01 (sample SAMEA3888912, study PRJEB22519) | human gut metagenome | biome: human gut; feature: human-associated habitat; material: faeces | place: Denmark | collected 2010
ATTCCGGCAGAGCCACGCAGTTCCGCCAGTGGGCAACCAAGGTGCTGGACACCTTCACCAAGCAGGGGTATGTGCTGGACAAGAGCAGGCTCATCAATGGGCAGATTTTTGATGAGGACTACTTCGATCACCTGATTTCCGAGATTCAGGAGATTCGGGCCAGCGAACGGCGCTTCTATCAGAAAATTACGGATATTTACGCCACTGCTGTGGACTACTCTCTCGATAGCCAGACCACAAAGGATTTCTTTGCCACAGTTCAGAATAAGATGCACTATGCCGTCCATGGCGGCACAGCGGCAGAGGTCATTATGGCACGAGCCGATCACACCAAGGAACACATGGGGCTGACCTCATGGAAGAATGCTCCTGACGGCAAGATTGTCAAGGCAGATGTGTCCGTTGCAAAAAATTACTTATCCATGGATGAAATGCAGGAACTGAACGAAATCGTCACCATGTATCTGGACTATGCTACCCGGCAGGCCAGACGGCATATTCCCATGACCATGGCAGATTGGGCCTCCAAGCTGGACGCTTTTCTGCAATTCAATGATGCAGAGATTCTGCAAAATAAGGGAAAAGTCACCGCTGCCATTGCAAAAGCCTTTGCCGAAAGCGAGTTTGAGCAGTACCGCGTCATTCAGGATCATCTGTATCAGAGCGACTTTGACCGTCTGGTAGCCAGCACGGAACAAAAGAACTAAAGTGTAAAAATGCCCGTTATCGGCCACGCAACCGATAACGGGCATTTGTCATTCATATACAAGCTCGGTCAAAACGATTTCCTCCGCGCGGCTGCGGATGCTGTTCATGCGGCGTACCCATTCCATTTGATCGGCAGCTTTGAGTGCTTCGGTCACGCCTTCTTGCTTCACCATTGCAGAAACGATGATTTCCATGCGCTCGTTGCAGGCTTGGTCGATCTCGGCAAGGTGCCGATGCAGCGTTCCGTTTGTGAGCAGGTTTGTGTAGAAAATAGGGCGATGTTCTTTCAGATAGCTGCGGCGCATATGTCCATACTTGCCAATCTGGTATTCCGGTTCCTCTGGCAGCGCAAGGTTTGGAATGAGATAATCGCCCTCCTGACGGTAAGTGCCGCCCATTTCCTCAAATAGAGATTTCATAAAAATTAGCTCCTTTTTGTGTTGATTTCCAGCGGTTATACGGACTTTTCTTCTCCTTTCCTACAACTGCTGTTCCATTCACCACAAATGAGCCGCAGTCATATGTATTAGGTGGGAGAAACCACCCTTTACATATTAACTCTTGGGTTTCAATACTAACGCTTTCTCCGTAATCTTCATCGTCTCGGCTCAATCGCATATAGAGCGCGACGCGATAAATCAGTTGTTTCACCGTTGTTTAGCAACCTCCTTTAGTAGTGAAACAACTCGCACTTATGATAAGCTTACCGCGTAATTATACCACAAGTACGAGTCGTTGTCACCGGTATTAAGCTGCATTTGCAGCATATTGTACTGCGCTTTCTACGAGATCTTTGATATGTTTACCCTTGTTATTAAAATGCTCTGTTACACGGATTTTCGTATTGCCAACTACAAAAAATTGCGTACCGTTTTCATCCGTAATATACTTAGGCGTTTCTTCTTTAAGCTGCTTGCTCATCTGGGTAATCTCCATCAAAGATTTGAATATCAATTGGTGTTTGAAGCATGGGATAAACGATACAGTCTCGAACATCGTTCCAATTTTCAGCCCATGTGAGTTCTTCTTGCACAGCGATAATATGCGCACGATATCCACGGTGCTGATCCGAAATTTTGGCACAGCGGATACCCTTTATATTTATTTTTTCACCACTGAATGTGAAGCCGTTGCGAGTCCCTTCAAAAATCATCAATGGCATATTTCTAAACATTTTGAGGTAGTTTTTAACCGCAGAAATGCTCTTATAGAAAATAAGAATGTTAAACATCAATTCACGCTCCAAATGCTGTTTAACTAATTCCTTACAGGCCTTCATCGTCCTCTTCGGACTTGTCTGCATAGAATAGTTTGCTGTTTCCATCTTCATTGATTGCTAAGGCACATAGTTTTCTGCCATAAACACATGCTGAGTCGATACAAATGTCGCCGGTTGCTACAGTATAAGCAGCACCAGTTTTACTTGGTGTATGCCCAAAGATTACTTGTTTTTCTCGTGGTCTGCGGTCATTATGTCGAATCCAGTCGCGCCCCCAAAGTAGATCATGCGCTGTATTGTCTTTGAGCAATGGTTTTGACAGGCCGGCATGACAGAATATAATTTCTGGCGTATCATATACAAGCGGAAGAGTCTTAAACCAACCGATATCCGATTCGATATCTACGCCGTTTCTATCGTAGCTACATACGGTCGAATATCCGCCATTGTAAAACCAAAGTGAATTGTCTCCGCTTGTAAATGCGTCAATTGCCATTTGTTCATGATTACCACGGAGGCAAACGCAACGATCTTTTCCTACCTGTTGCTGAAGCTTGCGAAGAAATGCCACAGTTTCACAGCTATTTGCTCCACGATCTATGTAGTCACCAACAAACACTAATGTATCTGTCTGACTACTATAATCCACACTTTTCAGAAGCTCTTTCAGTGTGTGGAGACATCCGTGAATGTCTCCTATGGCAATTAGCCTATCCATTTCGGATTCCTTTCAGCAACGCAGACGGCTTTGTGTTAAAAATCTCCTTTGTGACAATATGGTGTTCGTTGAGCAACTTGCAATACAGACTTGCTACACTGCTACCAGATACGATAGTAAGCTCATTTACAATCGGAGTAATCAGCCCAATCCCATTACTAATAGGAATTTCAGATACAAACACCTTATCTACAATGTCATTTGGCAAGCCTTGAATCGTACAATAACCATTGTCAGTAATGATCGTACATCCTTGCCAATCAGGAATAAGTAATACTTTCATTTATTCGTCTCCTTGAAATGCTGCGAACGGAAGAGCTTTTTCAAAATAGAAAAATTCCGTGTGGCTTCCTACATCAAACTTTGTCATTTGCTTTCCCTTGCATTCCTCATGCCATATCCTTGTGTAATAAATCTTGAAGTTTCGTTCGCTACAAAATTCATTGATTTTTGCAACGATCTGTTTGGCAATCTCTTTATCTGGCTTTTTGTCGTCGATATTGGCAATGGCGCGGAATTTAGCTTGGCTATTGCGAAAATATAGTTTCATACATCATCGCTCCTTGCCGAAAGTCTGTAAATAGTGACGTCCATATCCGCAAAGTATGTGTTGAGCATATTTTCAACAATATTCCAGTCTCCATTTGCTAATCCGCAGCCAAACCCATATGGGAATGCGATTGATCTGTTGTAATACTCATTGCGGATCTCATCAAATGCTTTTGTGAGAGCAACATAGTCTGTATACTTGCGATATTTGTCTCTACCATAATCGAGTTGCCCAAAGATATTCAAAACAGTCTTATTTGGCTCGACCTCTACAGGAAGAACATGACCAAGAAGCTCATTTTGGTTTTCAAATCTTCTGCAATATCGGATGTATGTCTTTTTGATGATAGGCCAACGAGTACAAAGTATTTTAGCTACGCCCGCTCCCATTACGCCTCGACAATTCACCTGATGACAAATGATTTCTTCCGTTGCGTCAAGAATATCTCCAACTACTGTTTTAATCATTGACGCGCTCCTTTTGGTATTCTGGAGGAAGCATAACAACTACCTTGTCATTCAATGAGTAGTAGCTTTTGGCGTATTTCGCATTCCACTGTTTGACAAACTCTCTTAGTTCTTTAGCGGCTACATCATCAAAATAAAAATCCTCGACATCTGAATCCTCTTCTGCCTGCTGTAGCATTTGATTTGCGTCAATCTCCATGCTTTCCATTGTTGTACCGTATACATATTTCGGAATGTCCTCATAGTCACAATCAATGCTATCTAATAGAGATTCAATATCGTCATAGAATTCTTCTCCGTAATAGAACATGTTGCCTGGGAATTCTTCATAATACTCTGCCAGAGTCATTTTTCTCGCTTTTTCAAAGCGTTTATGCTCTGCGCAAGAATCGCAAATCAACATATACTGCGGTGTTTCTTTCCCACACACTTTACAATGATATTGCTTACAACAGATATTCGCAGCGTACTCAGATGTATAAAGCTTTTTGCATTTTTCGCATCTGTATAAGTCCATATTTTCTTTGATAGCCATTATGTTCCATCCTTTTTAGATTTGAATATAACCACCATGCTTGGGAATGGGGCGGAGTTCTTTCCGTCTCCGAATTTCAATCGTCCGCGAATAAACCGAATCTCGACATTTGGCTTTTGATAAATATAATCGTGGAAATAACTCGTATCGGTTCGCGCTGGAATCAGCATTACAACCGTTGTATTTGGTTTTAACGATTCTTCCGAGCATTTCTTTACCCAATCCTTAATCGCTCTTCCGTATGGTGGATTACAGAAGACCGTTTGCCTCCCCCCAGCACTGTGCAAGACCATTTTCGCGCTCTGTGTAATATGTAGCGCATTTATGGTTTTCACTGTCTGCGCACGGATCAAGGGTAAAGTGAAACTCGGAGTTGAGTTTATCAAAGAAGTCCTGTGGTGTTGCCCAATTCATAGACTTCGATGAGAACATTACTCCTGTGTTCATATTTCACCTCGTCACTTCTTTTTGTTATGCTCAAGTTCTTCTAATACTTTGTAAAACTCGCTGCCCAGAATAGGTTCGCAATCTTGCGGATCTTCAAAGTCTTGATTGTAGTTTAAGGACATATATAGCTTTCCATCGTGTTCAAATAAACGAGAACTCCCTTTGCCCCAAATTCCAAAATAGAATCCTGGCTGCGGACGGGACTTTACTTTCAGATTATTCTTTTTCAATAAAGCAATCCATTCTTTATAAACTCTACTATTCTGTTTGAAGAACATCAGACCTGTCGCGCCGTCAGCATATTTTTTGAATTGATTTGCAAATTTCTCCTTGTCATTTGCTGTCGGTACGATTGACACCGTATCATTACTGGCATAATAGAGATTGGATTCGATCTCCATATCATGAGAGAACTGATTGAACAGCTTGTTTACGATCTGCGCGTTTTCTAAATAATCGAACACCTGCTTGTAAAACCCACACTCAGGCCTTATTACATAGAATCTCTCCATATTGTTTAACTTGCTCCTTTTAGAATTTCATCAAGAGTCCGTGGAGTATAGTCCATATACGGCATCATTGCACCCACATTGAACATTTGGCACTGCTTTCCGTATAGCTCCTGCATCAGATATTTGTCATGCTCCATCATCTGATACTCAAATGAGTTATGTACATGCCCATACAGATGATACCAGCCGTAATAATGATTTTTGAAACACGGAATGGGATAATGGCAAAGTACGATGTTTCTAAAATTATCATTTACTTCAAGGTACTCTGTAATTTTCGCAAACTCTTTTACGAACTTACCATCATTAGATCTATCATGATTTCCTTTGATAAGAAATTTCTGCCCGTTCAAGGCTTGCAGAATTGGTACGGCCTGAGAGGAAATACACCAAAACATATCACCAAGCACATAAACCGTATCGCCAGGATTGACTGCAGCATTCCAACGCTTAACAAGCTCTTCGTTCATTTCTTCTACTGTCTTAAACGGGCGATTATCAAACGCAAGAATGTTTGCATGTGCATAATGCCAGTCTGCGATATACAGCTTTCTGGTTTCAGACATGTGTTGTGGCTCTCCTTTCGCCAAATTCGCAAGAATCATCTGGACGTACAATTCCCAAATGACACTTTGTACATTCCCCGTAACAATCGGAAAACATAAGGTGCTGGCAGTCCTTGCAATGAACAGATTCGTTTGTGTTGTTAGTTTGTGTGCGATTTTTGTTATCCATTGTACAAACCTCTCTTATGCGAATGGATCGTATTCATGTGGATCTGCTACATTTGCCCACTCGACCCACTCTGTAACTTTTTTGCGTAACTCGTCATCAAGTAGAAATGGCTCTCGTACTAAAATCACCTTGCTATTTTTCTTCATGATATTTGCGTTGTCTACGATTTCTTCATAGTCAACCGGATATGCAAGCATTTTGGAATACACACGATCTCCACGACTTGAAATTCTGCGAGTAAATGACGCTTCTTTGAATCGGAATCGCTCTTTGTACTGAGGATTAAGCTGAAGGTCAATCTCTTGAATATATCCAATTTTCATTGCCATATTAGTTACCACTTTCTTTTTCACCATAAGCACAGAAGAAATCTGCATCATTCGGGCATTTCGTTTTTAACAGCCAACAATAAATGTAATTTTCACCCTCGTCATGGTGTTTACAATGCTGACATCTTACAACTGGCTCTGCGTCTACGATTGGCTGTTCGGCTACAATTTTTCTCGCAGCATCCATACCACTCATAATCCCCATGCCGTACAAATCATCTGTGACTATACTTGTTGTCTGAAGCTTTTCTAAGAGGGAATCACGCGCTATATAATTATTAGCCATCCTCGCGCACCTCTAACACATTTCCAAATAAAGCTTGCCTAATCACATCAACACCATTCTGGAAACAATCGCACTGGTGGCAGAGCGTTCCATCGTATTTCTGTACGCAATCGCTACAAAATCCATATTTTACAACGATGTTGAATGCTTCCTGTAATTTCTTTCGAGATTCTTTTGACGGCAAGATAATGATACGATTTTCCTCGTCTGCTTCTGCAAGATGCCGTAGCCGATCAATCCCATTTTCATTTACCCACATTGCAAACTTGGCAACCTTTTCAACGAGTTCTGGTGGCATCTTTGTATCTTCGTATGCAGCGAGGCGAAGAAAACGCTCTTCCGGAATATTACGCGGATAGCCGTTCTTGATACGATTTTCGTAATCCCTACGCTGAGCATCTGCCTCGCGTTTATTAGTCAGCCGCTCCATTATTTATCCTCCTGTATGGTACTGGCTGGCGGTTTCCGATAGCATTTCAGGTCGCGGTCTTTAAGATTCCAGTTAAAACAATGCCCCCGTGCAAATGGAATGCCTTCATAATATCCGCATTCATCAACAGAAACGATAGCCCACTCATGGATATCTTCAATCCACACTGGTTGTCCATTCATGCGTTGAAGGTCTTCAATACTAAGTATATTGTTTGGCTTCTGTATCTCCGCAATAATACTCTCATACTCTTCTAATCTGCTTGCCGCGTCACGCAGAGCAGCAGAATAAACCGTTGAGAATGTCGGTGGATTTGGGTTGTCTCTATCCCATTTACTTGCAACTTCACGGAGATTCTTAATTAAAACATCGGTTTCCATTATTTCCTCCACTTTCTTAATACGCCTTGCCTTAACAATTTCGCGTCTGGATGAGCGCCACATCATTAGCAACATTTCTGAGACTGATTTTATACGGTCGTGTTTCTTTGCGTTTTTCACAACGGTAAGTTGATATACAGAGCTGCCATTAAATACCTGACGCGGACATAGGACACCAACAAAATAAGGGATCTCATTTTTCACACTATCAAACACACTCTCTGGCATGACATAGTAGTTTTTATCGCCAATAAAGTTGTGTCCATTTTTCGAGTGAAAATCATCGACTGAAGACTTAATCTCATAACAAGAAAAATCTCCCTTTTCAATACCAGAAACGGAGTTGTTTACCGGCTTGAAAAGCATGTAGTCAACTCTCACGGTATTGCTTGTTGCATAATCAAATGTCACTTCTTTTGCCCAATACACACGAGAATCGTTATGCGGATCAATGTGTTTTTCTAATAGCTCTGATAATTGCTTTGTAATTTCTGGCCGTTTCAAATTCCTTGTCGCTCCTTTTTATCTTCATAACAACTCATATGATATAAAAAGCACGAATTACACGGAGGAACATCGCATTCGCCAGAGCGGACGAATGGGCAGATACCATTATTTACTCTTTCGTCCATGTTCGTTTTTCTTGCTTCCATCTACACCTATCACACATACCGACATGCTCAAACTGATATTTCCCGCATAACACGCATAGTTCATTTACCGCATCATGCAGCTTGTTTTTCAGTTCTTCATACTTTTTAAGCTCATTCATGTGGAACTCCTCTTTACCATTAGGTACTTTTTTACGCGCACATCAAGTCCCATCTTTTGCGCGGTTTCTATCATATGTTTCGTACCGGACGATACTCCGTCCCAGAAAGCAACGAGCGCATCTGCATACTCAGCCATCTGCACATTTCGTTTGAAGCCAGCAGATTTTCCATACAAATCCCAATCGGCGGGCATATAAATTACTTTATAGCCATGCTCCTTTGCATAGCGTTCTCCAAGTCGATCTGCGCCGCGAGCCATGCCGCAAACAATTTCAATATTGTCGTTAATGTTTTTCAGAAGACGGTCAAGACATTTTGACATGCCGTCATAATTGTTGAAATCACGCCCGCCAGCAACTATAAGCTTAAACATGACTTACACATTTGCCAGATCCCTTACAGTCTGGGCATGTATAGTAGTCTCCTTCGTCTTCTGCGCATGAACGCCTAAACACTTTTCCTGTTCCGCAACATGATTCGCAGGCCGTGTTAATCTCCTTGAGCTTTGCCAAGCTTTCTTTGTACGGTGTAATCTTCTTCACATATTCATTTTTCAGTTCATTGATTTGCCCTTCAATCGCACGAATTGCTGGAACTAAGTTCAAATCCTCATTAGGCATAGCGATCCTCTCTTTCGCACATCGAGCAGCCGTCGCAAAGCTCCGTTGGCTCAAAACATTCATCGCCCTGCATACAGCGGCAGTAACCACAAGTTGCTACACACTCTCCATTACAACCATGCTCTACAAGAATTTCAGAACCGCATCTTCCAACACAATAGTACATATCGCACCTCACGCAACTTCCGCCAAGCGCTGTGTTGCAACATCAGCCCAAGGCATTCCAAAATACTTACTCTTTTTATTATCGCAAACGCCATTATCCATGCCTATATAGTGACGTCCCTCAAGTTTCGCAGCAATCGGGATCGAACCACAGCCACAGCAATTATCAAGAACGACTGCACCTGGATTTGTAAAGGTACGAATTGCATACCTACATAGCTCAATAGGCTTCTCGGTTGAACTGATTGCAACGGATGGATGGGGCTTTGGAAATTCCCAAATCGAAGACGGATGCTTCATGTCTCCAGTCGTTTCTACGACCTTATACGCACCGTACACACGATTATTCAGAATATCTTCCGCATTTTCGCCCTTTGCTTTGCCCTTACTATGATTCTTTTGACCTTTCACCATTTGCGGATTATAGACTGGCTGTGATTTATAAAAGACCATGATATCTTCATGTTCTCGTAGCGGCATTCTATTTGCATTCAGAAATCCGCTTTTCAAAACCTTACGCCAAATAATGTTGTAACGATGTAATTTCTCATTTGACAACATCATCTTAGCCGTGAACTTATCTTGACCGAACAAAAGAATTGCGCCATTGGGTTTAATGATTCTTTTGTATTGCTCCCAGAGCAATTCTGGCGGAATAACAGAATCCCACTTGTTTTTAGTTACTCCATAAGGGAGATCGCAAAAGATCATATCAATAGATTCATCTGCAATCTCCCTCATGCCGATCAGACAGTCCACATTGTAAACTCTGTCCAACTCCACGCTATTTAGCCGACCTTTTCTGCCTGTCCAAACTCAATTACATGGGGAGTATTCGTAGATCCAAAACCACCATTTCTGATTCCACTTGCTGCATCATCATATGTAATGCCATAAGGAAGAAAAATGGCCTGCGCGAATTTATCACCCGCATTTACTACAAGCGACTTTCCATCACGGCTATCATTTGTAATTTTCACGAAAATGTGTCCCTCGTTATCTGAGTGGTAATAATCGCTATCGACTACACCAACAGTATTATCAAGCTGCATTCGATACTTAAAACCAAGACTGCTACGCGGAACAATAGCAAGCCACCAGCCCTCTCGGATATTAACACGGATGCCGGTTGGGACTTTGATTGACTCACCAGCGGCAAGTTCAAATGAAATCGGGCTGACAAAATCATATCCTGCTGACCCAGAGGTTGCACGAACGGGGAGCGACACATCATCAATGTTTGCCGTAAAAATATTTCCAAATGTATTAAGCATAGCTTCTGCGAACTGCTGCTTGCTTACCTTTTCAAACTTTGCAATTCTGTTCAACTGCGACTACCTCGCTTTTCCATAGAATAATCTCTCCGGACGAGAGCGATTTGGGAATGTCAATGATTCGTTGGTTTGAGCTTCCTTTATAGCAAAGCGTCATATCTCTCTGCTCAAGAATGAACTCTCCATCAACAAGCACATCACACAATGATAAAAGACTTAGCATTTCACTGTTTTCCAGTATTTTTTCGTAACTAAATCCTGAGTAAATCCACACGGAGATATCTTTTATATCCTCTTTCAAAGCCGTCACAAACGGCACAAGCTCACTTGCAGAATACATAGGATCTCCGCCGCTTAATGTTAATCCGGAAATAAAAGGCGTTTTCTTGATGTATTCTATAACCTCACGCTGTAGCTCTTCTGTGAAAGGTCTACCAGCCGTGAAAGAGTGGGATGTTGGATTGTGGCATCCCTTGCAGTTGTGCAAACAACCGCTGACATACACCACAACCCGAACACCATCACCATCCGCTATGGATTCAAAGTTAATGCCAGACACATTCACTCAGCATCATCCTTCATTTGATTGAAGTCTGTATAGTTGCTGTGCTTAACTCGATCAAGGCATTCTTTGATCTTTCCAGCATTGAAATTACGGTAATCTGTCGTAAGATATCCAGTAACTCGACGAAGACGCTGAATTTCCGTATTGCCGCACTTAGGGCAGTTATATCCAATTTCACCCTGATATCCACACTTTAGGCATGAATCAATCGGGAAATTGAATGCAAGATACGGAATATCGAGCGACATGGCGTAGTCAATGATATCCTCAACAGCTTTTTCGTTCTTCATAATCGAGCTTTCCAGTTCGATATAGGTAATGCAGCCGCCAGTTGGATACTTGCAGAACGGAGCTTCCAATTCAAGCTTTCTGTAAATAGATACCTTCTGCCAAACAGGAACATGGTGAGAATTGGTGATATACTCACGATCTGTCACTTTCGGAATTACACCAAACTCCTTTTTCAAAGCAGTTGCATAAGTACGGCATAGATTTTCTGCCGGCGTAGCATAACACGAGAAATTCAGCCCATGCTTATCGCTTGCCTCTACGCAAAAATCATAAATGTGCTTTACAACGCTCAATGCAAACTTCCAGACCTCATCATCTTCAGAATGGTCTTTTCCAAAAAGCGCCTGACACATCTCTGCAATACCGATATAGCCAACTGCGAGAGTTCCATGCTTCATTGCTTCATAAATACCCTTATAAGAAGCCTTATCGTAATCTGCAATTGTTCCATTGCCATACATAAACTTCGCAGAGGCAACAGACTGTTTGCACACATGATAGAATCGGTCTACAAGAGACATTTCTGTAAGATGCAGCACCTCATCAAGCTCTTCCCAGAATCCGTCTAAATCAGCGGTGTCACGCTCGCCAAGACAAATACCATGCTTGATACCAAGCTTCGGAAGATTGATTGTAGTCGGGCAAACATTTCCGCGCCCAAGCTTAGAATATCCAAGCCCATTTCTGTCATATCCCATCATCGTTCTGCAGCCCATCGTTGCCATCTCAGTATCTGGATTGCCAGGCTCTTCGATGTTCCCAGAGAAATTGCAGTTGACAATATTGGGATAAATTCTTCTGCTCAGTGACTTAATAGCAAGCTTTTTGATATCATAGTTCGGATCGCCATTGTGAGCATTTACGCCGTTCTTATATTTGAAGATGCTGATTGGGAAGATTGGCGTGAGATGATATTTTCCAATACCATCAAGACTTGCAGCCATAAGCCACTTTGAAACAAGCTTGCCCTCCGTCGATGTGTCTGTGCCAAAATTGATGGATGTAAACGGAATCTGAGATCCAGCGCGACTTTCCAGCGTGTTCAGATTGTGATACAGGCTTTGCGCCGACTGCTTTCCCTCACACATCAAATCAAAATACGCTTGATTGTACATAATAGGATCGAGGTGCGCTTTGTTGTCGATATAAATATCGCTTTCAGACAAACCGACGCGCTCTAAAATTACAGGCTTGATTTTATTAAGAAAATCGTCAAGCTCTTCATCTGTCATAACAGAGAAGTCGGTTTCTACAAACTCTTCGCTTGCTTTTACAAGAGCCATGACATACTTTTTGACAAAGCTCTTTTTTACAAACGGAGCAAGGTCATAGTCGATATGACAAGATGCAACTCCACCAAACTGAACCTGACTCTGAATCTGAAAAATAACGGCGATAAGCTGGCAGGCCGTAGAAAAGCTGTTCGCTGGACGAACATCGCCGTTTCTTGTTGCAAACCCGTTATGAAGCAGCCGCCCAAGATCTGCAAATAGGCAGTTATGGTCTCCGATATCATACTCTGACAGATCGTGCAGATAGATTCTTGACTCTCTATGAGCCTGTGCAACCTCAGGCCGCACAAATACATTCATTGCAATATTTTTGTGGAGTACATTTGCGCTCTCAAACTTTCTGCCACCAAATGAATGCTCATCAACATTTGCATTCTGGTTTTGGACATTGTTGCACAAGAGAATATCTTCGATTTGCTTATTCAATTCGTTGTTCTTCTGGCGCTCCTGATTGCGCTTCTCACGATACTTGATATAAGCTTTCGCGGTTTTCTTGCAGCGACTTCCCATCAAACCGTCTTCCACCATGTCCTGAATCTGCTCGACATCAACAACACCAGAGAGGTTAGAATTTGAGATTTTGCTTGTAACACGCAAAGCTACATCGCCATCAACCTCATCGACAGATACCATCGCTTTTGTAATTGCATTGGCAATTTTACTTGCATCAAACGGTTCAATACGACCGTCTCTTTTCCGAATTTCTGTAATCATTCTTCGCCTCCTGCGATCTCACAAACAGCACGATAAATCTCGTTCCAATCATGGACACGAATCATGCCATTTTCTTCTGCGTTATAGCTTCTGTTGTGTGGCTGGTCAAAAAGAAGCTTTTTATATTTCGCGTTTTCAAGATTGTGTACGCCGTCATCAATCAAGACATCGCCGTTAATAAGCTTCTTGTCATGCGCAATAATGACATCTTTCCAGCATAGATACGGGTAATGCTTAAATAGCCATGTCATCTTTGGAGGGACGGTATTGTAGTAAGACGAAGTTACAACCCGAACCAAATGTCCATCGTCGATCAACCGGCAAACAACATCCTGTGCGAATGGCATAGGAGAAAGATTTCCCCAAAATGCAGAATCATTCAAAGGCGCAAACAGCTCTTCCTTTGTAAGAGAAGGGAAGAATTCACCAATCAGCCAGTTTGTAATATCTTCTGGCTGAACAGTTGTTCCGTGCTTTCGGTTCAGCTCAGCGACCCAACATTCAACAAGGTTTTCTAACACATCGTCCATATCAATAAGAATTGTCAAACGCTTAATGTTGTTCACCTCCAAGCCAATTTGATAGTTTGCGTTTTAGATCTGAAATTGTGCCATCATTGCAAATCACATAATCTGCATGGTAACTATCAAGTGCCGTTTCTGACGGATGCTGCTGTTGCTCTGCCGTAAGTGGACTATCAAAATTTGGTCGCACAATTCGTAGGTGTGTTACATCAAAGCCGGCGCTTTTCATAGCTTCAATTTCGTTTGGAAAACGACAATCTGGAATCAAGATATAATCCCATTCGTCTGGGAACAAATCGAGAACATTGACAAGAAAACTCACCCAGAAATCCGGACGCTTCTGACGAACCACATCTGTCCCCACATACTGTAAAAGCTTGCGACCAGCATCATCTTTCTTTCCGTTCCAATCAAAGAAGTTACGGCAGATATACTTCAGCAAATCGGCATAGTGCGTTACAAGTACGCTTTGGCATTGATTAACTAATTCCTCACGAAGTAAACTTGCAGATGTGTCTTTCCCATGCTGCGCTTTACCAGAAATACAAATCACTTTCATTCGTGTACCTCCACATACTTGTGATAGTGAGGAAGCTCCGCATCAAACCGATCAAGCAACATGGATGCCACCTCACGCATTTGCGGATGCGCTGCCGGCGAGAGCCGCAAGGTGAAAAAGTGTTTCCATTCGGCAAGGTTCATCGTAATGCAAATTTCTGTTTTCGTAGAGTTATTTAGCACGGAACGAGCGATTTGTGGTGTTGCTCCGAGTTCAAGCATTCTGAAATAGTGGCGCTCTGCATCCTCACAGGCCAGCACCCACTCATCATAAATTGCGGACTTTTCGTTCGCAGACATGCTTTTGGTCTTGCTGTCAAATTCCATGCCACCCAGAAGATCAATATAGGAAATCGCGTTGTCAAATTTGTCCTTAGAGTAATTGCAGTATCGCGTACTTTCTTGCGCAAAACTCGCTGGACGATGGCGGACTTCCTCATGAGACACGCCACGGTCGTTTGTAAGACGAGCTGTGATATCAACATGCGTCAGTAATTCAACATCACCATGCAAGTTTGCTACACTCAATGGCGTAAACACATAATCCTCATCTACCTCTGTTGAGAACAATGCGTTTTGATATTCTGGAAAAAACAAAGGATAAGCATACACAAATGACTTCATATATCCTGGAATGCAGTATCCTAACTCTGTTGCCCATTTCAAAAGCTCTCTCCACGCTCTCACATTTCCAGAAACAATTGGGCGTTTATCGTATGTAATACGAAGAAAACTGTTGAACCCCTCATCAGACAAGTTTTTAATTAAAAACTCAAGACTATCTAAACTCATATCGTTCAGCTCATAGATGAAAGAATAGTGTTCAATCACAGCTTCATGTCCACGCTTAATAATTCCGGAAACGAAATTGATACATGAATCATCGGTAATATTGTTTTCGCTCTTATAGCATGTTCTTCCGACTGACTCTAAATGCTTTAGCGCAAAAAGATCATCGTTATACGGGACAAGCATAAGTTCAGCATTTGGTTTTACAATCTTCAAGTCTCATTCCTCCGATTGTTTAACTATTTCCTAAGTAGCAAAAATAAGTGGTTGTGCCAAGAATCTCATCATAGTATTCGTAGTAAACACCATCGCCTTGCTTAAAATTTGCTTGGAACACAACATTTTCTGGCAAAACGCTACCATTTGTCAGAAGCTTCTTGGCATTTTCAATCGTGCGTTCATCTGGCGTGTTGTTAATAGCACCAGTCCAAGTTGGCGAGTATTGACCTTCTTGGTAAATCACATCATATAATGTCTCACCTGGGAAAGCATCGCTCTTCATTCTGTTGAGTGGTACGCTGCCGACATATAGCTGAACCTCATCCGGAACCCATTCGCTTCCCATTTCTGCCGTTATCAATCTCGCAAGTAAATCAAGATCTTCCTCTGAATATGGCGGCTCTGATTCGACTACTGGTTCTGGTTCACTTACAACCGGATTTACAAGTTCGACATCGACATAATCAACGCTCTCGGTCTCAACATCAAGTTCTGTCGTATCGTTTACAACGATTTCTTTCGACGGAATTACGCATGATGTAGTTACTGGATAACTGTACGAATCATAAAACTCACATGCTTTTGCATCCTGAGAATAGCTTATCACTTCTGTTACAATAGCAGCCACAATGATACAGACCACAAGTGCAACAACCAGCGATGCGCGATTTTTTTTGCGTTTTGCCAAGTGTTTACCACACATGTTCGTTACGTCCTTTCTTGTTTAGGCAATTAGTTCGTAATCGAGCAAATACCAATACCCACTCTTGTTTTTTTCTAACTCTTTTGCCTGAATAATATCGAATCTCTTAATAGGATTCTTTTTATATCGGTAGCTACGAATAGTAAGTCGTGCAGCTTTACCACTACCGATTGATCTTGTTTGAACTGCGTATCCCCAGATATTATTATCCTTTTTACTTACAAGAGGAAATACATCTGTAATTAGAAGCTTGCGGCGATCCTCTGGTTTCTTTGTTGTCAGATCAATATACCCCATAAGCTCAAGCTGTGTCTGGATTTTATTCTTCAAATCAACATCGGGCAGATTAAGTGATTTCACAGCTTTCTCACAGGCCACAAGTAAACCGCCGACATCCGTAATTACAAACGACTTACCAGATGTTCCGTCTTTGTTTTTATCTGTGCCATACTGAGAAACCAACTCAATCATCTCATCGCTCAACTTATCTTTCTGGACTCGTTTTGCCGTACCATTTTTGAAGAACGAAAAGAAACTTACGATTCTACTCAGTTCTGGGATATTACCAAAGTCTCTAAAGTAGTCAATCTTGATGAGGATATCTCTTTGCCTTGTATCCAACGAACTTTCCACCGCCATTAAACACAACAGTTCCATGAAAGTATTTGGCTTATGCTTTTGAGAAATTTCGTACAACTCATTCGCCACAGCACTGTTCATGTATTTGATAGACTCAATGCCCTTAGCAATTACCTGAGACTTCTTATCAAACAGATACTTGTCTTTTGACAAACCAAATCTCGGAGGAACAATCTGAATTCCGTACAGTTCAGCAAGCGCACTTCCGTTTTTAATATCATCCTCGTTATTTGCATTGTTCAAATATGCAGTGATGAATTCAAACGGATAATAGTAACGGAGATAAGCACACAAATAGCCAATCATACAATATCCAATCGAATGATTATATCCAAACATATAGCTGGATGCGTCTTCGATGATCTGCAAGAATTCTTTTGCTTCCTGCTCTGCGATGTTACGCGGCTGCGTTGACTTTTCACAATATCCCTCAAGGATTTGAGGAAGTGCTTTTTTCAAACGCTCTTCATCCTTACGACCAATGGCGCGGCGCGTGTTATCTGCGTCAGAACCAGAAAAGCCGCAAATCTGCTGCAAGAACTTAATAACATCCTCCTGATAAATCAGATATCCGTTATTGTCTTTCAGAAGATCGTCGATAATTGCTGACGGGTTCTTGTGGGGCTTATGCTGCATCAAATCATCACGATAAGAAGCACCAGACGGTCTTAATGCTGCAGTAATCAGCGACATATCAAAGATGCTGTGAGGAACATATTGCCTCAGCATAGAATGCGCGAAATCTCCTTCAAACTGGAACACACCAACAGGTGAGCGAAGCATATCTTTCCACACAGCTTCATCAGACCAGTTAATTTCATGTGACTTTGGATACGGGATTCCAATTAAGTCATACGCATCCTTGATAATCTCAATATTTTTCAAACCAAGAATATCGTATTTAACAAGGCTCACTTCATGTACACATTCCATATCAATCTGGAGTAACACATGACCATCTGCATCTTCAAATGTGCCGTAATGATCTGCCAGAGTGATAGGGCTTGCTACGATACCCGCTGGGTGCATCGACTGAGAAATTGCAGTATCGAGAAGACCATCGTAGTAATAAAACACATCAGAATACTTTTTTCTCGCCGCTTCCGGATCAGCTTCAAACTCTTGCTTGATAACGCTATTGATTTTTCCAGTCCACGGATTCTTTTCAAAAATTCGTTCGTTTTCAGCCTTTAGCCGGTCGTACTCCTTGGTGTAATACTTGATTAGCTCCGATCTTGGCGTATTACTTAACCTGCTCTGGAAAATAAGTTGATTCCCATTCTCCTTATCGAAGTAATATGTTGCATTGCCATCTCTCGCATCACCAAATACAATTTCGACATTTAGATCTTTCAGCGATTTAAGTACCGCTTTCAGGTCTTTCAAATCGTGCTGATGCTCTTTGTTCCACCTGACACCAAGCGCACGGCAAATCTCATCAATGCACCCCTTGGACTTAATCGTGCCAACAGCAAGAATAAATGCGGTTTTATCCTGTCCAAAGCGATTGATAATGTACTCATACACTCGGTCTCGGTCAGACGGAGAAACATCAATATCAATATCACCGATTTCCTTGCGATCTTCATTACAGAAACGAGAGAATACCGTATGCCATGTCTCCGGATTTAAGTCGGTAATATCTGTAACGTAGGCCACACGAGATCCGCCACATGAGCCACGGTTGAACCCAACAGGAATACCGTTTGACTTGCACCATGTAACAAGCTCCGACATGAACAGCATAAATCCAGACATGTCAATTTTGTCAAATACTCGGCATTCTTCAGCAATAGCCGATTTGAAGTTTGGAAGCTGCTCTTTTGAAATAGCACCAGATAAAAGCTTGGCTTCAAGACCGCTCTTAATTCGCTCTACAAACACTTCCTTGTCTCTGCTACCATAAAGCTTTGGATACTTAAAAGATAAGTCCAAATCAAAGCTTTCGACAGAATCAGCCATACGATTTGTGTTTTCGATTGCCTCAAGATATAGACTTTCTGGAAGAGCATTTTGTTTTCTAAACATCTCAACCAGCTCATCATAGCTCTTATAAGTCAGGTCAAAACTGTCTTCATCGCTATACTCGATATGCTTTGCAGCAAGAAGGATGCTTCTGCACTCAGCCTTGTATTTATCAATGCTGTGCGTATCTGTGCCAGCAATCAGCGGCTTGCCAAGTTCTCTGGATAGCTGGGCAAGATGCAAATTGAAATCCTTTTGTTCTTGGAAGTCATGCGGTTGGATTTCAAAATAATCATAATGCCGTGCCAGTTCCATATACCGTTTATGAGAGAACGGAAGCTTATTCAGCGGAGAAGCAAGACAAGCGCTGATTTTGATGATGTTTTTTGAAGTCCCAAGAAATTCATCAAATGAAATTCGCGGCTTATAGTAGGTGTGAGAATCTGTCGTTGAAATGCTCACAAGCTTATTCAACTCAAGAACGCCTGCATAGTTTTTTGCAATCAGAATTGTATGGTAGTTGTCACGAACCTTTGATCCAGTTTCAGGATTTGGCTCGTGCGTCTCCGTAAGATAGCATTCAATGCCGTGCAGGTACTTAATCCCCTTGGCATCGCAATACATCTTTTTCTCTACCCACTGATAGATGTTGCCATGCTCTGTGAAAGCAAGAGCTTTCTGTCCAAGCTCAACAGCCTTATCGACATACAGCTTGTAATTAGTGCAGCTATCTAACAGCGATAATTCAGTATGCACATGATATGCGGTATAATTTTTATTTGAAATCGCTCACACCTCCTAACTAACTGAACCAAACACCTCTTCTTCCTCGTCAATCATCTGAGGCGGAGGATATGGCAAAGATCCTGTGTGCGTCTTTGTGTCCCATGAATACTTTCTATCAAGATCTTCTTCATTTAAGAAAAATCGTCTGGAGGGAGTATCATAAAACACCCCAACACTACGACCTTCGTAACCAAGCATTCGGTCTTTAAGAATGTCAATAAGGACATCATCTTTAATCGGCGGTACTTTCCAACCGCTACCATTTAGCTTTGGCTCACCTTTTTTATCTTTTTCCTGTACGCGGTACAGACTAATGATTCGATGAGCAAGATCAATGATTGCGGAAATACCTTGGACATCCATCTTTGTAAGACGGCGCATGGTATCAATCTTATGAGGATGAACAACCAGCACAATAGCAACATTGAACTTCTTCGCAAATGCAATAAGCTCCATAACAAACTCACTTTGCTTGTTATATTTGTTATCGTCGCTGCATTCCAAGTTGATTGCAGTCAGGTTATCCAGAATTACAAGCTTTACACCATACTTGCGAACTGCATCTTCAATCGTTGTCATCAATGCAGTTTTTGTATTTGGCTGACCATCTTCGTAGATATGCAGCCGGCCACGATAAAAATTATCAATGGAGCGTTTTGCTTCTGGACAAACCTTATAATAAACAGCTTCTCCTGAATGCTTTTCGTCGATATATCGTTGACCTGCAATCACGGAATTAAGCCAATTCTTAGTTTGAAAATTAGGAAGCTCACCAGAGAACAAAAAGACATTTTTCTCTTCTTCTAACGACTGAATGATAAGCTGATTGATGAACGAGCTTTTACCAGCACCGTTAATACCAGTGATGATATTTAATGTACCGAGGAAAATCTTCATCAAATACCGATCAAGCGTCTTAATCCCTGTGCGAATACCATCAATCTGGTCGATATCAATATCCTGAATATCAGAGAAATCAATTACGCCAGGAACAGGGCTATCCTTAGCATTTAAGATTAAGTCAAGCACTCGCTCTTTACCAAAATAATAAAGAGCTTCATTTAGATCGTTTACGGGAAATTTCCGACCATCATCAGTTTCAAAAATCTGTGGTACTTCAACAACCCGTGTTCTCCAGCTTCCAAGCCGATACACAACCTCTTTCTGCATCTTATAGCCGGCCTCGTCATTGTCGGAACAGATAATGATGTTATCAAACTGCTCCAGCCAATCCCAATTTTCTTCAATCCAGTGAAAGTTTGTGCTTCCAAGCGGAACAGAAACGGCATTACTAAAACCAGCCTCAATAGCAGACAAGCAATCAGGCTCTCCTTCGCAGATTAGCAGCGGAGAATTGACATTTACACGGTTCATATTGAACAGCAGATTGCATGTATCAGCACCTTTTTGACACCAACATTTATTTTCGCCTTTACGCACCTTGCGAGAGGGGCGATACTTAACCATCGTTAGAACATCGTTGGTGTCGTAATAGTTCCAAACGATATTTCCTTCTTCATCCTGTCGCACATCTGCATAGTCCAATGTACTCGGACTAATGCAGCGCTTTTTGAAGTATCCATAGATTTTCGACTTATCTCCAATCGGTACTTCTTTCGGATACTTGTATTGATGCTTAGTGTGAACTCCAAGCTCGCCAAAGCTGTATCTGATGCCAGCCAGTTCAAACAGCTTTTGGCAAGCCTGAAGGTAAGTCATACCCTTGTAAATAAACACATCAAGGATATCGTAATTTCTTGCACACGCACCAAAGCAATGGAATGAAAAGGTTTTTCGGTTGTATATGAACGATGCGTGATCCTCTTGGTGAAATGGGCAGCAGCACCGTAAATTCTGCTCATCGAAATCTTGAATATCCAATTCCTGAGCGATAATTCTGGCATTTTCATCGCCAAGTTTTTCTTTCGCTTCAAGAATTACATCACGATCAATTTGCAGCGCGAATCACCCCTATCAAATCAATCCTTTATATTCACAATGGTCACAAACATCACATAGATAATTACACCTCCAATAATCTGGTTTTGCGTTCCACTTATCGTTGGTGGCGATAGAATCTATTGTTTTACTCGCCCAATCTTCAACCGTATAAAGCCTTTTTAACTCGAACGGTTCTTGAATCATGGTTTGAGAGCGGAAACAATTAAACTCTAAGGTATCTGGATAGCGACCATATTTTTCTTTGATTGCTGCGGAATAAACATATAGCTGGCGTAGATATTCGTCTAATTCCGCATCGTGCTTTGTTGGCTTTGAACGCTTTGAGCGAGGTTTCAAAGTTCTTGACTTATGATCTGTAACAATCAGCTTTCCGTTTTCACTAATGAGATCAACAAATCCGGTAAATGTTCTGCCGGCAAACAGAAAATCAACTTTTTCTTCGACACCAACAATGGTTCTTGACGGAAATAAAAAGTCATCAAGATAATGAAAACCTTGCTGAAAGTAGTTCATATAGATCTTGGAGTTTGGGGCTTTTGAAAAAACATTTTCCTTGAAGTGGGCTACATAGTAAGTAGACAATCGCTCTTTTTCCAGCAGCCCACTCAAGTACATCTGCAAAATCATGTGCATATAGCTTCCGAATTCTGCAAAAAATCCGCTTTTCTTTTTTAGGGAGCGCCCGTTTTCATCCCGATACAAATAGGAAAGAAACCATTTATATGGGCAATCATCAAATGATGCTACTCTTGAATAACTCCAAGTCATATCTTCGATGATTAAATCGTATCGAATAGCGCATCACCGCATTTATCGAAACGACTTAAAACGGGAGATCCCCGTCTTCATCAGACTCTTCTTCTGTCAGCGCAGACGGCTTTGCTTTCTGCTTTTTTCCGCCCTTTGGAGTCTTCTTTTCCTTAGGAGCTTCTGCAGCATCAGATCCGCTACCGTCAGGCATCTCGAAATCGAACAGCGTATAGTTTACAAACTCGCGGCCTGCGTCCTTATCATAACGATTAGAGACATCGCAAGCGCCAAGTCTGATTCTGCACCGACCATCTTCATCCAAAGAACGCTCAATGAGACCCAACTTTTTGTTTGCCTCACCAATCAGACTGACGAATCCGTTAAAGTCGGTTACATATTCATCAGTCTTCTTATCTTTACGGCTTGTAGACACCCTTACCTTAGAGAAACTATCTCCCTGATTTGTGATTTCCCAAACCGTAGCAAATGCACCTTCACGAAATCCCATTACGCATTACATTCTTTCTTTGCTACTGACTTTTTCTTTGCTCCAATTGGAAATTGCTTTTGAAGCTCTTCAAGAAGCTCTCCTGCGACCGTAGGATCTGTGAGGTAATTCATATAGTCGGCAGTTGGCTTATTGCCATCTTTGACATACTTTTTAACGACCTCAATAAGCGCCTTTCTCGCACTGGCCTCATTTTCATTTGCATTCAGATATGCTTTGACATGATCATCAATCTTTGTGATGATTGGACGAACAATAGCCATTTCAGCTTCCTGTTCCGCCTCTTCCTTTTTGCTCCGCCAATTATCTGGATCATCGTCCGGTGTTGCGATTTGGAAGAATTTCAGCATAAAATAACGATTTGCATATGTCAGGCCGCTACCAAAAGCTTGGCTTGCGTCGCCTTGCTGTCCAACCAACGCCCACGGAACAACGAGAGTGTCATTTACATCATCGCAATTCACCCATGTAAAGGTAAGTTCCGCATGAACAAGAGTTTCGTTGATTTCCTCTTTGAGCTGATCGCCAGACTTTGTATTCTTCGTCTTTGTGTAACTGACAGGCGTTACAGAAAGTGTGCCAGGAACAATGCTCGGCTGCAACGACACACCATATTTCTTCATGCCAGCAGCAACACGCGCCAGAATCTCATCTTCCGTAACATACTTGTAGTTAAATCCGGATTTATTCTTGCGAAGAACCTCCACCATTTCTCGGATCTTTGCAAGTTTCTGTACCAGATTCAAATTTGCTTCATCAGGCATTACGATCCTCCATAAGATAACTTGCGGTCATATCTGCAAGATGGAGTAACACCGCAAGCGGGCAAAGCTCATAAGCTTTGCTGATACTTCCATCTCCACCTTTGACGGCGGAATCAAATCCACCCATATGGAAGCGAATTGCATAAATTTCATCGTCCGTGAGAGCCATATGCCGAAGCAAAATAATCACAGACTTTTCACCATGACCAACAGGGAACTGGTCATCGTGCTTATAAATCGCTTCCTTGTGCCATTGCCCTGTCTGCTCATCCTTAACATTTCTGCTCCCTACAACATATAGGTTTGCCTTGCAAATATCGTGAAATAGTGCAGAAATTGCAAGCGTCTCATCGGATACTTCAACCTCTTCATGTTGCTTAACAAGCTCCTTTAAGGCTTTGTAAACATTCAAAGAATGCTCTAACAGACCATATTTGTAATTGCCGTGGAATCTTGTACTTGCTGGAGCATAAAAGAAATCACTTTCTTCTACCCATCCTAACAGTTCTTCGATTCCGTCTCGACAAATATCTTTCTTACAAATAGAAAGAAATTCATCTTTCAATGATTGTCCCAACTTATCGCTAATCAAATTAAAACCTCCATTTATGCAGCTAAATCGTCCTCAATATTCCGAACAGAATAGCACTCTTCGCAATAGCGTTTTCCGTCCTGAACCACAACATAATCGGCGGTAATAAATTCACCGCAACAATCACAACGATGTGCTTCCACAAACGCCCCGCCGCAATGAGGACAAACTGTAAAATGCTCATATGGTGGAGTATCGAGACCATGCGTTTCGATATAATGCTTTGGCTCTTGAAACACACAGCCGCACTCCACACATACGAAATAAGGATTACTCCTTGGGCTTAAATCCAATAGCGACACCAACGCTGTCATCTCCAGCAAAATCACGCAGCATCTTATCCAAAGAGATAGGAGCATCGGGGTGCTTGACCTCACAGCTATCGGTATGCTTTTCTTTTTTCTTCTTCAGATAAGGACGGTATGCGTTCTTGAACTGTGCCTTAAACGCATTTCGAGTACCGAAGATCTTGCGCATACAAGCCATCGCAAAACCGAATTCCTCAGAGAACTCATCGTTGTCGCAGCGCACGACCGTCTTAGTACCATCTCTCCAATACACAATCGTGGCAGGAGGATTAAAGATGACCTGCGCCGGCTGGTGAACCGCCGTCATAGCAATAGGACGATTTGCTGGAATGCTCGCGGCGCTGACAGAACGCAACACATCATCCAAAATGCTGCCAACGATGTTCTGATTCGGATACGGATAAGAAACCATTCGCTTTTCCATAAACTGAACTCCTTTAATAAATTATTTTGCTAATTCCTTTGAAAGAACCAAACAGATGGCTACATGCCATTCCGATATTGTTTAGCTATTTCCTCTATATAATAACACGCTTGACGCTATCTGTCAAGTGGATTTGCGGGAATAATCTGCTTTTTCAATAAGGCAGATTCCAGTATTCTGTGCTGTAATTGTTGGGCAAATCGTTCCGCCCTCTTGCACTCTACCACGCCTTGTTTTTGAGTTGGGATAGGAGAGATCGACACACCCCCCCCACGACGCACTCAATAAAACCCTGTTTTGTGGCCTGTCTAATTTTTACCTTTTCCATTGTTTACACCCTTATTTTTGGCGGATCTTTATAATGCGACGCTTTGATAGTAGGGGATATCCCACCGCCGCTATCGTAGCTTGCATCATAAACCTCTTGGTTTTGGTGTAGTTTTCCACTGTCAGGTAACACTCTTCCAATTACGCTGAATGAGCATTGACGCTGTACCATCCGGTCTTTGCTCCGCCCCCCCGCTTCGGCTTTCAAGGCACGTGCAATGGCAGCGCCATCATATACACGATTTGCGTCTCCATTATAATCGTTGATATAACCGATCTGCATCAGCTCTGCGGATACAGCATCGCCGTCAGATTCGCTATGGTGATTCTCTAAACGGGTAAGTGCCTTTTCAAAAGCACCAATACCACTAAAGAACGATCCAACAGACATATCGTCAAACAGATATGGCATAGCGTCATATAGATTCTCCATGATATGCTGAAGGACATCTACGACAATACTGTTGCCGGCCTGCTTGTAGAGCTGCGAACTGGAACGGTCGTTACCATTATAAATATTCTCGTTCATAGCATCGCGTGCTTTTTCAAAATCCTCATCGTCAAAACCCATCAAACGCCAACACTCTTTCGGCGTGAGTTTTCTTACCCGAAAACCTTGGCGCATTGCAATGGGCGTTTGCCCACCACCCATACCGGCAGCGCTATTTACGCATGGACAGATACCATCGTCTCTCGGAGTCTGGTGCTTTTGCAAGCCACCAAGCATTGTGATTTTATCCTCTGGTGTAGGGCTTACTTCAATCAGCTTAGTCCCATTGCCAGGAGCGTCATTCTTGAAATTTGGCATAACTGTTCCTATACAAGTCTGATCCGACTTGATCCTCCTATTGTAGTCATCATAGATAATTGTCTGGTGTAATGGCGTAGGTGATTTAATGCGGATTTTTACGCCTTCGCCTTTATTCGTCGTTAATGTCGGAGAAACACCATCTGCGTCGTAAACCGTACCGTTCATTCCATGCCCAGACGGATTAACATTTCCAACATTGATTGGCATATTATTATCTTTCACATCTTCACTCCGTTCAGTGGAGAAACGGATATCAATGCAGCATTCCACTATAATATTGTCTTTCTGTACAGAGGTAAGCGTATTCGTGCATTTATCTGGCCTAAGCTCTAATCGTTGCACAATACTACCATTGTCAGAATAACGACCGCGAATTGCTGCGGGAATCAAAACGCTACTTTTCATCAGCACTACTTTCTAATTCAACATGCTCATTACAAACAATTATAAACGGCTGAAGATTACCCCCCATACAGGTGAGGGACGGTGCAATTCCTGACGGATCGTATACTCGACCCCTTTGCGGGTTCTCGCGTTTTGCACCTTGCGTCCAGTTCCCAACTTGAATAATTTTATCAGTCAATTTCCATTACTCCTGTCATTTGCTGATTACCAAAACCCTTATAGTCTCTCGCAAGAAGAGTTAGGGCAATATCGCTATATCCATCAAACTTATTGCCTTTGTTACTCAATCGAACTCCGTGCGTTTTCTGCAACCAAGTCCCATTGGTGTTGTCTGTCGGCTGAGTTTCTTCCTCCGACTCGGATTGTTTTACTGATCCGCTGCGGGGGGGGTAATCATTGCAGCCACTTTCTCATCACTGAGATAGTATTTCTCATCGACGTCGGTTTCTAACATATCGGCAAGCGTATGTTTGAGCGGGATAGGTTCTGGGAATTTGAACCTTCCATTATCCAAGTCTTTACGAATGATGACACAATAGACACGCTCTCTATTCTGAGGAATTCCATAATTCTTTGCATTTAATACCTGCCAGTAAACATTGTAACCATAGTCCTCAAGCTCTTTGACAAATAGATCGAACGTCGGTCTAAAACGAGCGCCTACAATGTTCTTGACATTTTCATAGATAGCAAAACGAGGCTTTTTCTCCCGAAGAAAGCGTAACCATTCAACTAAAAGAGACGAGCGCGTTTTCTCGATCTTAGTTGAACCGCAATTCGGGCATTTATCTCGTTCTGTGTAATGGGCTTCAAGAGGGTTATATGTATGACCGCAATTTTTACATGTCCATGCAGCCCCCCCTGTTTCCCTGCGATAGAGAAGTCCTGACACGGAGATCCGCCAAACATGGTGTTAAAATCAGGTACAGACTTTTCATCTGCCTTTGTAATATCGCCAATATTTAGCTCCGGAGCTGTGTCATGAACCGCACAATAGCTTTCTGCTGCGTACTTATCGAACTCGCAGAAAAGGGAAGTAGTATATTTCATTGAAAACTCCTATTATTTGTCGATTTCTTCAAATACAATAGTTTTTGGAAGCATTTTGCTACAAATGTATACGCTACTAAATGGAGGATTAAGTGACGGTCTTTGCTCTGCATAATCCTTAAAGTATGAAACGCGCTTATTCAAATACATAATTTCAAATTCATGTGACTTGAAAAGATTAAACCGACGCTGGCTTTCAAATAATCCAACAACACCAACAAGCATTGCAAATGGTTTGCCGATTTCAAACAGGCGGTCAATAACATCACCTTTAAGGGAGTATGGAGGATTACTAATGATGTAGTCACAGTTTGGAGTCTCCATAGTAAAAAAGTCCTGACCATTACAAATATGTGTTGCCAAAACTGTATACCCAGCAGCTCTAAAATGCTTCACAAACAAACTGTCTTCCGTATCAAACGGACACCAAATTACGGCGGGGGGGGTACAAGATAC
>OLGE01001217.1_pt1 | contig 27284 bp, 12 predicted proteins | sample 1605151 | NCBI WGS metagenome assembly OLGE01 (sample SAMEA3888912, study PRJEB22519) | human gut metagenome | biome: human gut; feature: human-associated habitat; material: faeces | place: Denmark | collected 2010
GTTAACCCAGGGCGTTGCCCTGGGCTCCGAACTTGTTGGGCTTTCAGCCCGCGCAGGGTCGCCCGTATGTCCCGAACCGCGAAGAAATTCGATTAATTTGAAACCGCCGCGCCCGAGCGGCCCGGCAATTCGTTAATTCGTTAAATTCGTTGTTACGCCGTCTGAGGCCAACATCGAATTGCGGCGCAGCCCGCAACCCCGTTGCAAAAATTCGATTAATTCGAAACCGCAAATTCGATTAATTCGAGAACTGCGCCGCCCATCCTTATAGAAACTAAATTGTAAATCCATATATACTTCGTGTTATGAAAATACGATTGAACCCACATACTTTGCAGCGTGCTTTCGTGCTGCTTCTCTTCAGTCTTGTTGCAGGCATCTCCAGTGTCTTTGCCCAGGAATATACCTATCTTCAGTTTTCGGGCAATGGCCGTACGGTGTTGCTCGCCAAGGACGGTGCGCTTACCGTTGTCAGTACAACGGAAGACGCTCCTGCTGGCGACGGCTACCAGTGGACGCTTGAGACCGTATCGGGCGATAACGTGCGCTTGAAGAATAAGGAGGGCATGTATGTGACTGCCGAACTCAGGCTTACCAATAATCAGAACCAGGCGGCGGAGTTTACGAAGACGGAGAATACCTATTCTAAGGGTACGTATGGCGGCTCCCGTTATGACCTTGTCTATGGCGGCAAGGCCCTTGGCGTGAAGAATGGCCAGTTGTTTTGGACCGTTGAAGATTCTCGCTACGGCTGTATCCGCTTGGCCAATAATGTCAAGGGCGCCAAGGTCACTCCGTTTGTCAGCAGCGAAGGAGGCGAGGTGCATTGGTATTATATGGAGCTGTTATGGAACGGTTCGGAATGCGTCAAGGACGCAGGGGCAGGGAAGAATTTGGAGAAATATTCTACTCCGTCTGCCAAAAATCTGCGTGCCTATATGTGGAGCGTTTATGAGGCCAATGACAAAGGAGATGTCTATTTCAAGAGCGCTGACGGGAATTACTTCTATCAGAATGGTAGTGATCAATATAGTGCGTCTACAAAGCCTGACAATAGTGAATATACAATCTGCGATGTTTCAGACCAGTCTAATGATAATGCATTTGTGCTTCGTAATAGTGGTACAGGCGAGTATGTGCTTCCCTATAATAATAGTAATAAAGTCGGTAAGGCATATAAATTCAATATGATAGAAGCCATGCGCTTCATCCCCACCACTCCTCCCCCCACCGGCCCCCATATCTACCAATTCTCAGCCAACGCCGCCACCGCCATTTACGACAATGGCACTGGCGTCACCATGCAGCCTGTTGGCTCAGAAGTTGCTGGCTATCAGTGGACGTTGGAGCAGGTTGACGGCGCGTATGTGCTTAAGAGCGGCCGCGATAACTATTTGAAACAAGCAGGCGCTGCCCTCACCGTGACCACCAATCGCGATGAGGCTTTGAGGTTGTTTCCTTGTGGCAGTGCATACGATGACAGACACGATGTGCTGACTTTGGCAGACGATGCTTCCAAGGCCCTTGGCGTCAAAGATGGTCAGCTCGCCATTGTTGAGGCCAATTCCTTCTATAGCGTGATGCGCATTCTCGACAGCACCAACGAGGTGAAGGGCGCAGTGGCCCCTAAATTCTCAGACATCAGCAATGTCTATTATTATAAGTTGCAGTTTAAGGCCAATCCCAAGGGCGATGCCTGTCTGACATTGACTGGAACGGGCTATGACAATCCTGTTACGAGAAAGGAGTTCGAGCCTACCAGTGCGAGTCAGAACTGGAAACTCGAGGCTGCCAGGCATGCAAACAGCAAAACGGGCGATTTCTACCTCGTCAATCAGTCGGGAGAATACTTGATATATAAAGACGGCCGTTTCAACTTCGAAACGTTAGATGTCAATGAGACCACCGTCTTCCGCCTCAAGCAGACAGACGAACAGCCCGAATATTGGACCATTGACATGGCGCTTTCGGGCGATGACAACCACCGCCTCGGCTTGCAGGCTGGTAATACCCCATACACCTTGAAGGCTTGCAACAGTACGTCGAAGTATAATGCCCTGAGCTTCAAAGAATCGGAACGTGCTTCAGATTACGACTACCTGCAATTTTCGGGCAGCGGCCGCGTTGTGCTTTACGACGACGGCCAGAACATCAAGGCCGTTGCCACCACCACGGAGCAACTTGAAGGCAATGGCTACCAATGGACTTTCGATCCGATTATGGATGATGCAGGCATAGTCAATGGCTTCAATCTGAAGAACAAAGCAGACCGTTTTCTCCGTTATGATGCCACCGACGAGACGTTCACCAGCGTGACCGACCGCAGCAAGGCCAGCGTGTTTGATGCTGACCAAAACACCTATTATGTTGTTCCTGCGCATGTTCAAGGCGGTACCTACAATATTGCCGGAGGCTTACGTTACAACGCCATGCTTCGCGGTGTTACTGGTACGTATAACACCCTCGGCGTGAAAAACGGGAAATTGCAGCTCGTGAAGAAAAACTCCCGTTATGCCGTGGTGCGCCTTGCAGAAAATATCGAAGGTGGACTTGTCAACCCTTATGTCAGCACCAGTGCCAATCCGCATTACTATGCTTTAAACTTCTTCCAAAACGGCAGCGAATATCTGCAGGACAACACGCCTGGCAACATTTTGCTTAAATCGCCTGTTGCGCCTTTCCCGTTGAGAAGATATTGCTGGATACTTGAAGAAGTCAATGACGACGGCGACGTTTACATCAGAAGCACCGCAGGCAACTATATCAGCTATAACCCGGACACGGATGGTTATCAGCACAAGGTCAATACGACTACGAATGAGTACAGCCGTTACAAAATCTGCGATGTGGCCGATCAGCCAGACGCATCGCTTGACGGGCTTTGGTCGCTCTATAATTGCACGAATCATTACTTCGTTCGTCCATCTGATACCGCTAATTCCATTGGGCAGGCAGAAAGGGTCGGGAAAAATACCAGTATGACCTTTGTCGACGTCGCGGCCAACACCACCAGTTACCACTTTGTCTTTCCAGCTATGGGCCAGCGAGCCCTCATTATGGACTATGACGAGGCCAAAAATCCGCGCGTAAAAGCACGTGATATCCTTGCGTCAGACAAGGATGCACGCCTCTACCAATGGGTGGTTGAAGGGCAGCATATCCGCAACCGTGCAGGCTTCTATCTCACCTACAACGAAAAAAATAAGCAGTTCGGCGTCAGCAACCAAAAAGCTGATGCCTATACGCTCGTGTATAATGTGAACAACTACGAGAACAACAACAGCGTGCGTTACGACCTCTGTTCTACCGATGACCAGCAGGCCCTCAGCATCGGCGAAGAAGGTGCTCTTTGCTGGGCGGCACCCGGCACCCGCAATTCGGCGGTCGACCTACGTCCGTATATCATTGCGCCAGAGCTTCCCATCCCGTCGTTAGGCGGTGCGGACTATCACCTCTATTGCATCCGCACTGCTGGGGGCGACCGCTATGCCTACCACATGGAGGATGCTACTAACTCCATCTCTCTGAAACCTTATGAGGAGAAGAACCTGTGCCAGTTGTGGGTGCTTATCAGAGACGGACAGGGCAAGGGCGACGGCTATTTGCAGAGCGCCTACAACCGCCACTTCCTGAAATACGACACGGGCAGCAACACCTTCGTGGCGGTGGCAGATAAAAAAGATGCTACGCGCATCCGCCTCGTTGAAACTTCTGGCAATTACATCCACTGGCAAATTGAATTGCCCGATGTCAACGACAGCCGCAATCTCATCTCCCACAGCTACAGCGGAGGAGGCAATCCGAAAACCGTCAGTCTGTCGCTGCAAGACCCGAACAACGGCAACAACTTTCTTTATATTTTCCCAGTGGACATCACCCCCGATTTCTATGAAGAGGCGGGCGGTGCTTTCCGCAATATCAATCTCGACGAACTTACGCCGAAACTTGAACTTACGGCTGACGGCGAGGCGCTGAAGGCCAAGGCATCTGCCTCAGAAGATGGCGCCAACAACAGCTGGAAGAACATCGGCACTAAGGACGACTTCGTGCTGCGCAATGGTCATGGCCAATATATCGGTGCGGATGCAAAGGGCAACGTGTTCCTCACCACAGACAAGGCCCAGGCCACCCATTTCTATCTCTGGCTCAACCACGGAGACGAGGATGGTACTGTCAGTTGGTGTTTCGCCCAGTTGAATGCCGACGGCAGCAAACCAGAGGGCAAACCCAAAAATTGTCTCGGCGTTTCTGACGTTGCCAACGGCACCGTCGCCATGCTGCCATTCTCCACTTATGAAACCGACAAGCTGCATACGCTCTGCTTCACCTTCGGACGCCTAACGTCTCCAGAACTCTCTGATGCCGCAGAAGGAAAATATTATTACAACTTTATGTGCTTCGATTTGGTGGGGAATAAATATGTCTGCGACGGCAACGACACCAGCAAGGTCGTTATCGCCGAAGGCAAGAGACTTGTCAACGACCAGATGTGGGCCTTGGTGGGTGTCAGCAAGGATGGCTTTGTGCTGATGAGCAAAGACAGATATTACCTGTATTTAAATGGTGGCAATTTTAACGTCACGCACGACCTCGCGAAGGCCACCCATTTCAGCGGTACATACGATGTCAACAAGCAGCGCTATGTGCTGACCGTTCTATCCGCAGTGGGGGGCGACAGTCAATATAACGGATGGCAGATGCTTCTTAGCAACAATGGGAGTAATGTTACGGTCGGTAAAAAAGGCACCAGTACAGATAATTGTTACTACCTCAACTTCATTCCCATCCCCGTTCCAGAAGACTTTTCCGATTACGAAGTACTCCCCAAGCGCTCTTGGTTTGTCAAGCAGGCGCACGAGGCTACCGCCGACCCGATGACTGGTTTTATCCAACGCGATGAAAGCGGATGGACCAAGAATCCCTATACTGGGAAGATGATGCAGAAGACGAGTACTTACACCATCATCCACTATCTCAAGGCAGAGAGCACGCGCATGCTTTATGTGCCTACCTGTATGGTAGGATCTGCTGCTACCCGTTCGCGGGCCTTCCAGCGTTGGTATAACTACAAGACCGACGAGGCCGTGAGCGACTCGGTGCTCAACCTCGACCTCAGCAGTAGCCGTCGGTACAGAAACGGAATTGTTGTGGGCGACCAACTGAAATTGAACGGTCAGAACAATGGTAATTACGTAGATCACTATGTCACCTTCCAAATGCCAGAGGTCATCCCCGACGATTGGGAATACATTCTTGGCGGCGACCTCACAACCTACAGCGATTTCGTTGATTATTTCGGTGACAACGGTAACCCCATATATAATGGGAATGTCACCAAATATAATGGGAATGTTACCAGCGACATCATCCTGCCCTCGAAGCAAAACATTGTGGAGCCGACCATCACCGGCCGCAACCTCTATGTCATCCGCAATGCCCGCGCCATTGCCAACGAACTGCTCCAGTATAAGGCAGATGAAGGCAATGACAAGTGGTATGAAGAGCACACCATTGCTTTCCCGAAGAAGAAGGTGACGCTCAATTACAGTTCGGTTGCCCTCAATATGCAGAAGCAGGACTATTGGTTTTATAATGGTGGTATTGCCTCAGAAGACAATCTTCAGAATGCTGTCAACAGTGGGGCAATCGAGGTTAAAGTGGACGACCTGGGCAGTGGCATCACTTTCGCCAAGTTTCTTAATAGCGGTGCTGGTGCTGGTGCTGACCGCGCCATCGCCTTCAATTATCCAGGCGATAACAACGGCAAGGGCCGCGGTGAGGCCAATGCTGGCAGCTGCACCTTGAAGGTGTATGGGGTGGCCAGCGACGGCACGCGCTATCAGATTGCCAAATTCAATCTGATATTTGAAGATGATTTTGAGCCCATCATCTATTCCGAAATCATCGGGAAAAAAGACGACGGCAGCTTCAAATCGGCGCGTTCGCCAGAGGCCTTGCTGAAAACCACTGGCGACCCTGTGGCCACCATCACCTTCGACCCCGATCAGTTTGATGCCTTTGTCTCGCCACCTGTGGGAACCTATACGGGATTTACAAATTCAGGAAAAGGCGATAACGCCAATCAAAAATACTCTTTGACATATCGCTACCCCTTCAACTATGACAATACCTCTTATTGCTTTGCGCCAATCCGTGGAGATTTCAACAGTATTAATGGTAAAACTGATGAGTGTACGTGGGGTAACTACACTGTTGCCCATCGTTTTGATATGGAAGATAATCGTGGTAATTTCTTTGCAGTTAAGAAGTATTACGAGAATGAATATGGCTCTGAAAACTATGATGCCAGCCAGAGCGGCTTCCTCTATATCGACGCTTCCGACCTTCCTGGACAGATTGCGTCTATCGACTTTGCTGGTATGCCTTGTAAAGCCTCACGTCTTTTCGTTTCGGCATGGATGAGCAGTCCAGACCGTGACAACGAAAGTCCGGCCAACGTGGTGTTCTCCATTCAGGGATTTAAAAACGGCAAGGCCACGACGCTCTATTCTTACTGTCCTGGAAGTGTCTTGGGCCAAGCTCGTGATTCCCTTGACAAGACGTTGAAACCTATGGATAATGGTGGCAAAGGCATCTGGCAGCAGGTGTATTTCAGTTTCGTCAATAAGAATGCGGACGACTTCGACAGCTTCCGCCTTACCATCGACAACGCCTGTACCAATACCAGTGGCGGCGACATCTTGATTGATGATGTCGAGGTGTTCAGCGTGAAGCCAGATGTACAGATTGAACGCACCATTCCTGTCTGTGGCGACCAGTTGACCTTGTGTAAGATGACCGTCGACTATGACCAGGTGCGTGCCCAGTTGGGCCTCAACACTGGCGAAGTGCTGTCGGACAATCCTAAGGTGTGGTATTGCCTCCTCGACAAGGAGATGTTTGACGCCGAATTGGGCTTCGACACTGGAACGTCAGAAGGACAGGAACGCCTCTACCGTATGTCCGACGCCGAGGTGAAGCCCGCCTTCGTCAAGGCCCTCTTGGGTGACCCAAACAGCCAGGTATCTGGAGAAGGCATCTTCCGCTCTGTGGAGTTTAAAACCAAATTCGAAGACCTCCCAGTCTTCAAATACAGAGACGCTGTGGCGGCCACTGTCGGCATGGCTTCTCGCGAAGTCACCAGTGCTGGTGTGCGCCATTTCATCATCAGCGACAAGGTGAAGGAGCCGAGAATCAAGCCCAACCACGACTATTACTTCCTCTTCGTGCCGCGCTTCTCCGACGACCCCGTCACGTTGGCCAATGCCTTCCAGTCGTTTGAGATCAACACGCGATGCAGCGTCCGCCGTAAGTTCCGCACCCAGTCGCCCATCCGCGTGGTGACGGATGCCGACGACGAGGCCGCCGTTGAACACGAAACCCAGACCTGCGCTGGCAAGAGCGTCTCGCTCAGCGTCAAGCAGGTGGGAGAGAATTTGGATGGCGTTATCGGCGAACGCATTGTGCAGTATGACTGGTGGCGCGATTATGTGGGCGGCGCATTCACCGACGTGTGCATCAATGTCGACAACGCCACCTGGCGCGTCTTAGAAAAGAACGAAAGCCGCCTCTCCAACGAGATTTCGCTCCGCGAGGCGCTCTTGGCTTTCCGCCATTTCTATCCCAAAGCCACCACCGTGGCGGGCGCTGCATCGAAGAACGACGAGGGATACACCCTCGAGCAGAGCGTCATCGACGTGCTCCATCAGTTCACGCTTAACAGTGCTGACAAGGTGGCATCGCTCGTGTTGCTCAACAACACGTGTAACATCTATGTGCCTGCCGCCACAAAGCAGGGCACAATTCTGAAGGTGACGGTGGTGCCCATTGACCACGAAGACACCAGCGGCACGCAATATTGCTACGATCCGGAGCAGGTGGGCATCAAAGTGAGCGGAGAGGCGCCGCAGCTCTTCGACGGTCTGCATGGCGACAAATATAAATATCCCGATAAGCTCACCAACGTGCCAGTGCGCAGCAGTTTGGCCGCTGTGGCAGAAGTGAGGGCCAGGGCCGACGGCAGTGCCGCCAATGTCTTGCGCGTGCCTTTGCGCGGCATCGAGACGGTGACGAAAGACGCCATCGGTCTGACCAGCGTCAGTCCAGAAGTCTTCCTCGCGGGCACCAACGACCCCAATATGAAGGCGTATGAAACGAAGGCTGCTGAAGAACGCGCCGGCCTCAGTGTGCAGAACTTCCGCATCGTGGGCCAGCTCAAAACACTCGTGGCCCGCACGGCAGACCCCGGAAATGCCCATGCCGACATCGTCTTCAACAGCGATTTCCAGCCGCGCGAGGGATATGTCTATACGCTCCGCTTCAACTATCGGGAGCTCTTTAATGCAGGCAATGCCACGCAGTCAACGGTGTGTGACGGCAATGTGCTCGTTGACCTCATCATCGTTCCGAAATACCAGAAATGGACGGGAGCAGCCGGAAACACCGACTGGACGAACGATGCCAATTGGCAACGCGCCGACCTCGCCGACCTGCATTTCAAAGCCGATACGGAGACGGGCTATGCCACCAATGCCGACAACGGTACGGCGCAGGGCTATGTGCCGATGCTCCACACCAGTGTCATCGTGACGCCCGACAAGGCAGGACCGCAACTCTATGAGACCAACTATGCCGGCGACGGGTTCCTCAACTTCGTCGGTCACGAAGGCGAACAGCGCACGGCGACGCCCGACATCGAATATGCGCTTCTGGCAAAGCCGAAAGCCGAAAAGGGCGTCAACCTTTGCGGCATTTACACGCCCTATCAAAGTAAGGACCTCGTGGTGCAGAGCGGTGGCGAATTGCTGCATGCCGAACGCCTCAGCTATGAGAAAGCGTGGGTGGAATATGCGCTGACTCCCGACCGATGGTACACCCTCGGTTCGCCGCTGCGCCAGAGCTACGCGGGAGAATGGTATGCGCCTAACAACGATGCTTGCCAGGCCACGCCTTATTTCAAGGACGTGACGTACAACACAGCCCACTACCATCGCTTCGCGCCAGCCGTTTATCAGCGCAGTTGGGACAAGGCCAACCCTAAGCTTTACTACCTCGAGCCTTATTTGGCCAACAACCCGCAGGAAGCCAAGGTGGACACGACGACGGAGAATATCTACCAGGCCGCCAACTGGAGCGCTGTCTACAACGACGTGCGGGAGGCTTATTCGCAGGGTGGCTTCTCTGTCAAAGTCAACGGCATCGGTATCGGAGCGCAGAAGTACAATAAGTCGCTCTTCCGTCTGCCGAAGGAAGACACAGACTATGGCTATTACACGGAATTGAACGAGACGGACAGGAAGACTTATACTGTGGACCGCACGTATCATCATAAGTTGGCGACCGACCAGTTGAAGTCTGGCACCGACCTGACCGTGACGCTCAGAAACGAGAATGCCAACAACAGATTTTTCCTCGTTGGCAACCCGTTTGCCTGCGCCCTCGACCTCAACGAGTTCTTCAAAGAAAATGCGACCCAGCTCAATGGGGCGAAATATTGGGTGCTGACGGCCGGCGGACAGGAAGGGGCGATGCGCCAGCCTAATGCCGGAGAATGGATTTCCGTGAACGGCACGACGGAGGCCGCGCTTGCGAGTCTGCCATCGGGACAGGGCTTCTTCGTGGAAGGCAAGGAAGGCAAGAACACCATCACCTTGAAGTTCACCGCCGACATGCAGACATCGCTCCACACCAGCGGAACGCTGCTGCGTGCTCCAGCCATCGGACGTGCTGAGGCTCCTATGCTCCGCATCCGCGCTTCGCGAAGCGGGCAGGGCAGTGAGGCACTGGTGGTGAAAGACACCACAGCGGTCAACGGCTACGAGGCTGCGGAGGATATGCAGCTCTTGCTCGACAACTCGTTGCAGGAAATCCCAATGGTATATACGTTGGCCGGCAACCGCACGAGCACCATCAACCGACGCCGCTCGCTCTGGCGCGTCCCCTTGGGCGTGTTGAGCAACAGCGAAGAACCCGTGCAACTCACGTTCTTGGGCATGCGCTCGTTTGGCGAGACGCTCTCGCTGCTCGACAGTCAGACGGGGGCCGTGACACCGCTGCGGGGCAATGGCAATGCCGACTGCGTGAAGGTGGAGGTGCCGGGAGTGACGACGGGCCGCTATTTCATCCTCTCTTCAGAGCGTCCTGCCCTGGAGGATGAACAGAATTTCACGCAACCGCTCATACAGGCCGACAACGGCAGTGTGACGGTCACTTCTTCCGCCGCCCACGTCCTGACGTATGTGCATATCATCGCTGCCGACGGGCGCACAGTGTACAAACTCACGCCGTATGTCTCACGCCTCTCCCTGAAACTCCCCACTGGCGTTTATGTGGTGGAGGCACGCACGGATGAGGGTGAGAGTGTCGGGAAGGTGTCGCTCTGATTTATGTATAGATAATGTGCTCTGATTTATATATAATGACAAAAGCTATAATGACAAAAGCGCCGGAGAATGCTCCGGCGCTTTTGTTTTTGGGGGGATTACAACGAAGAGTTTTTTGGGGGCCTCAGACGGCGTAACAACGAATTAAACGAATTGACGAATTTCGTGGGGCGGCGAATGGGGCGCCAGTAAAACAAAGAAATATATTTGGCTTCGTTTACAACGAAATATGTTTTGGCCTCAGACGGCGTAACAACGAATTACACGAATTAACGAATTTCGTGGACGGCGGATAATGACGAATTGCACCGCGAGCGCCCTGAAAGGGCAGCCAGTTCATAGCCCAGGGCAACGTCCTGGGTATCAGGGTATAAAGACCTTCGCCCTGTAAGGGCAAAAGTATGGGCGCACCTGTTGTTTATTACTTTTGCCCTTACAGGGCGAAGGTGTGGTACGTACGTTAACCCAGGGCGCTGCCCTGGGCTCCGAACTTGTTGGGCTTTCAGCCCGCGCAGGGCCGCCCGTATGTCCCGAACCGCGAAAATTCGATTAATTCGCCCCGCCGCACCCGAGCGGCCCAGCAATTCGTTAATTCGTTTAATTCGTTGTTACGCCGTCTGAGGCCAAAACCGTATTGCGGCGTAGCCCGCAACCCCGTTGCAAAAATTCGATCAATTCGAACCTGCCGCCAGACCCGCGGTGCCAGCGCCCCTGAAGGGGGCTCATATTTAGGGTAGGGGCTTGCCCCTACCTCTTGGAGCCGATTTATGAACCTCGCCCCTGTAAGGGGCTCATATCTCGACAGATGTTGCGGGGCAAGCCCCGCCCACGATATGCGCCCCTTACAGGGGCAGCAGCGAGAATTGATGAGCTGCGGCGAGAGATAGGGGCAAGCCCCTATCCTGGAATATGCGCCCCTTTCAGGGGCAATCCCCCGCAACTGCCATGTTATTTGGCTCAAAACCGCACAGAGACTTTTCTTGATTTTGAACACCCTACCTCAGATGGCGTAACAACGGATGACACGAATTTCGTGGGCGGCGGATGGGGCGCCAGCACTGTAGCTCACTTTGCTCGCAAAGTGAGGGCCACGGTCACGTCGCGAAAATGCTTGAGGTCGCTATAAGTTCACTATAATCTTCGGGCCCCTCACTTTGCAAGCAAAGTGAGCTACAATGCTTCGCCGCAGAGGCGTTACAATGCTTCGTTGCAAAGTTACAGTATTTCGCCGCAAACCAAGTAGCCGATTGGGCGTTGCGGAGGATATACAATTATACCCTTTCGGGTACAAATGAAATATATTCTTTTCATATTGCACCCGAAAGGGTATAATTGTATAAGGCGTTTAAAAGTATATGTAGTAAGCAGGTAAGTAGGTGTTCGGAATTATTCTGTTTCCTTGCGTATGGGGACGGCTCCCACTTCATGACCGAAGAGGGCCAGTATTTGGTTGATTTTATCTATGCGCAGGGTGGGCTTACCTTGTTCGAGTTCGCGGACGAAGCGCAGTCCGACACCCGATTTTTCTGCAAGGTCAACTTGCGTGAGGTTGAACATCTTGCGGCGTTCTTTTACAAAGGAGGAAATGGAGGTTTCCATAAAGCGTGGTGTTTGGGTGGATGAATTTTCAAATTATTTTTGCCTCAGACGGTGTAACAACGAATTAATCGAATTAATCGAATTTCGTGGGGCGAAGCACTGTAGCTCACTTTGCTTGCAAAGTGAGGGCCACGGACACGTCGCGAGAATGCTTAAGTTCGCAATAACCTTCGTCCCCCTCACTTTGCAAGCAAAGTGTGCTACAGTGCTTCGCCGCAGTGAGGGCCACGGACACGTTGCGAGAATGCTTAGGTTTGCTATAGGTTCGCAATAACCTTCGGGCCCCTCACTTTGCAAGCAAAGTGAGCTACAATGCTTCGCCGCAAAGTTATTTATAGTGTTTCGCCGCAAAACAAGTAGCCGTTTGGGCGTTGCGGAGAATATATAATTATACCCTTTCGGGTGCAAATGTAATAAATTAAAATTACATTGCCCCCGAAAGGGTATAATTATATGAGTGCAAGAAGGAAGGTTTATTGCTTCAGCGTCCAAACGCAGCGGTCGGAAAGGCGTCCGCCTTTGCTTTTCGCCTCCACTTCAATGATGTTCTCACCTGGTTGTAGCGTGATGCCCTTGAAATTGCAGACACAGACGCGGTCGGGGCGTTGCGTGCCCACGGTCTGGCCGTTGACGCGCAGCGTCACGGCGCCGCTGTTGCAGAACACCTGGATGTCCGTTGTTTGGCGTGTGCGTTCCGTGTTGCGTCGGCCTGCGATGTAGACCATCGGTTGCGGGTTCCAGTTGGCCTTGTAGAAGAAGAAGGCATCCTTTCTCACTTTGCGGTCGTGCGTCACCAGTCCCTTGTCGTTGATGCCCGGTCGGTCGCCCTCTGTTCGGTGGGCCGCTCCGAAGTCAAACATGTTCCAAACGAAAGTTCCCCATACGAAGGGGCGTTCGCTGATGATTTCCCAGTTGCGGATGTGGTATTCCGTCTGCCAGTTTTCTGGGTGCCACCAGCTTGTCGGGTTGGTCTGTATGAGCGTGTCCTGCTGATGATAGATGCTCGCTCCAGCACCATATTCGCTGACACCGATGCAGAGGTTGGGGCGGCTCTTGTGGGTGTTATCGAAGAAGGAAGCCAGCGTTTTCGGCGTAGAGCCATACCAGCCGTCGTAGCGGTTCCAGGCGATGAGGTCCGTGATGTAGTTGAGGTTGCCACCCTGATTGGATGCCGCCGTGGTGTAGCGCGTGGAGTCGAGCGCGTGCGCCAGAGCGTTCAGTTCCTTGACATATTCCACTGGGTTGTCGCCGTCTTCCTTGATTTCATTGAAGAGGCCCCACATCATGATAGAAGGGTGGTTGTAGTGCTGACGGATCATTTCGCGTAGCTGTTCCCGTCCGTTGGCTTTGAACGACTCCTGGTCGACATAGCCCTTGTCGGCATAACCGCCAGGACCAACGAAAGGAATCTCCGCCCAGGTCACGATGCCGTTGCGGTCCATCAGGTCGTAAAAGTATTCCGCTTGCGGATAGTGGGCCAGTCTCACGGCGTTGACACCCATCTCACGCATGATGCGTGCATCCTCGTCGTGGTGTTCGTTGCGCAGGGCGTTGCCCACTTCCGCCCGCTCCTGATGGCGGTCGACGCCTTGCAATCTCAGGTGTTTGCCGTTGAGGAAGAAGCCTTTGTCGGGGTCCACCTTGAAATAGCGCAAGCCCAGCGGCTGTTCCACGCGGTCGATTTCCTTGCCGTCTTTGCAGAGCGTCACCTCAGCGCGGTAGATGAAAGGATCTGCCGTGCCGTTCCAGAGATGCGGTTTCGTGATGGAGAGCGGCAACGATGCCATCTGCTTTGTGGACTTCCCTTCAACGCGCACCGTGCGTTCCGTTTCCGTCACCACCTTCTTGCCGTCGAGTACGCGAATCTTCAGTGTCGCTTCGGCAGCCTGCTCTTCAGCATTCGAGAGCGCGATGGTGGCCGTCACGTCGGCCTGCTGCTCCGTCACCTTGTTTTGCGTCAGATAGACCCCCGACGAGGCATAGTCGAGCGGCGAGATGCAAAGTTGCTGCGTCGTGATGAGATGTACCGGACGATAGATGCCGCCGTAGAAATTGAAGTCGCCAACGAGTGGCATGATGTCGAGCGTCTCGGCGTTGTTCACACGCACGAGCAAGGTATTGTCCTTTCCGTAGTTCACACGGTCGGTGATTTCAAAGACGAAAGCCCCGTAGCCGCCACGGTGTTCCCCCACCATCTTTCCGTTGACGAGGAGGTTGGTTATCTGGTTGGCCCCTTCGAAGCGCAGGAAGAGACGGCGTCCCTTCCAGTCGGCTGGGACGAAAATTTTCTTTGTATAGTTGCCGATGCCCCGTTTGTAGTCGATTTTCCCGATGAGGGCATCCGTGGTGTTCCAGGTGTGGGGGAGGTCCACCCGCTTTCCGCTGTTGCGTTCCACCTGATGAGAGAAGCGGAAGCGCCAGTCGTGGTTCACTGTCTGGTCTTCGCGTTGGGCGTGGAGTGGCAATGCACAGCCGAGGATGAGGGCGCCCAAGGATAATCTTAAATAGTTCATTTGGTTTGTAGTTAGGAAAATGTGTTTGGTTGGGATTATATAGTTGTCTGTAGAGTCGTTAGGAGTTTCACCCCCTTCTCGTTAGCAACATCATCACCACCGGCACGCCCATCAGTGGCGTGATGGCATTCACTGGCAGGGTGAGGCCGCCGGGCACCGCGTGGCCGAGGAGGAGCGCCAAGAGCGCCATGTTGGCCCCCCAGAGCAGGCTCATGGGGAGGAGCGTGTGGTGGTTGGCCGTTTGATGGACGAGGCGGGCCACCTGCGGGGCGGCGAGGCCGATGAAGGCAATCGGGCCGCAGAGCGCCGTGACCACCGCGCAGAGGGCCCCCGCCGTGAAGAGCAGCAGGGTGCGGGCGCGTTTCGGGCGGATGCCCAAGTTTCGGGCATAGTCGGCACCGAGCAAGAGCGCGTTGAGCGCTTTCGTTTGCAGAAAGAGCAGGACCAGCAAGCCCAAGAGCAGGGCGGCGAAGAGCGGCAGGCGCTCCAGCGTGACACTGCCGAAATCCCCCATGCCCCATGCCACGTAGGTTTGCAGCCCCTCGCTGGTGGCGAAGAAACTGAAGATGGAGATGAGGGCCGAGGCGGCAAAACTGATCATCACGCCAGCCACGAGCAGATGGAGGTTGCTGCGGAAGAGGGCCGAGAGGCTCATTAGCAGAAGGACAATGGCAAAGGCACCGAGACACGAGGCCGCCACCGTCAGCAGATAGCCGCCGAGCGACACCGCCCCCGCCGTCAGCGAGCCGCCCAAGAGCAACATCGCAATGGCCGCTCCCAGTCCGGCTCCCGCATTGACCCCCAAGAGCGAAGGGTCGGCCAGCGGATTGGAAAACACCGTTTGCATCACGAGGCCCGCCGCCGCCAGACTGCAGCCGCAGAGCAGGGCCGTGAGCATCTGCGGAAGACGCACCTGCAAGATGATGAACGACGCCAAATTATCTGGCGATGCTTGCCCTGTGAGCACATGCCACACTTCCGACAGCGGTGTCGGCACATCACCGAGGCACAGCGCCGTCAGGGCAAGCAGAGGCAGGAGCAAGAAAGGCAGGAGAAATTTCATGGCGTTGGCAATGGAGAATAATAGCGCAGGCGATGGTGGGGCAGGAGAGAGGGATGGAGGATTTTCACGATGTCTTGCAACAGGCGGTCGGGGTGGAACGGCGCTTCCTCATAAAACGGGATGCGGAGCGTGTTGCATCCCCAGATGTGGCGTTCCTGCCACGGACGCAGACTTTTGTAGGGCGCATAGTCCGTTGCCAGTTGCGTGTACGACAAATCGTTTGCCGCTCCATATTTAATGAGCCACACGTCCGCTTCATGTCCACGTGCCAGCACCGTCTCCGCGGAAAGTGCCGCAGAACCGCTTTCTGGGCGGTCGGCAAACAGATAGTTCGCCCCGGCATCGGCATAAAGTTGCCCCAGATAGCTCTTCCCGCCCGGCGTGTACCAGGCCGTGCCTTGCTTCGTGTCGCAAAGCAGCGATGGGCGCTCAGTGGTGGAGGTCACTGCCTGACGGAGCGAGTCGTAGCGTTCCGAAATGTCGGAGAACAGACTGTCGGCCTGCGTTTCCGCGCCCAGCAGTCGGCCGAAGAAGCGCATCCATTCCGCGCGGCCGAGCGCCGACGTCTCCAGATAGTCGGCACACAACACCAGGGTCAGTCCGGCTTTCTCCAGCAAACCATAGTTCGCGCCCTCCATCGGCGGCACGAAAACAGCGTCGGGCTTCAGGGCCAGCAGGCGTTCCACATTGGGCGCCATGCTGCTGCCGGCATCAGCGATGCGCCCTTGACGCAGACCCTCTTTGAGGCGCGGGTCGACAGCATAGGGCGTGTCGGTCATGGCCACGAGCTGCTTCTCGCACGAGAGGTCGTGGAGCAGGGCGGCGTGTACGGACGAAAACACCACCACGCGTTTCAACGGTGTGCGCACCAAAATGCCTTCCGGCAGATTGCTTGGCACGCGTTGCGAGCGGGGGACGAGCACATACGTTTGCAGGGGGCGCCCCTCGTGCCAGGCATCGCGCACTTCCACACGGGTGAAACTGTCGGCGAGTTCCATGCGCAGGAGGGTGGCATGGCGTAATGGCTCTGCCTCGCTGACTTCCGAAGAATGGCAGCCGGCGAGAAAGAGCGTGAGGAAGAAGAGGAGGGGGAAGATAGTGTGGCGCATCGAGGTGGGTGGTATAAGTTAGTGGGGTGGTATAATATATAATATGTACGGTATTATATATAATGCGTGTGGTATATACAATGGGTACGATATTTGTCACACCGTGATTTCTCCCGCGATACTCTCGTTCATGAGTCGCGTGATTTTTTCCCATTTGTAGTCGTGTCCCAGGAGGAACATCATTTTCGTGACCATGCCTTCCACGGTGCTGTCGTGTCCGTTGAGCACGCCCGCTTGCAGCAGTTGCAGGCCCGTTCCGTAGCGTTGCATCTCCACCGCCCCTTGAGAGCACTGCGTGATGTTGACGATGATCACACCGCGGTCGACGAGTTCGCGAAGGATCTTGATGAGCCACGGTTTCTGCGGTGCATTGCCAGAGCCAAACGTCTTGAGGATGATGCCCCGCACCCCGTTGAGGCGACACACCGATTCAACATATTCGTTGCGGATGCCCGGGAAGAGCGTGAGGATGATGACATGATTGTCCATCAAGAAATGCGGCTGGAACGGGCGTGTGGGGTCTGGGCGACGGATGAGGTGGCGTTCGTATTTTATGTGGATGCCAGCGTGGGCCAGTGACGGACAATTGTAAGACCGGAAGGCGTTGAAGCCCTCCGCGTTGATTTTCGTCGTGCGGTTGCCGCGCATCAGGCGGTTTTCAAAGAAGATGCAGACCTCTGGGACGATGGGCGTGCCGTCGGCATCGCGTGCCGCAGCGATTTCGATGCTCGTCAGGAGATTTTCCTTGCCGTCTGTTCTCAGCTGTCCGATGGGCAGTTGGGAGCCCGTGATGATGACCGGTTTGCCCAGATTCTCAAGCATAAAACTCAAGGCAGATGCCGTGTAGGCCATCGTGTCTGTGCCGTGCAGCACCACGAAACCATCGTAGCGGTCGTATTGTTCGCTGATGAGCTGCGCCAGTTTAATCCAGTATTTCGGTTCCATGTCGCTCGAGTCGATGGGCGGATTAAACGTCTGCGCGTCGATTTCATAGTTGAAGCGGTTGAGCTCAGGCACGTTATGCTGGAAGTGCTCCAGATCGAAGTTTTCCAAAGCACCCGTTTGGGGATTCTCTATCATGCCGATAGTGCCTCCTGTATAAATAATGAGAATGGTCAGTCTGTTCATATTGCAAAGCTACGAATTTTGCCGTGTTTAGCAATGCAGAGCAGACAAATTCTGCCTCAGACGACAGACTGAATGTTGAAAGGGAAGGGGCGCTGGCCTATTATTTCGGAATATAAGTTGCTTGAAACCTTTCAGCCAAGCTCCCGTCGTTGTCAGGAACCGCCGTATGCGGAACCGCACGTACGGTGGTGTGAGAGGTCGGAAAACGAAAGTAGGAAGAAAACTGCTTCGTTTTCCTCCTACTCGATTGGACTATGACTTATTCTATAATTATTAATCTACTCTATTTCAGTTTCTTATAACCGTAAGCAGCGTTCTTTCCCAACTGCTCCTCAATACGGATAAGCTGGTTGTACTTTGCCATACGATCGGTACGGCTCATCGAACCTGTCTTAATCTGACCAGAGTTGGTTGCCACAGCGATATCGGCGATTGTCGTATCCTCTGTTTCACCTGAACGGTGTGACGTGACAGTGGTGTAGCCATGACGATGGGCCATCTCTATAGCATCCAAGGTCTCTGTAAGCGAGCCAATCTGGTTCACCTTGATAAGGATAGAGTTAGCAGCGCCCATCTTGATGCCCTTCTCCAAGAACTTCACGTTCGTAACAAAGAGGTCGTCACCAACCAACTGGCAACGGTCACCGATGGCAGCCGTAAGCTTCACCCAGTTGTCCCAATCGTTCTCGTCAAGACCGTCCTCGATGGAATCGATAGGATATTTGGTAATCAGTTCTTCCAAGAACTTGATTTGCTCAGCAGCTGTGAGTTTCTTGCCGTTAGGATCCTTCTTCTTGCCGTCCTTCAGCTGGCGGTAATCGTAATACCACTCACCATTCTCCTGAACAGCGAACTCGCTGGCAGCGCAGTCCATGGCAATCTTCACATCCTTTCCTGGCTCATAACCGGCATCCTTGATTGCCTGGCAGATGCTCTCAAGGGCGTCCTCAATGCCATTGAGTGCAGGAGCAAAACCGCCCTCGTCGCCGACAGCAGTGGAAAGGCCGCGACTCTTCAGGAGCTTTGCCAAGGCATGGAACACCTCCGCACCCATACGGATTGCCTCCTTCTCATTAGGAGCACCCACAGGACGGATCATAAACTCCTGGAAAGCGATTGGAGCATCAGAATGAGCACCACCGTTGATGATGTTCATCATAGGAACTGGAAGGGTGTAAGTGTTGCAACCGCCGATGTAGCGATACAGCGGGATATGGAGATACTCGGCAGCAGCATGAGCCACAGCAAGCGATACGCCAAGAATGGCATTGGCACCTAAGTTTGACTTGGTCTTAGTGCCATCCAGCTCCAACATCTTATAGTCGATAGCACGCTGCTCCAAGGCAGAGAATCCGACCAAAGCCGGAGCAATCACGTTATTGACATTCTCTACAGCCTTTAATACTCCCTTGCCACAATAACGGCTCTTGTCGCCATCACGAAGCTCCAGTGCCTCATTCTCACCAGTTGAAGCACCTGACGGAACTGATGCACGGCCAACCACGCCAGACTTTAATAATACCTCAACCTCTACTGTAGGATTGCCACGAGAATCCAAGATTTCTCTTGCATGAACATTTTCGATAATCATAATACAATAATATTTTTAACTTTATATACCTATATATAAACCGCATAATTTGGTTGCACAAATACGATTCTTTTTACGAATGCAAAAATAGAAATTATAAGAAAAACCGCCAAATTCAGAGCATACCCAAAAATAGGTATTCCGCTGAAAATACCTACTTGTAAGTATAACGGATTTGAGTTTAGCAAGTTTCCAACTTGCTAAACAGCAGACAAGTTGACAAGAAACGAGTAGACAAGGAACGAGTAGACAAGGCGATTGGTTTTCTCTTGATAATAGCTCCTTACAACCTTTCCTGACTTCGTCACTCAAAAACCATACATTTTACAATTTGCTGATAAACAATATTTTGTATCTTTGCGTCACCTAATTTTTGGTGACGCAATGACGAAGTCAGGAAAACACCTCTTGCCCTATAAATTCAAGACAGAAGGGCAATCTATGCTAATTAAGGATTTGTCATTCACAATCTTATGCCTATGCCTCTTGGCGAACGTGGGCCCAGACGCATTCGTCTCTGGGAGGAGGCGCGTCCGCGTCTGGGACGAGAGACGATCGCGTCTGGGACGAGAGACGATCGCGTCTGGGACGAGAGACGACCGCGTCTGGGATATGAAACGGATGAATCTGGGACGGCGTTCGCCGACAAGTTGGGATGCAGGATTTGCGACTTGTGTTTTCTGGGGGCAGGTAGGGTGTTCAAAATCTAGGAAAATCAAGATTGGTAGAGAGGCGACAGCGCCTCTGAAAGGTAGGGCGTTCAAAATTGAAATATCAAAGGTTAGCGGTAGCACCCTCGTAGCGGAGATTTGCACAGACCCACACAATCGTCTGTTGCGGCGCCAGCATTGTAGCTCACTTTGCTCGCAAAGTGAGGGCCACGAACACGTAGCGAACATGACCAACGCTCTGGGGCATGACTTTGTTGGATTTTCAGTGCTTGTCCGCCACAATATTCGCCCCCCTCACTTTGCGAGCAAAGTGAGCTACAGTGCTTCGCCCCAGGCCTCTGCCAAATGTTCGCGTGATGCCCCTTGCAGCGATGCCGCACTCGCTTGCTATTTGCTCAAAAACGAACCGAAATTTTCCTGGATTTTGAACACCCTATCCAGGACGTTGCCCTGGTGCTCTGGATTTGTTGGGCTTTCAGCCCGCGCAGGGCCGCAGACAAGGCTTTTTCCGCATAATCTTCATCAACTTAATATTTCAATTTTGAACACCCTGAGGGGAAAGGTAGGAGAATCAGTCTGCTCCTTTTCGAGGCAGCTCGTGGGGGAAAAAAACAGAGATTTTGAATGTCGGCCTGTTTTTTGTTGTATCTTTGTCGTTGCATCCGGTTAGTCCGGAGAAGAAGTACCATTATTTTCGAACACTTGATTTTTATATGAAATATCTGACGCGCTTTGCAGTAGCGATGCTGATGGCAAGTCCCGCCATGTTGCGGGCGCAGTCTGTTTCCGACAGCACCTCCACGCGAGAGTCCGTTCACGACTGGCTTTTTGCTGCCGGGCATGCCAATGTGCTCGCCACCTATCTTTCGCCGCTTGAATATATCGGTCCGGCGTTCTCCGTGGCCCACCGTTCCGAACGTTTGGCGCGATGGGGGCGTGGAAAGGTGACGGTGCAGGGATGGTTTCAGGCCCAGGGCAGCTACACCGCTTCGCCAACCAAAGACAACCATTTCTATGACGGCCGCTTCACGGCTGCCGTGGCGTGGCACAGAAACTGGCGCCCCGCGCCAGGGTTGCGCCTGGGAGTTGGCGGACAGGCTGAGGCCGGCGGCGGCATCACCTATAGTCTTAACGGCGGCAACAATCCGGCAGAAGGGCGCGTGGCGCTACATGTGGGACCTTCAGTGACGGCCGACTATGCTTTCCGCGTGGGGCGTCGGAAGTGGTCAGTCAATTCGCAGATGGATGTCCCGTTGCTCGGTCTGGCGTTTACCCCCACCTACGGGCAGTCGTATTACGAAATGTTCTCCTTGGGGCATTCCGACCACAACGTGCGCGTCACCCATCCCTTCAATGCCCCCTCGTTGCGCTGGACAACCCTTTGCCGCATCCCCGTGCTCGGGGCAAAGGTGTCTGTTGGGTATCAGGCCGACATCGTGCAAAGCCATCTCGGCGGACTGAAATATCATGCGTGGAACCACACGTTTATGATTGGATATACGCGACGCCTACGGCTCGTCAGAGATTAGTAAGTAATGTTGAAAAAATAACTTCCGCAATTTTGCCGTTGGCAAGAAATATTTTATTTACCCACCTGCCTTTTCGGCTCTTTTCGAACTTATTCTCAGTCACAATGCTCGCATTGCTCCCTCGAATAAGCTCAAAAATAGCTCAAAAATGCAGGTGCAAAATTGTGGAACTTATTCTTTCAACATTACTAATGGTGAGAAAAAATAATTCAGGCCACCTACTTATAAACCTTCGTATGATACATCTTCCAAAAATATTCTCCATATTGTTGTCTGCTCTTCTCTTGACATCCTGCATCACCGAAGACGTGCCCGACAACACGCCGCGCGGCAATTTCGAGTTGCTCTGGCAGACGCTTGACGAGCATTACTGCTTTTTCTCCTATAAAAAAGAGGCCTATGGGCTTGACTGGGACGAGGTGCACGGACGGTATGCTTCGCAAGTCAATGACAAACTGACGGGACAGCAGCTCTTTGAGGTGCTATCTGACTTGACGCGTGAACTCCGTGACGGGCATGTCAACCTCTCGTCGGCTATGGGGACATCGCGCTACGGCGAATGGTTTGACAACCATCCGATGAATTATTCCGACTCCATCATCCGCGCCTATCTCGGACGCACCACCGATTACACCATCACTTCCGGTTTGTCGTATCGCATCCTTGACGACAACATCGGCTACGTGCGTTGCCCCTCGTTTGAAAATGGGTTTGGCAGCGGCAACCTCCATGAGATGATGCGGGCACTGGCGCTCTGCGACGGACTCATCGTTGACGTGCGCAGCAATGGCGGCGGCATGCTTACGTCGGCAGAAAAACTCGCTTCGCTCTTCGTGAATGAGCGTACCCTCGCCGGCTATATGTGTCACAAGACAGGGCGCGGACACGACGATTTCTCCTCGCCAAAAACCATCTATCTCGATCCCTTCGAGGGCTTGCGTTGGCAGAAACCCGTGGCGGTGTTGACAAACCGGCGCACGTATAGCGCCGCCAACAGTTTTGTGATGTACCTGAAAGGATTGCCCAATGTCACCATTGTGGGCGACCAGACCGGCGGCGGTTCGGGAATGCCCTTCGTGTCGGAGCTCCCCAACGGATGGACACTGCGCTTCTCCGCCTGCCCGATGTTCAACCGCGAGATGCAACATACAGAACTGGGCATAGCGCCCGATGTGGCGGTGGACATCACGTCGGAAGATTATGCGCGGAGCATAGACACCATCATCGAAAAGGCGAGAGGCGTGTTGAGAAAAGGAGCATGAGGGGAGGAGAAAAAAGCTTGCGGAGGACATCGCCGCTTGAAAACTGAATCAAAAGCTTTGGTTTTCTCGTGCATTGCGCCCCGTAGAATGTTTTTTTAGAAAAACCCTTTATTTTTCTGCAACGCCAATTTTGCAAATTAAAACTAAGTAAGTACCTTTGCAGCAAAGAACGCAAGAACAGAGGTCGCCGACGAATGATAAGTAGGTGTTCAGAATTAGTTCATATTGAATTGTCGTATTATTTTGTTCCTACAGCTGTCTTGAAGAAGGAGCGTAGCGGGCTACGTGACTGATGAAAGACAGTTGTAGGGGCAAAAGAATGCGGCAAGGCAATATTTAATTGGCTTATCCCTACATGGATAGTATAAACCAATTTTGAACACCTACTTATTCCATCAGTTGTCAGCGTTTTGACGTTTGAACGTGGTTGGTGAGCGGCGGGAAGAGACAAGGCTCCTGGCGGGAGCTGGTTTTGTCGGTAGCTACAAGTCCGCCTCCAAAGATATTCGGATATAACAATTCTACATAGTTAACAAGCCGTGTGGGCACCTGCAGAGAGAGTTGGGAGAAAAGCGCTGGTGTGCGCGACGCTCCAACTTCTGGCATGCAGACACCCAGTATGGCACATTCTAAAAAGTTTATGGCAAACAAGAAATTTATTACTTGTGACGGTAACCAAGCCGCAGCGCACATCGCGTACATGTTTTCTGAGGTTGCTGCCATCTACCCCATTACGCCATCTTCTCCAATGGCAGAACACGTTGACGAATGGGCGGCACAAGGCCGCAAAAACCTCTTCGGCGACACCGTACACGTTCAGGAAATGCAGTCTGAAGGTGGTGCAGCCGGAGCCGTTCACGGTTCGTTGCAAGCTGGCGCACTGACCACGACGTTCACCGCCTCTCAGGGTCTCTTGCTGATGATCCCTAATATGTATAAGATCGCCGGCGAATTGCTGCCTTGCGTATTCCATGTCTCAGCTCGTACCTTGGCCACCCATTCGCTCTGTATCTTCGGTGACCACAGCGACGTGATGGCTTGCCGCCAGACTGGTTTCGCCATGCTCTGCGAAGGTTCTGTTCAGGAAGTGATGGACCTCTCAGCCGTGGCACACTTGGCAGCCCTGGACGGCCGCGTTCCTTTCATCAACTTCTTCGACGGTTTCCGCACCTCACACGAATACCAAAAGATTGAAGAGATGGACATGGAAGATATCCGTCCGCTCGTTCCGATGGACAAGGTGAGCGAGTTCCGCAACCGCGCCCTGACGCCAGAGCATCCTGTTGCTCGTGGTATGGCTGAGAACCCTGAAACCTTCTTCGCACACCGTGAAGTATGCAATCCTTACTACGATGCCATCCCTGGAATCGTTGAAAAATACATGGCTGCCGTTTCTAAGATTACGGGCCGTGAATACAAACTCTTTAGCTATTATGGCGCAGAAGATGCAGAGCGCGTGATCATCTGCATGGGCTCTGTGACTGAAGCTGCCCGCGAAGCCATCGACTATATGAACGCCAAGGGCGAGAAGGTCGGTATGGTCAGCGTTCACCTCTATCGTCCGTTCAGCGTTAAGCACCTCTTGGCCGCTGTGCCTAAGACTTGCAAGAAGATTGCAGTGCTCGACCGTACGAAGGAACCAGGTGCTAATGGCGAACCGCTTTACCTCGACGTGAAAGACGCATTCTACAATGCTGAAAATCGTCCTGTCATCGTTGGTGGCCGTTATGGTCTCGGCTCTTGCGATACTACGCCGACCATGATCATCTCCGTGTTTGACAACCTTGCTTTGCCAGAACCAAAAGACCACTTCACTTTGGGCATCGTTGACGACGTGACCTTCCAGTCTCTCCCGTTGGAGAAGGAAATGGCACTCGGCGGCGAAGGCATCTTCGAGGCCAAGTTCTATGGTTTGGGTGCAGACGGTACTGTCGGTGCCAACAAGAACTCCATCAAGATTATCGGTGACAACACCGACAAGTATTGCCAGGCATACTTCTCTTACGACTCTAAGAAGTCGGGCGGTTTCACTTGCTCTCACCTCCGCTTTGGTGACCATCCAATCCGCTCAACTTACCAGATTAAGACCCCGAACTTCGTGGCTTGCCATGTTCAGGCTTATCTGCACATGTATGATGTGCTCCGCGGTTTGCGTGACAACGGTACGTTCCTCCTCAACACCGTTTGGGAAGGCGAAGAGTTGGCACAGAATTTGCCAAACAACGTGAAGCGCTATTTCGCTCAGCACAACATCACTGTTTATTATATCAATGCAACGAAGATTGCTCAAGAAATTGGTCTTGGCAACCGCACCAACACCATCTTGCAGTCGGCCTTCTTCCGTATCACGGAGGTTATCCCTGTTGAACTCGCCGTTGAGCAGATGAAGAAATTCATTGTGAAGTCGTATGGCAAGAAGGGTCAGGACGTTGTTGACAAGAACTATCAGGCCGTTGACCGCGGTGGCGAATACCAGCAGCTCACGGTTGAGGCCGCTTGGGCTAACTTGCCAGAAGATGAGAAGGTTGTTCGCGAAGAACCTGCTTTCATCTCAGACCTCGTTCGTCCTATCAACGCACAGAACGGTGACCTCCTTCCTGTGAGCGCCTTCAAGGTTTCTGAAGACGGTACTTGGGAACAGGGCACTGCCGCTTATGAAAAGCGTGGCGTTGCCGCCTTCGTTCCTGTATGGCACAAGGAAAACTGTATCCAGTGTAACAAGTGTGACTTCGTATGTCCTCACGCTGCTATCCGTCCGTTTGTTCTCACCGATGAAGAACTGAAGGGCTTCGGTGGCGAAACCATCGAGATGAAGGCTCCGGCAGCCATGAAGGGTATGCACTTCACGCAGCAGGTTGACGTTATGGACTGTCTCGGTTGCGGCAACTGTGTTGACGTATGTCCGGGCTTGAAGGGCAACAAGGCACTCGAAATGGTTCCGCTCGAAGGTCAGGAAGGCGAAGCTGCCAACTGGGAATACTGCACGAAGAACGTTACCAGCAAGCAGCATCTCGTTGACGTTAAACTCAATCCGAAGAACTCTCAGTTTGCTACGCCTCTCTTCGAATTCTCTGGCGCCTGCTCAGGTTGCGGCGAAACTCCTTACGTGAAACTCGTCAGCCAGCTCTTTGGCGACCGTCAGATGATTGCCAATGCAACAGGTTGCTCTTCCATCTATTCTGGTTCAATTCCTTCAACTCCATACACCACTAACGAAAAGGGTCAGGGTCCTGCTTGGGCTAACTCCCTCTTCGAAGACTTCTGTGAGTTTGGTATGGGTATGATTTTGGCCAACAAGAAGATGCGCAACCGCATCCAGGCTATCTTCGAGGAAGCAATTGCACACGAAGAAACTCCAGCAGAATTCAAGGCCGCAGCTCAGGAATGGATTGCAGGTCAGGACGATGCTGACGCCAGCCGTGCAGCAGCTGAGAAACTCGAACCAATGATCAAGGCCGGTGCTGAGAAGGGGTGCGAAGCTTGCAAGCAGTTGGCAGATCTGAGCCACTATCTCACGAAGCGTAGCCAGTGGATCATCGGTGGTGACGGTGCTTCTTACGACATCGGTTACGGTGGTCTCGACCACGTATTGGCCAGCGGTGAAGATGTTAACATCCTCGTGCTCGATACAGAGGTTTACTCAAATACGGGCGGTCAGGCTTCCAAGGCAACTCCAATCGGCGCCATCGCACAGTTTGCCGCTGCCGGTAAGCGCGTGACGAAGAAAGACCTTGGTTTGATGCAGACCACCTACGGTTACATCTACGTGGCTCAGGTTGCTATGGGTGCCGACCAGGCACAGTGCCTCAAGGCCATCAAGGAAGCTGAAGCTTACCACGGTCCTTCACTCATCATTGCCTACGCTCCATGTATCAACCACGGTTTGAAGATCAAGGGCGGTATGGGACGCAGCCAGGCAGAAGAGGCTCGTGCCGTTGCCTGTGGTTACTGGCATCTGTGGCGTTTCAATCCGGAACTCGCAGAACAGGGTAAGAACCCGTTCACTCTCGATTCTAAGGAACCGAAGTGGGATGACTTCCAGGATTACCTCGACCACGAAGTGCGCTTCCTCTCATTGAAGAAGGCATTGCCTGCACAGGCACAGGAACTCTATGACGAGACCAAGCGCGCAGCTCAGCGCCGCTATGCTTCTTACGTTCGCAAGACGAAGGAAGACTGGTCATTGTCTGAGTAATAATGGCATATATGGAATGGGGATTTTCCGCCAGAAATAATAGTGGCGGAGAGTCTGACCATTATAAATAAGAGAACGGGGCGTAGCCGATGGCTATGTCCCGTTTCTTTGATAATATTCATCGGGCAGTTTCTTGGGTAATCGCCAAGAATTTGATGGGAGAATGTTGCGTCTGTGGAAGTTAGTCCGTAACCATCCGAAAGCCCCCATCTTGTTAAATAAAAAACTCACAAGTTCATCAC
>OLGE01001220.1_pt1 | contig 27198 bp, 21 predicted proteins | sample 1605151 | NCBI WGS metagenome assembly OLGE01 (sample SAMEA3888912, study PRJEB22519) | human gut metagenome | biome: human gut; feature: human-associated habitat; material: faeces | place: Denmark | collected 2010
CAAAGGTATAATGATGAACGAACGTGTACAAGGCTGCATCGCGGATACGCTTACGTTGGATTGACAATCTGTATCTCATCTACATCTCATCTACATCCAATCTACATTGCTGCCAAGCAGCACGCACCCAGTGAGTTATATGAATTTTTGGCTTGAAGAATGTAGAATGACGATTTTTTTTGAAAAAATAAATTCAGTTATTGCTGTCCGGTAAAAAAATAGAGAAAGTTGTAAGATTCTTTTATCAAGCAAATTGCATAGAATTTAAAATCCGCAGGCTTACCTGAAGTGTATTCTTATCGATTAGAGTTTAATTGTTGTCCGGCAAAGTATGGATTTGGTGTTTAGTGCTGCAGTCAGGACAAGGTATAGGAGGTCGAGCGTCCCGCTCGACAACACCACCCAGACAACTGATAATTAAGAATTCTTGCAAGGCAAGCGACAAAGCCGAGCGCACAATGTGTTGTTTTGCTCTGTGTTGTCGAGCGGGACGCTCAACCTCCTATAGCTTGCAAATATTTTGCCGGACAGCAATGAAACTTTTTTCATAATTTTTCCTTAAACTCTTGTAAATACAGAAGAAAACTTGTATATTTGCAAAAATATTACATATTTAGATGTTTTCTTTATGATTATACAGTTTTCCGTAGGCAATTTCTTGTCGTTCAAAGAACTTTCTACCCTCTCTTTGGTGACCACCAATTTGAAAGAGGCAGCAATACCGGATGCCGACTCTATGACAGAGATGGGGGATGCCATCCCCGCAGTTCTTCATGGAGCGGCAATATATGGTGCCAATGCTTCCGGCAAATCCAATTTCGCAAAGGCGTTTGCAACATTCAAGTGGCTTGTTGTAAATTCCATGAAGGAATTGCAGGCTGGCGAAACGCTGGATGTGGAGAGCTTCATGCTCAATGCCACGACAGCACACGAGCCGTCGGTTTTTGAGATAGTCTTTTGCAATGCCGAATACATCTTTCGCTATGGATTTGAGATTGACAGCAGAAAGGTGCACAAGGAATGGCTGTATCGCAGGAACAACAGGAAACGTGCGAAAGAAGTGGAACTACTGTTCAGGGATGGAGAGAAAAACAATGTTCACCCGACATGTGCAATAGCAAGAAACCTTATCGCCAACAGAATGGTGCGCGACAATGCATTGCTTGTTTCGGTTGCGGCACAGTTCAACGACGAGATGGCGGTGAGCATCGTGAATTGGCTTAACGATACGTCGATCATCACCAGCCATGATGATGAAATGATGTGGAAACGGGCGGCAATAAAATTGGACGACCCGAATATACGCAAGCGCATTGTCGATTTCTCAAGGTTCGCTGATTTGGGGATAGAGGACATATACAAGGTGAATGATGAGGTGGTGAGCAGTCATGTGCAGTACGATGACGAGGGTAGGGAGATGCAGACCGTCTCATTCCCGTTTGCAAGCAATGAGTCGGAGGGAACGGTGAAGTATTTCCAGCTGGCATATCCCATAATAGACGCTTTGGATAACGGCAAGCGTCTGGTAATCGACGAGATTGACAGTAAGATGCACCCGAAACTGACAAGCAAAATCATAGAACTGTTCAATTCAAGGGAGACAAATCCAAATCATGCCCAGCTGATATTCACCATTCACGACACCAACATCCTTAGTGCCAGAATCTTGCGGAGAGACCAGGTGTGGTTTGCCCAAAAGGACACATACGGTGCGACAAGACTCTATTCGCTTGCCGACTACAAAGTGAGAAACAATGCGTCCTTTGAAAAGGAATATCTGGAAGGAAAGTATGGGGGTACGCCTATTATCGGCGACTTTTCCAAGTTGTTTGCAAATGCGGAGGGTTGAATATGGCAAGATACAATCCGCGGCAGGAACGGAGTCTGAAACGCCGTTCGGGATATAGGGATATAAAACAGTCGTTCCTGATAATCTGCGAGGGCGTAAATACCGAACCCGATTATTTCAATGCGTTCCGATTGACATCAGCTTCGGTGAAGGCTGTCGGCAAGGGACTGAATACGGTAAGACTGGTGCAAGAAGCCATGATTATAAGAAATGAGGAGCGCAGGAAGGGTCATTCGTTCGATCAGTATTGGGTGGTGTTCGACAAGGATGATTTCTCAAACACTGACTTCAATGAGGCTATACGCTTGGCTGAGGCCAATGGCTTTCAGGTGGCGTACAGCAATCAGGCGTTTGAATATTGGTTTCTGCTGCATTTCAACGCATATAGCGGTTACATTCATCGAGGTGATTATGAGCAATTGCTTAGCCGGCAGATGAAAACCAAGTATAGCAAGAAGGACAGTTTTACGGCAAGAATATATGGACTGCTGTTGCCGTATCAACAGGATGCGATTGCAAGAGCAAGAAAGATTCTGGCTGACTTTGGTGATACGCCGCCATCGCTGGCGGTCTCTTCTACAACGGTATTCAAGCTTGTGGAAGCGTTGAATAGATTCCTGTAAAGCCGGCAGTGGCGGAGACAGCGTTTTTACCGCTGCTTATTTTTATCTCCTTCCACACCCGCAATTCCTCAAAAGCGTTAAAAAAAGCGGATGAAGAATGGCATTTTTCAGAAAATATTAGTAAGTTTGTAGGACACAAAAAGGAATTGTTATGGCAAAAGTATATGAATTTCTTGCCGACGGCTTCGAGGACATCGAGGCTCTCGGCCCGGTAGATATCCTGCGTCGTGGAGGCGTGGAAGTGATGACAGTGAGCATCGGCAGGTCGCTTGCAGTGACCTCGGCGCATGGCGTGGAGGTGAAGGCCGACATCCTTTTCGGCGATGCCGACCTCAGCGATGCCGACCTTCTGCTCATTCCCGGCGGTATGCCCGGAGCGAAGAACATAGACGAACATGAGGGCGTACGCCGTGCGCTCGTTGCCCAGAATGCTGCCGGCCGACGCATAGGAGCCATTTGTGCGGGTCCGATGGTGCTGGGACATCTCGGCTTGCTTGATGGACGCCGCGCCACATGCTACCCCGGCTTCGAGAAGGAACTTGCGGGTGCCACCTACACCGCCGAACCGTTCACCGTCGATGGCAACATCGTTACGGGCAAAGGTCCCGGTGCCACGTTCGCCTACGCCTACGCCATACTTGAGATGTTCAAGGGTGAGCGTGTGACAAGAATGATGAAAGAGGGCATGATGTATGAGTAATGCCGATTATATCATAATCGTTGCCGGCGGCAAGGGGCTGCGCATGGGTGCCGAACTGCCCAAGCAGTTTCTGCCTGTGGGCGGTCGTCCCGTGCTGATGCGCACCATAGAGCGGTTCAGGAAGTATAGTGCCGACTTGAACATTATCCTTGTCCTGCCGCATTCGCAGCAGGAGTTCTGGCGCAGTCTGTGCCGCGAGTATGCCTTCAACATAGAACATACCGTCGTGGATGGAGGAGCGACGAGGTTTCTCTCGTCGAAGAACGGACTCGCTGCCGTCCCAGACGATGCGCAGGGCGTGGTGGGCATACACGACGGCGTGCGCCCCTTCGTCTCTGTGGAGGTGATAGACCGTTGTTTCGAGACAGCTCGTCGCTATGGTGCAGCACTGCCCGTGATGCCCGTTACCGACACCCTGCGCTATGTGGGCGATGCCGGTGCCGTACACAATGTGCAGCGCAGCGACTATCGTTCGGTGCAGACACCGCAGACATTCAGCATCCCCCTCATAAAGAAAGCCTTTGATGTGCCCGACAACGATGCCTTCACCGACGACGCTTCGGTGGCAGAAGCCGCCGGCATGGCCGTGACGATGGTGGAAGGCAACCGCGAGAACATAAAGCTCACAACACCCTACGATTTGAAAGTGGCGGAATGGATGGCAAATTATAATTCATAATTCGTAATTCATAATTCATAATGCCCAACTCGTAACTCGTAACTCGTAATTCGTAACTTGTAATTCGTAACTTGTAACTTGTAACTCGTAACTTGTAACTCGTAACTTGTAACTCGTAACTTGTAACTCATAACTCGTAACTCCTAACTCGTAACTCCTAACTCGTAACTCCCATGTCTCTCCTCTCACAAGACATAATGTATCTGCCAGGCGTAGGTCCGCACCGCAAGGAACTGTTCAGCAAGCAACTGGGCATCAACACATGGGGCGACCTGCTGGAATACTATCCATACAAGTACATCGACAGGAGCCGTATCTACGCCATCAGCGAGATTACGGGCGACATGCCGTTTGTGCAATTGCGTGGAAAAATACTCAGTTTCGAGGAGTTTCAGATGTCGCCACGCAAGAAACGTGTGGTGGCGCATTTCAGCGACGGGCGCAATGTCATCGACCTTGTGTGGTTCCAAGGGGCGCAGTATGTCTATAAGAATTATAAAGTGAACGAGGACTACATCGTCTTCGGACGTCCCACCGCATACGGCGGACGCTACAACATAGCGCATCCCGACATAGAAAAGGCGGGCGACCTGCAACTCTCCGACATGGGAATGCAACCGTATTACATCACGTCGGAAGCGATGAAGAAGCACAACTTCAACTCGCAGGCCATCGGAAAAGTAGTAAAGACACTGCTCGCAAAACTCAACACACCGCTCGAAGAGACCCTTCCGCCGTTCATCACGGGTCGCTTGCACCTCGTGTCGCGTGACACCGCCATGCGCGACATACACTATCCCAAGACCACCCACGACATGCAGAAGGCGCGCGAACGCCTTAAGTTTGAAGAATTGTTCTATGTGCAGCTCAACATCCTGCGCTATGCCAGCGAGCACCGTCGCAAGTATCGTGGCTATATCTTCAACCGTGTGGGCGACATCTTCAACACCTTCTACAGCCAGAACCTGCCTTTCCCGCTCACCGGAGCGCAGAAACGTGTGATGCACGAGATAAACGACGACATGCGTTCCGGCAGACAGATGAACCGCCTTTTACAGGGCGATGTGGGTTCCGGCAAGACGCTTGTGGCTCTCATGGCCATGCTTATAGCCTTGGGCAACGGCTTTCAGGCGTGCATCATGGCTCCTACGGAAATCCTTGCCGAACAGCACCTTGCAACGATAAAGGAGTTTTTGAAAGGTATGCCCGTGCGTGTGGAACTGCTTACGGGTATGGTGAAGGGCAAGAAACGTGCTGAAGTGCTCGACGGACTCATTGCAGGGACGGTGGATATACTCGTCGGAACGCATGCCGTGGTGGAGGAGACGGTGCAGTTCGCACGCCTCGGTCTCGCCGTAATCGACGAGCAGCATCGCTTCGGAGTGGCTCAACGCGCCAAGCTATGGGCCAAGAGCAGCAACCCGCCGCACATCCTTGTCATGACGGCGACACCCATTCCGCGCACACTGGCAATGACTATCTACGGCGACCTCGATGTGAGTGTCATCGACGAACTGCCTCCTGGACGCAAACCCGTACACACGATACACAAATACGACAACCAACTCACGAGTCTGTACCAGGGCATACGCCAGCAGATAAACGAGGGACGGCAGGTGTATATAGTGTTCCCCTTGATCAGCGAAAGCGAGAAAATGGATCTGAAAAACCTTGAGGACGGTTTTGAAACGCTTGTACAGGCGTTCCCGGAATACCGTCTCAGCAAGGTGCACGGCAAGATGAAGTCGAAGGAAAAGGATGCCGAGATGCAGAAATTCGTGAGCGGTGAGACACAGATTCTCGTGGCAACGACAGTGATAGAGGTGGGTGTGAATGTGCCGAACGCCTCGGTAATGGTGATTCTCGACGCACAACGCTTCGGACTTTCGCAGTTGCATCAGTTGCGTGGACGCGTGGGCCGTGGTGCCGACCAGAGCTACTGCATCCTCGTGACCAACTACAAACTCACGGCGGAGACACGCAAGCGCATCGACATCATGTGTGAGACGAACGACGGATTCCGCATCGCCGAAGCCGACCTCAAGCTCCGTGGACCTGGCGACCTTGAAGGAACGCAGCAGAGCGGAATAGCCTTCGACCTGAAGATAGCCGACATAGCACGCGACGGACAGCTCGTGCAGCTCGCACGCGACGAGGCGCAGAAGATAATCTATGCCGACCCTACATGCCAGAGTCCCGAATACGCAATGCTCTGGAAGCGTCTGCGGGAACTGAGGAATACTAATATCAATTGGGCGGCGATAAGTTGAGACCCCCTCTGACTCCTAAAAAGAACTTGCGTTAAACAGCGGTAAAAGGTTTAAAAACACGGTGTTGCAACAAGGAAATGTGTTAAAACAGGAATAAAAACTGTTAATAATGTAACATTTTCGCAATAAAATGATTATCTTTGCAAACATCACAAACGAGCGTTGGATGCTTTTCCGTTCAACACTGGCCACCTTTTGAAGGAACAATATGCTTGTTCCAATTAAAAAAAGAACCTTAAAAGAATGAATTTTAGAAAGATTATCAAGACATTGACAATATCTGTGCTGTTTGCTGTTTCAGCCACTCCGGTCATGGGACAGGACCTGCTCGCACGACAGGCACCCGTGGATAGAAAGATGAAGACAGTGGACACCATCATGCTGCGAAACATAATCGTAAGGGAAGAAGCCGAATCGCCGGCAGGAGAACTTTACGCCAACTGGGACAACAAGTACGCACACCGCGCCACTGAACTCCCGGAGAACTTCAAAATAGACCTCCGCCACTTCTGCATGCCCACAACAAGCCGCGTGATAACAAGCAACTTCGGTTCGCGTTGGGGACGCCAGCACAAAGGTATCGATGTGAAAGTGTATATCGGCGACACCATCCGCGCGGCCTTCTCTGGCAAGGTGCGCATCGTGAGATACGAAGGTGGCGGCTACGGCAAGTACATTGTGATAAGACATAACAACGGCCTTGAAACGATTTACGGACACCTCTCGAAGCAACTGGTGAGCGAAAACCAGGAAGTGCGTGTGGGTGAACCTATCGGATTGGGCGGTAATACGGGACGAAGCACCGGTTCGCACCTGCATTTCGAGACCCGTCTGTGCGGCGTTGCACTCAATCCCGCACTCATGTTCGACTTCCGTGAGCAGGATGTTACGGGCGACTATTACGCTTTCAACCGCGATTCTTACGAAAGCGAATCGGCAACTGCCAACCGTCTGCGTGGCAAACCCGGCAGCAGCATCGCTTCTACCGACGGCAGCAGCGGCGACTTCGGTGCCAACAACCGCACCACAAAGGGTCAGAACAGAGACATACAGTACCACAAAGTGGCGAAAGGCGACACGCTTGAGAAGATTGCCCGCAGACGCGGTGTGACCATTTCCGACATCTGTCGACTCAACCACATAAAGAAGACGACGCGTCTTCGCCCAGGACAGATATTGCGCTACTCATAATACGCAATCCACGAACGATATGGTAAAACAGGTTTTTTCATAATAAGAATTTTTTAGTTTTTACGCCGGAGCAGGCATAATCCTCTGCTTCGGCGTTTTTCTTTTGGACGGAATAGACAGAAATTACGACAATTGTAACGACAGAAACACAATGTTATTCAAATTCTTCATCACTTGCAACAAGATTGGTGCCTTCACTTTGGGCGGCGGCTACGCCATGATTCCCATTATGGAGCGCGAGTTCGTGGATAAGAACGGATGGATGGACCGGCAGGAGTTCATGGACATCATGGTGGTGGCGCAGACCACGCCGGGCATCTTTGCCATCGACATGGCGAGTCATATCGGCTACAAGCTCCGCGGCATCCGCGGCGGTATAACGGGTGCTTTGGGCATAGCCCTGCCCTCAATCGTCGCCATCCTTGTCATCGCCATGTTCTTCCGAGCATTCAAGGACAATCCTTATGTGGCACGTTTCTTCTGCGGAGTGCGCCCCGCCGTGGTGGCACTCATTGCTGCTCCGTGCTTCAAGATGGCGCAGACGGCAGGCATAACACTCCGCAATTTGTGGATACCGGTGGCCTGCTGCATACTGATAGCATTGTTTGGCGTGTCGCCTATACTCATCATCATTGCGGCAGGATTGGCAGGATGGCTCTGGGGCAGATTGTCGAAACGTTAGCTTTTAGGAGTTAATGAGAAGGAATCCTCCACTATTCACACACAATTAAAACATTGAAACAATGATATTTCTAAAACTGTTTATTATTTTTACGAAGATAGGAACATTCAATTTTGGTGGCGGTTACGCCATGCTTTCGCTCATTCACAACGAGGTTGTGGTGAAGAACCAGTGGCTGAGCAACGCCGAATTCACCGACATTGTGGCTATAAGCCAGTCCACTCCGGGTCCTATCGGCATCAATGCAGCTACATACGTCGGCTACACGGCGGTGCTTAACCAGGGCTATTCCGAGTGGGCTGCGGTGGCAGGGTCGGTGCTTGCGTCGCTGTCGATAATATGGCTGCCGTTCATAATAATGATTCTCATCAGCCGTTACCTTATGACCCACCGCGACTCCAAACTCGTAAAGGACATCTTTTCGGGTCTGCGTCCTGCCATCGTGGGACTCATCGGCGCAGCAGCGGTGCTGCTTATGAACCGCGAAAACTTCGGTTCTCCTGCCGGCAACCCATTCCTTTTCGGCATAAGCGTGGCTCTCTTCGCCGCCGCTTTCTACTTCACCCGTTACCGCAAGACCAATCCCATCCTCGTGATGCTGTTGTGTGGAGTGGTGGGGCTGTTGGTGTTTTAGTCTGGAAGTTATTGCTTGCTTTGCTCGTTAGGAGTTAGAGAATCTTTTCGCAAAGTTCAAGAAAACTTCACTCGCTTCGCTCGTTAGAAGTTAAAGCCAAATGTCTTACTGCTTGACACTGCACCAGTGGCAGTTTGATATGTGTATTACAATAAAACATTTGGCTTTAACTTCTCTAACTTCTCAAACTTCTTTATCTCCTCAAACTCCTTTACTTTCTCTTGTTATCTTCCGCAAGATACCTATATACATACACCTGCATGAGCGGATGAAGCAGTGCCCGGACGAGTGCCACGGGGTCTTTCTCGTAGGAATAGAACAGCGTGTGGCGGTAGCGCACATACATCTTCACGATGCCTGCCAGTGCACAGAGTCCGCTTCTGCTCTCGTAGCGCAGCAGACGCAGTCCGTCCTTGTGTATGTCGTTGTCGGCGTTGATGTGCCGCAGGAAGTCGAGCCGTATGCCGAAGTGTCGTGCCATGAATGGTTTTATGCGGCGGTAGTTGCGCAGTCCGTACATCACCATCTCCAAGGCGTTTCCTGCTCCGCGCTCGCGTTTGCTGTCGCTCTCCTTGAAGGTGGCAGCCCCGGCATAGCGTCGCTGTCTCACCAGTATCTCGTCCAAGAGTGTTATGCTGTCGAGTGCGGCGGCTGTGGTGGCGAGTATCACGTCGTAGAGCGTGTGCGAATACATGTCGGGACACTGCGCCGGTGTAGGCACTGCATCGAGAAGTCCGCATCGGAACATCTGGCAATGCCCTGCCACGGAGGAGTAGAAGAGGCGTATGAGGTTGCACGAAGGCCGTCGTCGGTCGAAGGGCAGGTCTCCGCCGTCGTCGGCGAAGGGTACGGAGCGGCACACGCACATCATGCCGTCGCCGATGGCACGCATCTGGTGTTCCAGTTTTTCGGGCATCCAGAGGTCGTCCTGGTCGCTTATGGCTATGTAGTCGCCGCTTGCTTTCGCCATTGCGCTGAAGAAGTTGGCGTTTATCCCCATCCTCTTCTCGTTGCGGAAGATGCGGAACGCCATGCCCTCGGGAGCCTTTCCGGCATACTCTTCGAGCAGTTCCGTCGTGCCGTCGGTAGAGCAGTCGTCCTGCACCACTATCTCCGTGGGGCGCAGAGTCTGCCCGAATATGGAGTCGAGTTGTTCGGCGAGGTGGCGGTTTCTGCCGTTGCATGTACACATCACCACCGAAATCGTTTTGCTTTCTGCCATTCTTTCTTGTCGTAAGTCAGCACAAAGGTAAGCTTTTTTTATGCAAAACGGCTGTCAATCTCATGTTTTTTGTATAAATTTGCAACGCAAGTAGCAGTCTAACCTTATGGCCCGCAGGCCATGCAAAAAACCAAGACCCATGCCAAAGTTACCCTACAAGACGGATGTCGCCGTACTGATACTCTTCTTCAACCGCCCCGACAACCTGCAGGCGGTGTTCTCACAAGTGCGCCAGGCACGCCCCTCGCGGCTGTTCCTCTATCAGGACGGGCCTCGCGGCGAACGCGACATGGCTGGCATCAACGCCTGCCGTGAAGTGGTGGCAGACATCGACTGGGAGTGTGAGGTGCACCGTATGTACCAGGAGCGCAACTACGGTTGCGACCCGTCGGAATACATTTCGCAGAAATGGGCGTTCTCCATTGTCGATAAGTGCATCGTGCTTGAGGACGACGATGTGCCGTCGCTCTCATTCTTCCCCTTCTGCAAGGAGATGCTCGACCGTTACGAGCACGACGAGCGCATTGGCATGATTGCCGGATTCAACAGCGAAGAGACCGCCAAAGGCATCGATTCCGACTACTTCTTCACCTCCATCTTCTCCATCTGGGGCTGGGCTTCGTGGCGCAGGGTCATCGACCGTTGGGACAACACCTACGCATTCCTCGACGACCCCACCTCCCTGCGGCAGCTGAAGGGCGTCATGCGGCAGCGCAAGGTATGGGGCGACATGCTGCGTGCGTGCTGCGACCACCGCGAATCGCCCAAGGACTACTACGAGACCATATTCTGGAGCACGATGGTGATGAACAGTTACCTCGCCATCATGCCCACGCGCAACATGATAAACAACCTCGGCGCGACCGCCGGTTCCACCCACTACACGGGCAGCCTCAACACCATGCCGCGCCGTCTGCGCCGCCTCTTCACCATGAAACGCTACGAGGTGGAGTTCCCTCTGCGTCATCCGCGCTATGTGATAGAGGATGTGGACTTCAAGGAACAGTCCTACCGCACCTACGCCTACGGCCATCCGCTCATCAAGACGGGCCGCTCGCTGGAGGAACTGGTGCTCAACCTGCGCTACGGCAATTTCGCCATCATAGCCAAGGCCATCGCCAACCGTGTGCGCAAGACACTCGGCTTGACGCGCCACCAATGACACTCCTGACTCCGGCATAATTGGCGTAAACAGCCGCCGGAAGCGGAAAAATGCGTAACTTTGCACCGATGAAACATACAAACATCATACTCCTCATCTGCATCGTGGCACTCCTCGTGGTGTGCATCATGAGCATCTGGAAAGCATAACTATGAGCATAACAATACGAACCAACGCCAGTACGCTCTCGTTCGCCACACGCGACACGGAGCACGACAACGACATAATCTACGAGCCTTATCCCGTGAAGGCAGGAATCAACATCGCCGCCAATATGAGGCTCGCCTTCGGCAACAGTCCGCTGCTTGCCCTCGGCCACCGGCGTGCCAATGTTCTCATGGACACGCCCGTCATGCTCGTCCCCTCCGAGGAGTTCGACGAGACGGCGGCAGCGCAGCTCTACCGTCAGGTGAACACCGTGAACAGCGCCGACGGGGTGATGTGGAAGAGTCTGCCGGGGCTTAACACGGTGGCGGTGTATGCCGTGAACAACGACTTGCAGACCGTCCTCGCCGACCATTTCGCCGATGTTGCCTACATGCCGCTCATGCAACCCGTGTGGCGCCACTTCTTCGGCATAAGCCACGACGGGCTTCACCGCCGCCTCTTCTGCTACATGCACGACGGCCGTCTTGAGCTCACCGCCTTCCGCCGCGACCGCTTCTGCCTGAACAGCAGCATGGCGGTCACCACCACCGACGATGCCGCCTACTTCATTCTGAACACATGGCAGCAGCTCGCCATGCAGCAGACAGCCGACATTCTCGTCGTGGCTGGCACCATGCCGGGCCGCGCCCGGCTCATGACGGAGCTGCGACGCTTCATCAGCGACATAAGAGAGGCTGACAACCATACCGCACGCAACAACAGCGGCGCACCCGACGGCGCGGACATACCGTTCGACCTGCGCCTACTTTTCAACACCATACGATGAGAATAATAACAGGACAATACAAGGGACGGCACTTCGACGTGCCGCGCACATTCAAGGCAAGACCCACAACCGACTTTGCCAAGGAGAACATCTTCAACGTGATAAACGGCTACATCGACCTCGACGGAGCCACAGCCCTCGACCTCTTCGCCGGCACGGGAAGCATCTCGCTCGAAATGCTGTCGCGAGGATGCACGCCGGTGGTGAGCATAGAGGCCGACCGCGACCATGCCGCCTTCATACGGCAGTGCATGCAGAAGCTCGCCGTCACCGACAATGTGCTCATACGGGGCGACGTGTTCCGGTTCATAAAGAGCTGCCGGCAGCAGTTCGACTTCATCTTCGCCGACCCGCCCTACGCCCTCGCCGAACTGCCGTCGATACCTGCCCTCGTCTTCGAGCGGGGACTGCTGAAGCCAGGCGGCATCTTCGTCTTTGAGCACGGAAAGAAGAACGACTTCTCCGCCGACCCGCATTTCGTGGAGCACCGCGCCTACGGCAGCGTGAACTTCTCGATATTCCGGAATGTGGAGAGCGACGGTTCTGAAAATGAGTAAGTTACGATATGATGAAAAACAAGGCTTCTTTGCGCCGCAAAGAAGCCTTGTTCGCACTATAAAGAAGCCTTGTTTGCAATGCGAACAAGGCTTCTTTTCATTTCAGTCGCAATATAGTGGAAGAAAAACCATAAAAAAGCCGCCCCACATGGCCGCAATGTCAATCAAATTAAGTACATTTGCATAAAATTCTAACATCCGTAAAACGACATCACACCGCATATACTATGAAAAGAAACATAGCCGTGATTCTTGCAGGAGGCGTAGGTTCACGCCTCGGCATGACAACACCGAAGCAGTTCTACAAAGTGGCAGGCAAGATGGTGGTGGAACACACCATCGAAGTGTTTGAACGCAACCGCCGCATCGACGAGATAGCCATCGTGTCGAACCCCATGCTCATAAGCGACTTCGAGAACATCGTGCTGCGCAACAAGTGGCGCAAGGTGAAGAAAATACTCAAAGGCGGAAAGGAACGCTACGACTCGTCGCTCTCGGCGATAAAGGCTTACGCCCAGGAGGATGTGAACCTCATCTTCCACGATGCCGTGCGCCCGCTCGTGAGCCAGCGCATCATCGACGACGTGATAGACGCACTGCACGACCACAAGGCCATAGATGTAGCCATACCCTCGGCAGACACCATCATCGAGGTGGACGACGACTATATAAGCCAGATACCCACACGCTCGCGCCTCCGTCGCGGACAGACACCGCAGGCGTTCAGCCGCGAAGTGATAGCCGAAGCCTATGACCGGGCTCTCGGCGACCCCGCCTTCGCCACCACCGACGACTGCGGCGTGGTGCTGCGCTATATGCCCGAAGTGCCGGTGTTCGTGGTGAGGGGCGAGGAGAGCAACATGAAGCTCACCTACCGCGAGGACACTTACATGATGGACAAGCTCTTCCAACTGAAGAACACCGAACCCTCCGTGGCGGAAATTCCTGCCGAAGCCTTCCGTGGCAAGGTGGCGGTGGTGTTCGGAGGAAGCTACGGCATAGGGCAGAACATCATGGAGATGCTGCGTGAAAACGGCGCGAAAGCCCACTCGTTCTCACGCTCCGGCACACACACCGATGTGGGGCGGCGCGACGATGTGGCACAGGCTCTCGCACAGGTGAACGAGGTCGAGGGACACATCGACTATGTAGTATGCACCGCCGGCGTACTCAACAAGGAACCGCTCGCAACGATGGACTACGCAACCATACAGAACGCCGTGCAGACAAACTACATGGGTACGGTGAACGTGGCACTCGAAGCCTACCCGTATCTGCGCAAGACAGAGGGCAAGCTCATCTTCTTCACGTCGAGCAGCTACACACGCGGACGCGCTTTCTACAGCATCTACTCTTCGACAAAAGCTGCCATCGTGAACTTCGTGCAGGCCGTTGCGCAGGAATGGGACGGCGACGGCATAAAGATAAACTGCATAAACCCCGAACGGACAAAGACACCCATGCGGCAGCAGAACTTCGGCATAGAACCCGACGACACGCTCCTCATGCCCGAACGCGTGGCGGAAGCCACACTCCGCACCCTCGCCTCCGACTGCACCGGCCAGGTGATAGACGTGAGGAGAAAATAAGTTTTCCCGACACTTCCAAACCATCATCATGTCCTATCTCGACCAATTCAAACACCTCCAGCTGCGCCGCGCACAGCTCAAGCAGCTCACCATACTCGAAGAAATCCACCGCATCTGCCTCAAGCACGGCATTGCCTACTGGCTCGACGGAGGCACATTGCTCGGTGCAGTGCGCCACGGCGGCTTCATACCTTGGGACGACGACATCGACATAGCCATGCCGCTCGCCGATGCTCGCCGCTTCGCCGAGATAGCCCCAAAGGAACTCCGTAAGGGACTCGTGTTGCAGACACCGCAGACCGAACCCACACGCGAACCCATAATGAAGGTGCGCGACCTCAACTCCTTCTACGTTGAAGGTACGGAAGACTTCTCGTTGCCCTACACCAAAGGGCTCTTCGTCGATATATTCCCGTTCATCAACTACCCCAACGTGTCGGCGAAGTTCTGCAAGAAGTATGGCAAAGGCATGTCGAAGTGCTACTCCATACTCCACCATTCGCACCGCTATTCATGGCGTGCCACTGCCGAACTCTTCTATTTCGGCGCGAAATACGCCATTTATTCGCTTCTGTGGAAGGCAGCCTTCGCCCTCCGCCGTCGCGACACCTACATCTCAAACATCCTCATCAACAACGGCTACGGCATCATGCACCGCCAGGATTCCGTCTTCCCCCTCGGCACGATAGAGTTTGAAGGCAAGCAGTTCGCTGCACCGCACAACCCCGACGCCTACCTCACCGACCTCTACCGCAACTACATGCAAATACCACCCAAGGAGAAACAAATAGTCCACTCCGTGTTCATCCTGCCCGAACTGATTGAGGAAAAGGGGGAGGGGATTGGGAGTTAGGAATTAGGAGTTAGGAATTAGGAGTTAGGAATTAGGAGTTAGGAATTAGGAGTTACGATTTAGAATTTACGAATTTATGTTAGGAGGTCGAGCGTCCCGCTCGACAACACTGCGTAAGGCATTTTATTATGAATTATGAATTCTTAATTATGAATTGTTTGGGTGGTGTTGTCGAGCGGGATGCTCGACCTCCTACATTTTATAAGAAGTAAAGGTAATGGCTTAACTCCTTAACTTCTTAACTTCTTAACTTCTTAACTTCTTAACTCCTTAACTTCTTAACTCCTTGACTTTTTACTTCCTAATCTCCTTACCTCCTTTCCCCATTTGTTAAATATCGAAAATTCCCCACCTCTTGTTTGCCCAAGTTCCGAAAAATGATTAACTTTGCATCAAACTTTACATCTGTTGCATTCAAGTGACGCACGGGTGCGGAACTTTAAATCATTCGGACTACATATTGCCTAAAAAACAGCTTAAAGACAGTTTTTAAAAACGTATATAGCAATAAATTTTTATATAAACTTAAACCAAAATCCAAATGAAACAGAGATTTACTCTTCTTGCTACTGCACTGTTTAGCTGCATGGTAGCAACGGCGCAGAGAACTCCTGAGCACAATTACGACTTCGACACGAAGACGAATTGGGATCAGCTCGCCGACTTCTTTGATGCATGGGAAGTGGGAACCCCCGCCAACGGCATCTCCAAGATCGACGACCAGTTCTTCATTTCACGCCAGCGTCCATTGGCACGCATCACCGACGGCGACTATCAGGTACAGAAAAATGTGCCCGCAGGACGTAAGATGCTTCTTTGGGTGCCGCTCGACGACCCAACAAGCACATGGAAATCACTCCCACGCTATTGCTTCGAGGGCGACAACTTCTCAATGTGGCAGTACATCAACTGTCATGGTAACTGGACAGCACCTTGGATGCGTGTGACAGCAGGTCTCACCGATGCTGCCGCAAAGAACGGTGTCACCGTAGGTAGTGTGATGTCTATTCCATGGGCGTATTCCATAGCTATCAATAGTTCTGACAGCTACTCAAAGCGTTTTGCAAAGCTCGGCGAGAAGAATGCCGACGGCACATTCAAGAACTCCTTGAAGGTGGCAAAACTCATGAAGTACTATGGTATCAACGGCCTTGGCGTGAACTCTGAGTTCAACAGCAACCCCACCACAATGAAGCACATCATGGCTTTCTTCGCCGATGTGCACAAGAAGGCAGAGTCTATCGGCTGGAAGTTTGAGGTGCAGTGGTACGACCTCACCAACGACTATGGACGTATTACTATGGATGCTGGTTTGGGTGGTCACAACAAGGGTATGTTTGGTACAGGCGACAACATCGTTTCCGACTATCTCTTCGCCAACTACAACTGGAATGCAACAACCCTCTCACAGTCTTCAGCATATGCAAAAACTCTTAATCGCGATCCGTACGACTACTATGCAGGATTCGACATTCAGGGTCGTGGCTTGAAGAACTATGGTTGGCAGAATCTTATCGATAGCGAGATTTCTGTTGGCTTCTGGGGTGCTCACTCTCAGAGCCTCCTCCATCAGAGCGCTACCGACGACGGTACTTCCGATGTAGCCATCCAGAAGGCTTACCAGAAGAAACTCGAACTTGTATTCTCCGGTGGTAACCGCAACCCAGGTCTGCTTCCCGCAGTGCGCACCGATGCCACTCTTGGTAATGCCGACCTTAAGACTTTCCACGGTCTTGCCCGTCTGCTCACCGCAAAGAGTACCATCCAGCAGGTGCCGTTCGTGACACGCTTCAACCTTGGTAACGGCCTGAAGTTCTACAAGGAAGGCAACGCTACTTTCGACAGCAAGTGGTACAACCTCTCTGTTCAGGACTATCTGCCCACATGGCGTTTCTGGATTACAGACAAGGCCGATGTCGTTACAACAGCCAACATCAAGGGTCTTATCAATGCCGAACTCGTATGGGATGAGGTTTATACTGGCGGTTCAAGCCTCCAGCTTAGCGGCAAGACAGCTTTCTCTCGCGTGAAGCTCTTCAAGACCATGCTTGAGACACAGCCTTCTTACGAACTCTCAATCGTCTATAAGCTCAAGAAGGGCACTGCCACCAATGCGAAACTCTTCGTTGCCCTCAAGGACGATGTGACAAACTATAAGGAAATTGCCATTCCCAATGCCAAGAGCGAAGGCACTTGGACAACCTTCACCACCACTCTCGACAAGCTCGGACTCAAGGCCGGCGACAAGGTGGCAATGATAGGTCTCGCTTTTGAAGGCACTGGCGACGACTACCAGATGAACGTGGGCGAGCTCGCTCTGCGCAACCCGGCACAGTCGTTCGCTACTGTACAGCCCAAAATCAAGGAAGTGGAAGTGCTCCGCGGACGCTCTACTACTGTTGATTTCAAAATGCGCTACGCAAGCAAGGAAGAGAGCGGAGAGACAAAGACCTACAACGACGAGGTGGGTACATGGTACTACGAAATCTACTTCCAGCAGAAGGGCGAAGAGCCGCAGCTCCTCACTGCAACACAGTCGTGGGCTGCTTACGTTATCGGTGCTCCCATCAAGGCCGGCGACGAGCGCAACTGCCGCTTCGGTGTGCGTGCCGTTTCTCCTGACGGTGTGAAGGGTTCTGAAATTGCTTGGAGCGACTACCAGAACGTGCCTTACGACTCTCAGAGCACAACAGTGGCTATCGACCGCGCTGTTATCAAGCCGAACGAGACATTCAAGGTTTACTATGAGGATGTAATGGCTGATGCTGCAAAGTCATGGGCTATCATCGACCCGGCTACAAACACTCCTATGGCAACTGCAAAGAACGCTACTTCTATCACTGCCAAGATTGCAAAGGTGGGTGTTTACGACCTCCGTGTCGTTACAGCCGACGGCAAGACCATCGACAACCACGGCTTCATCCAGGTGACACCGGAATCTACAGGTGCTGTACCTACAATCGCCGACATCACAACCAACGCTACCGGCTTGGTTAAGCGGGATGCCGAAGTGCAGTACACATTCACCGGCCGTAAGGGCGAGGGTAAGGTGTCACGCGCTTTGAAGATTCAGGATCCCGATATGCTCTCTATTCCTGCTGCAACACAGACAGGTATGGCTTACTCAATAGCTTTGTGGTTCAAGGCCGACGGCTTTGCTCACGATAAGCAGGGTACCAACCTTATCAGCAAGAACTATATTGGCGACTCATGGCCACACAACAACTGGGGTGACCTCTGGGTACAGATTCGTCCGGAATTCAAGACTCATCCTGCCAACGAGATTTCGTTCAATACAATGGGTTGGTCTGCTCACGACGATCCAAATGAGAACATGATGACTACTGGTTACAGCGTGCAGCCTGGCGTATGGACTCACCTCGTTGTGACTCAGGATGCCGGTAAGGTGCAGAAGATGTACTTCAACGGTAAGTGTGTTGCCGGTCCTACAGCATTCGCAGCTTCTACACGCCGTGAAGTTCTTGCTAAGACAGACGGCCGTATCAAGGGTTCAATTCCTGCAAACATCTACATCGGTGGCGGCGGCGTATATAAGGCCGGCTTCAACGGAGCCATCGACGAAGTGCAGGTTTGGAACAAGGCTCTCACCGATGCTGAAGTTCTGGAAGCAATGAACGGCTACACAGCCGGCAATATTCCTGACGGACTCCAGGGTTATTACACATTCGAGGAAGTGAACAGCAATGGTGCATTCACCAACCAGGGTAAGCTTGCCAATCAGGATGCCAAGGTAGTAAGAACTGCCGGCAGTGGTGGTGAGGATACATCCGGTGCTGAGTATGTTCAGCAGACAGCCGACAACGGCTTGCTCGGTTATCCTGGCGTTCCCGGAACACTTGATGTGAAGACAACAGCTACATGGAACACCTTCGATGCCAACGTTGTTAAGCAGGAAGGCGATGTTGTTACTGTTTCTTATGTATATGGTGGCAAGAAGAACGTAGCCCTCACTCTTGAGAACCGTTGGGGTGCTGCCAAGATGGAGAAGGCAGAGATTGTAGAAGTAGAAGGTCCTGCAAGCGCAATCGACGGCGTTGAGGAGAACAACTTCTCAGTTTATCCTAACCCATTCGTGGAAAGCGTGAACTTCCGCTTCGCTGAGGGTGGCAACTACACCATCAACGTTGTTTCTTCTAACGGTGCTGTTCTGCAGCGCAACAATGTTGAGGCTACTGCCGGTCAGGTAGTAAATGTGGCTGTCACAGGCAAGGCAGGTCTCTACATCGTTCAGATTGTGAAGGACGGCAAGCAGTACAAGTCAGTAAAGGTTGTGAAGGAATAATCCTATTCGCAACATAGCATAAAAAGCGGGGTGCGCCTATGGTGCAACCCGCTTTTTTTAATTCATAATTCATAACTCCTAATTCCTAACTCGTAACTCCTAATTTGTAGTAGGAGGCGGTGTGCAAAACTGAAGTTAGTAGAAGTTATCGGAAGTTAATCCGTCTGCGGCGGATGGAAGGTAACGGACATTACCATTAGTTTTCAATGGACTCTGCTATTGTCCGTTATCTTCCTTTAACTTCCGGCGAAGCCTAACTTCCGATAACTTCTCTAACTTCTTTAACTCCTTTAACATCTCTAACTTCTCAAAAATAAACCAAGCGAAAATCCCGTCTTCCCTTTCTGTTTACGCAAAGAATTGTTATCTTTGCACACGTTCACCATATTATATTAAAACAAGACCACACCGATGGCAGACAAAAAGAAATTGAAATTCGCAATCTTCGGCAACACATACCAACCAAGCAAGTCGTCGTCATTCACAGAGCTACTCGCATTCCTGCATACCCACGGGCATGAGGCATGCATCGACCGGCCCTTCTACGAGTTTGCCATGCACGAGCACGGCGCCGATATGAGCTTTGCCGGAGTGTTCGACGGCGACGACTTCAGTGCCGACTACGCCATCTCGATGGGCGGCGACGGAACTTTTCTCACCACCGCCACCCGTGTGGGGACGAAGAACATCCCCATAATAGGTGTGAACACGGGGCGGCTCGGCTTTCTTGCCGATGTGCTGCCGTCGGAAATCGACGAGGCTCTCGATGCCGTAATCCACGGCCGCTACCGCATAGAAAACCACACGGCAATACAGATTGAGACCGACGGCGAGCACATACCGCAATGCTGCTACGCCCTCAACGACATCGCAGTGTTGAAGCGTGCCGAGGCTTCGATGATAAGCATACGCACCAGCATCAACGGCGAATACCTCGTGACCTATCAGGCCGACGGACTTATTGTCTCCACGCCGACGGGGTCCACAGCCTATTCGCTCTCCAATGGCGGTCCCATCATCGTGCCGCAGACCAGTACGCTGTGTCTCACCCCCGTGGCTCCGCACAGTCTCAGCGTGCGCCCCATTGTGATAAGCGACGACAGCCGGGTGACACTCTATGTGGAGTCGCGCTCGCACAACTTTCTTGCCGCCATCGACGGACGCAGCGTCACCCTCACCGAAGGCACCACCCTCACCATAAGCAAGGCACCGTTCGTCACACGCATAGTGAAGCGCAACGACCGCCGCTACTTCTCTTCGCTCCGCGAAAAGATGATGTGGGGCGCCGACTACCGCAAGAAGTGACACTCGCTTCCGGCAAGACTCTTACTAAAAGCAAGTCGCAGACATGCGAATCCAAACTACCGCCATGCCTCATCTGACCAGATTTTTCCACATACCGCCCACCCGTTATCCTGCTACAGTCATCGTGAAATGGCTGTGGGGAGCCTGGCGTGGCAACCGCTTGCAGGCAGTCATCAACGCCGCGCTCGGCATTACCGATGTGGCGCTGAGCCTCGTCCAGGTATGGGCGGTGAAGCATGCCATCGACATTGCGTCGGGAGTGGCTGCCGGTTCCATCTATATCGCCGTGGCAGTGATGGCAGCCCTCATCCTTGGCAACTTCGCATGCAACATAGCGGCGATATGGGTGCGCAACATCCTCGGCATACGCGCACAGAACCGTATGCAGCAACGTATGCTCGACCGCCTTCTGCGTGCCGAGTGGCAAGGGCGCAACAGCATGCACTCCGGCGATGTCATAAACCGTCTTGAAGGCGATGTGAACAGCGTGGTGAACTTCCTTACAGAGACAATCCCTAACACTCTCTCCGTGCTCGCACTATTTGTGGGAGCCTTCCTCTGCCTATTCTCCATGGACAAGGTGCTTGCCTGCCTGCTTGTGGCGGTGATTCCGGCATTCGTTGCCGTGAGCCGCATATATGTAGGTAAGATGCGACGCTTCACACGAGAGGTGCGCGACTCCGACAGCAACGTGCAGAGCACCATGCAGGAGACCGTGCAGCACCGCATGATGATAAAGACACTTGAAGTGGGCGACATCATGGTCGGCCGTCTGGAACGCACGCAAAGCACGTTGCGCCGCAATGTGGTGCGCCGCACACGCTTCTCGGTGATGTCGAGTCTGGTGCTCAACATGGGTTTCGCCTTGGGCTATCTTCTGGCGTTTCTGTGGGCTGCCGTGCGCATGATGAACCATACTCTCACCTTCGGCGGAATGACGGCGTTCCTGCAACTGGTGAATAAGATACAGAGTCCGGCACGCAACCTCACCAAACTTGTGCCGGCTTTCGTGAGTGTGCTCACTGCCGCCGAGCGTCTGATGGAGCTTGAGGAGATTCCGCTCGAAACTCAGGGCGACCCCGTGCGCCTCACCGCCCCGTGCGGACTGCGGCTCGACGATGTGACTTTCCGCTACGACGACGGCAACGAGGATGTGCTCAGTCATGTGTCGTTCGACTTCCGTCCGGGTTCGTGTACAGCCATTCTCGGTGAGACGGGAGTGGGAAAGACAACGCTTGTGCGCCTGCTGCTGGCACTGATGAGTCCGACGGAGGGCAATATAAATATGTATGACGCGTCGGGCGAACATCCCCTTACGCCGCTCCTGCGTTGCAACTTCGTCTATGTGCCGCAGGGCAACACACTCATGAGCGGCACCATACGCGCCAATCTGCTCCTCGGCAACCCCGAAGCGACCGACGACGACCTGCACAAGGCACTCGCACAGAGCTGCGCCGACTTCGTTGCCGACCTCCCCGACGGTCTCGACACGCACTGCGGAGAGCAGGGCGGCGGACTCAGCGAGGGGCAGGCACAACGCATAGCCATCGCACGCGCACTGCTGCGCAACCGTCCCGTGATGCTGTTCGATGAGGCCACGTCGGCACTCGACGGTGAAACGGAGTGCCGTCTGCTGCAAAACATCTTGAAGGACAACTCGCATACGGTGATTTTCATAACACACCGGCCTGCCGTTTTGCAGTATTGCGACGCACAATTAAAACTCTGACACAAAAAACAACTGCCGCCATGCAACTTTTACAGCATGGCGGCAGTCATATATCTGTATGATACATCTGCACGAAATCAACAAAACTTATCAGGGGGCGCAGCCGCTCCATGTGCTCAAAGGCATAAACCTCGACATTGAAAAGGGCGAGTTTGTGTCGATAATGGGTGCGTCAGGCTCTGGAAAATCAACCCTTCTCAACATCCTCGGAATCCTCGACAACTACGATTCGGGCGAATATCTCCTTGACAACACCCTCATAAAGGACCTCTCGGAGACACGCGCCGCCGAGTATCGCAACCGTATGATAGGCTTCATCTTCCAGTCATTCAACCTCATTTCGTTCAAGACGGCAGTCGAAAACGTGGAGCTTCCGCTCTTCTATCAGGGAGTGTCGCGCCGTGCCCGCCGCCGCCTTGCCATGGACTACCTCGACCGCCTCGGCTTGGCGCAGTGGGCGGAGCATTACCCCAATGAGATGTCGGGCGGACAGAAGCAGCGTGTCGCCATAGCAAGGGCACTCATAACGAAGCCACAGATAATCCTCGCCGACGAACCTACGGGTGCCCTCGACTCCAAGACGAGTGTGGAGGTGATGGAACTCCTGAAGCGGCTCAACGCTGAAGAGGGCGTCACCACGGTAGTAGTGACTCACGAAAGCGGCGTGGCCAACGAGACTAACAAGATTGTACACATCAAGGACGGACTCATAGAAAGCATTGAGGAGAATCTCGACCACAAGGCGAGTCCTTTCGGAATCAACGGTATAATGAAATAAAAGGTACTGATTTTACATACGAAAGAATTGGAACTTTTAAAGAAGTTATTTCAATACAAGCGGCAAGGGCTGGTGAAAACGGAATGCTTTTTTGCCGTAAGTTTCAGCAATCAGGCATTTGGCTCTAACTTCTTTAACTCCTCTAACTTCTCTAACTCCTAAAAAGAAAACAGACACAATGCGCGACATTTTCACCGAAATACTCACCACAATGAAGCACAACAAGTTGCGCACTGCGCTCACGGGATTCTCCGTGGCGTGGGGCATATTCATACTCATTGTGCTGCTTGGAGCCGGCAATGGTCTCATCAATGCCATGATGGGCAACCAGGACCGTTTCCTCTCCAACTCGATGGTGATTTACGGCGGAATCACATCGAAGCCTTACGACGGACTCGGCGAGGGGCGGAGTGTGGAACTGAACGACCGCGACAAGGACATCACCGAGCAGTCGTTCGGTGCCAATGTCGATAAGGTGGGGGCGGAACTCGACCACGATGGAGAGACGCTCTCGCTCCGGGAGAACTACACCTCCGGCGTGAATGTAAGCGGCGTCTATCCCAACGATGTGGAGATAAACAAGCGCACGATGCTGTGCGGACGCTTCATCAACGACCTTGACCTTGAACATCGGCGCAAGGTCGTAGTCATAGCGTCGGACATGGCGAAGGAACTCCTGCCACGTTCGCCGCTCGACATCAACGGCTCGGTAATAAACGTGGGCAACCTCGCATTCACCGTCGTGGGCATATACGAGAGCGACAAGAGCATGATGGGCAACGACGCCTTCATTCCTTTCACCACTTTCCGCTCGGTGTATGGCAGCGGCGACAAGGTGGGCAACATCGTCTTTTCGTTCCACGACCTCAAGTCGGAGGATGAAAACACCGCTTTCGAGACCGCCTACCGTGCCAGAATCAACGCCAACCACCGTGCGGCACCCGACGACGAGAACTCCATCTGGATATGGAACCGCTTCACGCAGAACCTGCAGATGAACACGGCGACGGCTGTCATCCGCACCGCTCTGTGGGTAATAGGCATCTTCACGCTGCTATCAGGCATCGTGGGCGTGTCCAATATCATGCTTATAACGGTGAAGGAGCGCACACGGGAGTTCGGCATACGGAAGGCGATAGGCGCACGCCCGTGGCAGATTCTGCGCCTTATCATCGTCGAAAGCATCGTCATCACCACCTTCTTCGGCTATGTCGGCATGGTGCTGGGCATTGCCGCCAATCAGTATATGGATGCCACGATAGGGCAGACACGGGTCGATAACGGACTGTTTGCGTTGCAGATGTTCGTCGATCCCACCGTCGGCATCGGCGTCTGCGTGCAAGCCACGCTTCTTATGATAGTGGCAGGGACGGTGGCAGGACTCATCCCGGCACGCAAGGCGGCAAGGATAAGACCCATCGAGGCTCTTAGGGCAGAATAAGAAGGGGCGGCAGCTTTCTTGATTGTTGTAACTTATGTAAATATCAACGTGTTATGTTTTTCGATATAGACTGCTTGAAGGAAATCACCGATACGCTCTCGCGCAACAAGTCGCGCACCTTTCTTACGGGGTTCGGCGTGTTCTGGGGCGTGTTCATGCTGGTGGGACTGATTGGCGGCGGCGACGGACTGAAGGAGATGCTGAACAACAACCTCGCCGGTTTTGCCACCAACTCGGCACTGGTATGGCCGCAGCAGACCACCAAACCCTATCACGGATTCCGCAAGGGAAGGCAGTGGCTGCTTACCTATGACGACGCAAAACGCCTGAAGGCGCATGTGCCGGAGCTTGATGTAGTCACTCCCACCATCTCACGCTGGGGTTCGAATGCCGTCCATGGCGACAGAAAGTCGTCGTGCACAGTCAAGGGCGTGGCTCCCGACATGCAGAAGGTGGCAGTGCCGAAGATGCTCTACGGACGCTACATCAACGAGATGGACATAAACCAGGGACGCAAGGTGTGTGTCATAGGCAAACAGGTGTACAAGTCTCTCTTCACGAAAGGGGGCGACCCCTGTGGCAATGTCATACGCATTGACTCCATATATTATAATGTCGTGGGTGTGAACTACGCCGACGGCAACATGAACATCAACGGCAACGACCAGCAGGCAGTGATACTTCCCATCTCGCTCATGCAGCAGGTATATAACCGTGGCAACACCATCGACATGCTCTGCCTCACTGCCAAGCCGGGAGTGACGATGAGCGACATCACCGACCGAGTGCGCACCGTCGTGGCAAATGCCCACGATGTGGATCCTACTGACGAGAAGGGCGTTATGATTTTCAATACCGAGATGATGTTCTCCATGGTCGATAATATGTTCAGCGGCATCAATCTGCTCATCTGGCTCGTCGGCATAGGCACGCTTCTGGCGGGTGCCATCGGCGTGTCGAACATCATGATGGTCACCGTTCGCGAGCGCACCGTGGAGATAGGCATACGCCGTGCCATCGGGGCGACACCGCGCAGCATACTGTTGCAGATCATTCAGGAGAGCATCCTGCTCACCACCGTGGCGGGAATGAGCGGCATACTCTTCGTGGTGATAGTGTTGCAGGGTCTGCAGATGGCCAACACCACCGACGGAGTGGTGGCGGCACACTTCCAGATAGACTTCTGGACGGCTGTCGGCGCTGTCGTGCTGCTGTCGGTTCTCGGCGTGCTTGCCGGCCTTGCCCCGGCTCTGAGGGCTATGAGTGTCAAACCCGTCGATGCAATGAGAGACGAGTGATGATGCCGACCCGCTTTATTTCCCTACTTCAGAAAAAACATTTTTGACAATGAAAAAATATATCAGAATCGCACTTATGGCCCTCGTCGCCATAATCTTCGTGGGGACTTTCGTGTTCCTCTACATCAAGTCGCAGCCGCAGCCCGTGGCATACGACGAGTTCATGCCCAAGCGTATGGACATACGCAAGACCACCGTCGTGACGGGAAAGATAGAACCCCGCAACGAGGTGAACGTGAAGCCGCAGATCTCAGGCATCATAACCGAACTCCTGAAAGAGGCAGGCGATGTGGTGCAGGAGGGCGAAGTGATAGCCAAGGTGAAGGTAATCCCCGATATGGGGCAGTTGAGTGCCGCCCAGGCTCGTGTGCGTCTGGCTGAAATCAACGAGCGACAGGCACGCACCGACTACGAACGCGAGAAGATACTTTACGACAAGGGACTCGTCTCCGCCGACGAATACGACAAGATAGCGCAGGCATGGCGGCAGACCAAGGAGGAGGTGTCGGCATCGACGGACAACCTTGAAGTGGTGCGCGACGGCGTGTCAAGGTCCAACGCCTCGGCGTCATCAACACTCATACGCTCCACCATCACCGGACTCATTCTCGACATCCCGGTGAAAGTGGGCAATTCGGTGATTCTTGCCAATACCTTCAACGACGGAACCACCATAGCTACCGTCGCAAACATGAACGACCTGATATTCCGCGGCAACATCGACGAGACCGAGGTGGGACGCCTCGTACCTGGAATGACGATGAAAATCACCATCGGCGCATTGCAGGATCTCTCCTTCGACGCTCGCCTGGAATACATCTCGCCCAAGGCTACCGACCAGAACGGTGCCAACCAGTTTGAGATAAAGGCTGCCGTGCGCGTCCCCGGTGGCGAGAAGATACGCAGCGGCTACAGTGCTAATGCCGAAGTGGTGCTCGACGAAGTGCGCAACGCCATGTCGTTGCCCGAAAGTGCCATAGAGTTCGACCAAAAGAGGACCTACGTTTACATCGTCAGCGGCTCCGGCGACAAACTTACATACACCCGCCGCGAAGTGAAAACCGGACTCAGCGACGGCATAAACATCGAAATAAAGAGCGGTGTAAAAGCCGGCGAACGGGTGAGAGGACCTAAGAAAATCGCAGCAAACAGCAATGATGTGAATTAGGATTCGTTTGTAAACATTACATCATGATTTTGTTTTTTTTCAAAAAAGCGTCAATCTACATCTTTTAGAGTAAAAATCCGTATAACTCTCTGATAGCGTGTTGATTGATGACGATGTAGATTGGGTGTAGATGGAATGTAGATTGTTCATCTACATCCAATCTACATTGAGGAATTGTAAGCGTCTCCGCGATGCTAGTATATATACATCAAAAAAATATCGCTCAAGTTC
>OLGE01001221.1_pt1 | contig 27177 bp, 25 predicted proteins | sample 1605151 | NCBI WGS metagenome assembly OLGE01 (sample SAMEA3888912, study PRJEB22519) | human gut metagenome | biome: human gut; feature: human-associated habitat; material: faeces | place: Denmark | collected 2010
AGATCTTGAAGGTTGACCCATTCCAGGTTCTCGACCAGGAGGGTGTTGGTCAGCTCATCAAGATGGCAGTAGAGAATGGTCGTGCTACCCGTCCTAACCTACGCACAGGTATCTGCGGTGAGCACGGTGGTGAGCCTTCATCTGTTAAGTTCTGCGCTAAGGTTGGCATGAACTATGCTTCATGCTCTCCATTCCGTGTGCCTATCGCACGTTTGGCTGCGGCGCAGGCTGCTGTTGAGGAGTAAATCTTTTCTGAAGAAGATAAGTACGATTAATAGATTAGATAATTTGAGGGGGAAGTGTTTCGTCAGAAACACTTTCCTCTTTTTCGTTTCTTCTGATAGAACTTTTTCCTCCTTTTTCGTTTCTTTTAGGTTAAAAATCAGAAGAAAAATATTAAATCATTTGCAGATTACATTTATTTTCTGTACTTTTGTCGGAAAATAGAGAAATATGGAAGGATGGGTAATGATTTATGCGACGATTTCCCGGCACGCCCTGAAAGGGCAGAAGCTCCTAGCCCAGGGCAGCGCCCTGGGTAATAGGTGTTGTAGCTCTGCGCCCTGTAAGGGCAAAAGCTTTAAAAATGTAGCTGCAGTATGGAAGCTTTTGCCCTTACAGGGCGTAATTACCATCTCTATATTATCCCCAGGGTGTTGCCCTGGGCTAGGAGCTTCTGCCCTTTCAGGGCGTATGGGGCTTACTTGCGAAATTTAGTAAATAATTTAAAGGCTTCAAAAATGAATACATTGGCTTTAACTTTTGCAATATGCTTAGTTCCGGCTACGGCATTTTTGATTTGGCTCTTTACTCCTTGGGGAAAGAAATGGTCGAAGGAATTGTAAGAATGAAGAAGATAAAATATATATTATGCGCTTGCCTGATGATGGCAAGCTTGGGCATGGAAGCCAAGTCGATGAAAGACCTGCTGGTTTCGATGCCTGATGAGGTAATGCCTTGTCTCAACAAGAACATGCGACTCGAATTTGCTGAGTTGCAGGAGATGGGAGTGAAGGCTGAAGTGAAGAATCTCCTGGAAGAGGTGAGCGTGATGGATACGCTGACCCAGGACTTCGTGCAGATCCGTATGACCAAGGCTTCTACCTTGCAGATGAAAAAGTTGCCTGTGGAAAACGGAGATTCCGTGCTCTGCGTAGTCAAGACTTTCGCTGGTCCCGAGAAGGAGAGTGAGCTCTATTTCTATAATCAGGATTGGAAGAAGATGGATGCCACTCGTCTCCTGGATGGCAAGCGAATGGAGGATTTGGCAGAAAGCCTTATCCAGAAACCGGATACGATGAGCGAAACTCGTTTTGCAGAACTGAAGGCGATGATAGAACCTAGAATGGTGAGTGCCTTGCTTTTGCAGAACGAAAACTCGCTGGTTGTACGCCTGTCTTTGCCATTGCTTTCTGCTGATGATAAAAAGGCAGTTAGTGCAATAAAATTGCAAAGAAGTTTTAATTGGAATGGAAAATCCTTTAAAGAGAGTTAAATCTCGGTAGGTTTTTGCAATAAAATATGGAAAGTTGCAGGATTATTTGTAATTTTGCAGCGTGTTTTTCATGGTATTAGATTATTAAGGTTAATAAAAGATTGGTTGTCGGGAGACAATCAATTTTTTTTTGTGCCTATTTGAAGGTGTTTGGGTTGTTTAGAAGATAAACAACCCGATGATTCCACAGATGAAAAGCAGCAATATCGGATTTGCCTTTTTGGCCTTGGTGAAATAGAATGCACCCAGGAACAATGCTACGCTGGCACCGAAAGCAAATGGATCTTCTGTTGGCGATCCAAAATTCTCCTTATTCATCAAGAGCACAGCTGCTGCAGCAATCAATCCGATGATGGCAGGGTGGAGACCCGCAAAGACATCCTTCACAATCTTGGAATCCTTGTGAGTCATCAGATAACGGCTGATGAGAATCATGATGATGAATGGCAGCCACATGATGGAAAAGGATGCCAGGAAGGAGCCCGCCCAGGCTGCCCAGGTAGGATAACCGGCATGAAGACAGGCGGTATAGCCCACGTATGTGGCGCAGTTGATGCCGATAGGGCCCGGAGTAGATTGGCTGATAGCCACGATATCCGTAAACTCGGCATTGGTGAGCCAATGGTTCTTTACTACGGTTTCGTTGTGGATGAGCGAAAGCATCGCATATCCACCACCAAAATTAAATGTACCAATCTTGGTAAATATGATAAATAACTTCAGAAATAGCATTTTTCTTTATCTTTAAACTTTAAATGTATCCTTGTACTTGCCATAAAGCCAGCCAAGCACGCCGGCAGCTATGATGATATAGATAGGCGAGATGCCGAATGCAGCAATCAGCGCACAGCATACAAACGGAATCCAGATGTTGTAGCGGTTGATGTTCGCCGTCTTTGCCATCTTGAAGCAAGGAGCCGCAATCAGCGCCACCACGGCAGGGCGAACACCCGCAAAGAACTTGCCCACCCAGTAATTATCCTTAAACTGCTGGAAGAACATGGCGATGATGAGAATGGCGATGATAGAAGGCAGGGCGATGCCGACAGCCCCCACGATGCCGCCCCATACACCCTTCATCTTGTAGCCGATATGGCTCGCCATATCAATGGCGAAGATGCCCGGGGTAGTTTGAGCCACCACCATGATGTCCATAAATTCCTGTTTGTCCATCCATCTGTTCTTATCCACGAATTCTCTCTCCATAATAGGTATCATGGCGTAGCCTCCACCTAGCGTAAAGGCGCCAATCTTATTACACGTTAGGAAAAACTTTAATAACATTTTATCTTTTGTTTTGATTTCGGCTGCAAAATTACATATTATTTGTTAAATAAACTAGCTTTTTTGCGGATATTCTTAAAAAATCTGCGTTCTTTAAGAGATTTTGTGTATCTTTGCAAGATATAATCTGCAATGGCGTATCCCTTGAGAAGGAGGACGCTGCAGACAGAAAAAGAATATTAAAACCATAAGGAAATATAATAATAAGAAAATGAATCTAAAAGTTCGCTTGGCGCTGATGAACTTTCTGGAGTTCGCAGTTTGGGGAGCCTATCTCACATCTATGGGCAACTATCTCGGCAAGGCCGGGATGGGGGCTGAAATCTCCTGGTTCTATACCATCCAGGGTATAGTTTCTATCTTCATGCCTACATTGATGGGTATTGTTGCTGACAAGTATGTGCAGCCGCAACGCCTCTTGGGCTATTGCCATCTCCTGGCCGGCTTGTCGATGATAGCTCTTTTCCTGATGGGAGAGGCGAGTGCTACTCCTAACGAGACTGTCTTCATGGCGATTTATACCTTCAGCGTAGCTTTCTATATGCCTACGCTGGCGCTGTCAAATACTTCGGCGTTCACCATTCTGAAGAATCATGGACTTGATACCGTGAAGGATTTCCCTCCAATCCGCGTCTTCGGTACCGTAGGATTCATCCTTACCATGTGGATTGTCAACTGTGCTACCTGGGATAACGGTTCGTTTATGTTCCTCTTTACCGAAAATGCACATAAGTTCCAATATACCCACTTCCAGTTCCTGGTATCTGGAGTATTGGGCATCGCCCTCTTCCTCTACTGCTTCAGCCTGCCACAGTGTCCGTTGGTGAAGAAAGAGGCACGCAGCTGGATGGAGACCTGGGGCTTCGATTCCTTCAAGCTCTTCAAGAGCCGCGAGATGGCGATGTTCTTCATCTTCTCGGGTCTGCTGGGTATGAGCCTGCAGGTAACCAATGGTTATGCTACTCCGTTCATCACCAGTTTCAAGGGCGATCCTTCGATGCTGGATACATTTGCAGCCAATAATGCCACTCTCCTGGTTTCTATCTCCCAGGTGGCAGAGGCACTCTGCATTCTCCTGATTCCATACTTCCTCAAGCGCTATGGCATCAAGGTAGTGATGCTTATCGCCATGTTTGCATGGGTATTCCGCTTCGGATTCTTCGGATTGGGTAACCCTGCTTTCCCAGGCGTGACCCTCTTCATACTCTCATGTATCGTCTATGGTGTGGCATTCGATTTCTTCAATGTATCGGGTGGACTGTTCGTAGATCAGAAGTGCGAGCCTAAGGTGCGTGCTTCTGCCCAGGGACTTTTCATGCTGATGACCAATGGTTTGGGAGCCTCTGTTGGCACAATTCTTGCAGGACAGGTTATCAACCATTATTGTCATTGGGAGAATGGATATTTGATGGGCGATTGGCAGACTTGCTGGTTTATCTTCGCAGGTTATGCACTCGTGGTCGGTGTTGCCTTTGCCGTATTGTTTAGACCAAAGAAAGGATAATGAAAATGGAAAAAATAAAATTAGTTTATCAGGGAGCTTTTGCAATTCCTGATGCAGAGGAGGCTTGTGTTGTCACTCTTACTGATGCCGAGGAGGAACGTGCACTCTCCATTGTAACAGATAAGCCGATGGCTAATGAAATCAAGTTTCGTCAGCTTGATAAGGATGTCAAGCATCCGCATCTGGTAGATGTGTTGGCTAGAATGATTTGTGAACAGGGTCCTCAAGCCTATCACGTTGTTTTCGAGGCCAATGGAAACATAGGTCCTAAGGCAAAACTGGTGAATGCTACTTCTGGATCAGCATATTCTCTTCCTCAGGATGAGGCTGTCCTGCTGGCGGTGACCGCCGGTCTGGAGATCTTTACCAATATGGAGGTGCTTCAGAAATTCACTACACCTTTCCGCAAGGATGTGATGAGTGTGGCACTTCCTATCGTGGGATTACCGGATTCACTTCTCAAGAAAGCACTGGAGAAAGCGGTAGAAGAAGAAAACTACGAGGGAGCTTCCTTTATCCGTGATGAGATGAAGCGCCGCCAGGAAGAAAAGGATGAAAAGAACTTGACTGATTGATCATTGATGATAGATAATTGATAACGAATGAAAGAGGTTAGATATTTCTATGTGCCGAATGCGGCAAACCAGGTAGAATTGCCCGCAGAGGAGGCTACCCATGCGCTGAGAGTGTTGCGACTGAAGGGTGGTGATGAGATTTTCCTCATGGATGGGGAAGGATCTTTCTACCGTGCAGAGGTGACAGCAGCCTCCAGCAAGCGCTGTCTTTATGAAATCAAGGAGAATATGCCTCAGGAACGTGCATGGAAGGGGCATATCCATCTTGCCATTGCACCTACCAAGATGATGGAGCGTATAGAGTGGATGGCTGAGAAAGCTACGGAGATTGGATTCGATGAACTCTCTTTCCTCAATTGTCAATTTTCAGAACGAAAGGTAGTGAAGACTCCTAGAATAGATAAGATTGTCATCTCTGCCGTGAAGCAGAGTCACAAGGCGTGGAAACCGGTCGTGAATGAGTTGGAGAGCTTCAAGGAGTTTATCCAGACTCCTCGTCCGGGTCGCAAGTTTATCTGTCATTGCTACGAAGAAGTAGAGAAGAAGGATTTCTTCCAGGAAATCAATTCGTGCAGTATGGATTCATCTGCATCCCAGGAATCTGGTGCTGCTGATATCACGGTATTGGTAGGTCCAGAAGGCGATTTCTCTATTGATGAAGTTCGTCTTGCCTTGGAGAATGGTTACGAAAGCGTATCGCTGGGTACCAGTCGTCTTCGTACGGAAACGGCGGGACTTGTAGCTGTTCACATGGCGCATATTGCGAGAAGAATATAAGAAGATTATATAAGTGTTAGTTTTTGTGATGAAAAGATTGTATAAGAATTTGGTTTTGATGAGCTTAGCACTTCTCGTTGTTGTGTTAAGCTCATGCTCTGGCAGCGATTATCTCAATGCCATTCCTAAGAAAAGTACAGCTCTTATCTCGGTGGATTTGCAGCAGATGGCTTCCGATAAGAATGCGGAAGACAAGGCGGGTATGCTCAAGTCTCTGCTCCACGTGGATGATGTAGATAAGTGTGGCATCGATATCTCTGAAAAACTTTATCTCTTCGAGAGTGCCGATGGTAACCTCGGTCTCTGTGCCAAGGTGAGCGATGAGGGGGATGTGGAAGACTGGCTTGCCTCGCTTGCCAAGAAGCGCATTGCTTCGGAAGTGAAGGAGCGCAAAGGCTTTCATTTCGCGGTATTGAAGGATTCGTGGCTTGTGGGCTTCTCCGGTCAGGCGCTCCTCGTGATGGGTCCTGTGGTGGCTGATGCCCAGGCTCAGCTCCAGCAGCAGATGGTAAAGTATCTGAAAGCAGAAGAGGAGGATGGTATCACCGTTTCTCCTATGTACGAACGTCTGCAGACCCTCACTTCTCCTATGGCTATGGTGGCTCAGGCACAGGCTTTGCCTGAGAAGTTCGTAGCTCCATTTACCCTGGGTGCTCCTAAGGATACCGATCCTTCGCAGGTGGTCATCGCTGCCGATATGAAGGTAAAGGATGGCATCCTGCAGATTCAGGGTGAGACTTTCTCCTTTAATGAAACCATCGACAAGGCGCTGCAGAAGGCGGCACAAAACTATCGTCCTATCAAGGGCAGTTATGTGAAATCGATGCCGGATGATGCCCTGGCAGGTATCTTCATGAATGTAAATGGTGAACAGTTTCTGCCGATGATGCAGAGCAACCGCAGTCTTCAGACCCTCCTGATGGGTATCAACCAGGCGGTGGATATGGATAACATCATGCGAAGCGTAGATGGAGATATGGCTATCGTCTTGCCTACACTGGGCGATGCAGACCTGAAGATGATGATGGCTGCTAAGTTGGCGCATAGCAAGTGGTTGGGTGATGTAGATTACTGGAAGACTTCATGTCCTGCTGGTGCTAAGATAGCCAACTGGGGTAAGAATTCCTATTTCTATACCGATGGCAAGACTTCCTTCTATTTCGGCGTAACCGATGACAAGCAGTTCTTCAGCGGCAGCGATGAGCTGACTGCTCAGTATGCGGTGAAGCCAAGCAATCATCCGATAGATGCCAAGATTCAGAAGCTTATCATGGGACAGAAGCTGGCGATGGTCATCAATCTCGCCAAGAGTTCTGATGGCAGCGGCACAGGTAAGGATGATGCCATCTCAACAGTTACCGGTCTGCTTGCTCCAGTCTTCGGAAATCTTACTTCTGTGGTTTATACTTTAAAGTAAAAAGAAAAAACATTAAACAATAAAATAAAGTGGAAAAGATTCAGCTTCATTCCGTTCTTCCTCAGGTTTTCGCCCAGCGTGAAGACCTGCATTCGGAGATATGGAAGCAGGATGTTACCTTCGAGAAAGGTCATCTCTATCTGGTTGAGGCTGAGAGTGGTAGCGGAAAGAGTACTTTCTGCAGCTACGTGCTCGGCTATCGTCACGACTACAGCGGAAGCGTGATGTTTGATAATGATGTTACCGCCAATTATAAGGTTTCCGATTGGGTAGAGATGCGAAAGCGTCATATCAGTCATCTCTTTCAGGAACTCCGTCTCTTTCCAGAGCTTACGGCGATGGAGAATGTAGAGATCAAGAACAAGATTACCGGTTTCAAGAGCCGCGAGCAGATTCTGCAGTGGTTTGATATGCTTGGTATCGCCGATAAGGTGGATGCCAAGGTAGGGAAGATGTCGTTCGGTCAGCAGCAGCGCGTAGCGATGATGCGTGCCCTCTGCCAGCCTTTCGATTTCATTCTTGCAGATGAACCGATCAGTCACCTCGACGACAACAATTCCCGCATCATGGGCGAAATCATGATGAAGGAGGCGAAGGAGCAGGGGGCTGGCGTCATCGTTACCAGTATCGGTAAGCACATGGACTTAAACTATGAACATATATTTAGATTATGAATCTCGTTTGGAAGTTACTTCGTCAGCATATCAGCATACCTCAGTTTGCAGGCTTCGCCTTTGCTAATCTCTTCGGTATGCTCATCGTACTTTTCGGTTTTCAGTTTTATCAGGATGTGCTGCCTGTCTTCACTCAGCAAGACAGTTTTATGAAAGCCGACTATCTCATCATGAGCAAGAAAATAGGTATGGGCAATACCATCAGCGGTCGCTCCAATACCTTTTCGGGAGCAGAGATGGATGATGTCAGCGACCAGAAGTTCGTGAAGAAGATAGGCAAGTTTACCTCTACCGAGTACAAGGTAGATGCGCAGATGGGCGTAAATGGTGTGAATGTATTGAACAGTGAGCTTTTCTTCGAAAGTGTTCCTGATGGTTTCGTGGATGTTCCGCTCAAGGATTGGAAATACACACCCGGCGAGAAGATGGTTCCAATTATCCTCCCGCGTACCTATATTAATATGTATAACTTCGGATTCGCCCAGAGCCATTCGCTCCCTAAGATCAGTGATGGTCTGATGGGAATGATTGATTTCAATATCTGCATTCAGGCTGGTGGCAAGAAGGAACTGTTCAAGGGAAAGGTCATTGGATTCTCCTCCCGTCTCAACACGATTCTCGTGCCACAGGCATTCATGGATTGGAGCAACCAGGAGTTTGCGCCTAACCAGAAGAGCGATCCTACCCGTCTGATCGTAGAGGTAGGCAATCCGGGCGATGAGAATATCACCAAATATCTAGATGACAACGGTTATGAGGTAGAGACTGATAAGCTCGATGCCGAGAAGACCACCTATTTCCTCCGTATGATGGTATCGATGGTGATGATTATCGGTCTTGTGATTTCCGTTCTGAGTTTCTATATCTTGATGCTCAGCATCTATCTCCTGGTACAGAAGAACTCTTCCAAGTTGGAGAATCTGCTCTTGATAGGTTACAGTCCGGGCAATGTTGCGAAGCCATACCAGGTGCTCACCATCTCTCTGAACATCGTGGTTCTGGTCATCGCCTGGATTATCCTCTTCTTCCTGCGAGGATACTACATGGATTTCATCGAGGCACTCTTCCCAGACATCGAAGAGGGAACGATGCTTCCAGCCATAGCCTTAGGTTTTGCTCTCTTCCTGGTAGTTTCGGTTCTGAATATAGTAGCCATCCGTCGCAAGGTAATGAGCATCTGGCAGCGAAAGGAGTAGCCGTTGATACCCCCGTTCCAGGCGATTCCATCGCCTGTCCCCTCGCGCCCATACCCTCAAAAAAAACTATAAGCAAACCCCCGTTATTAATAACAATTTAAAGAAAATCTGCGTTATTTGCTTAACGCAGATTTTTTTTGTGTTATAAAACATCATTTTTAATGCTGATGTAACATTTATATCGATTTTTTTGTTTATATTTGCACTCGAAATCAATATTAAGGGAATATTTCCCCGTATTATTAATTAATTTTTATAAAAAAGGTATGCAGAAAAGATTGCATTTATTAATGGCTTTGCTCGCCTTTATGGTAACTACAGCCATGGCACAGATTACTACTTCTGGTTTAAGTGGTTCTGTGACTGCAAGTGGTGAAGACGTGATTGGCGCAACAATTGAGGCCGTTCACGTTCCTTCTGGAACTCGTTACAAAGCTGTAACCAACATTGATGGTATGTTCACTATCAATGGTATGCGTGTCGGCGGTCCTTACGAAGTCAAGATCAGCTACATCGGCTACAAGACTAAAGTCGTAAAGAACGTCACCCTTCAGCTTGGTGAAACCTACAACTTGAAAGAAACTCTTGATGAGGATGCTAAGCAGCTTGGCGAAGTTGTAGTAGTAGCAAAGGGTTCCAAGTTCAGTGTAGAGAAGACTGGTGCTTCTACCAACATCTCTAATGCACAGATTGCTAACATGCCAACTGTTAGCCGTAGCATTACTGATATCACCCGTCTTTCTCCTTATGGTGGAAACGGAATGTCATTCGCAGGTGCTGATGGCCGTACAGCCAACTTCACTGTGGATGGTGCAAACTTCAACAACAACTTCGGCTTGAGCTCAAAGCTTCCTGGTGGTGGTGCTCCTATCTCTCTGGATGCTATCGAGGAAATGCAGGTTGTTATCTCTCCTTATGATGTTCGTCAGACTAACTTCGTAGGTGGTGGTGTCAATGCGATTACCAAGTCTGGTACCAACAACTTCAAGGGTAGCGCTTACGTATATCACAAGAATGAAAACATGCGTGGTGATGCTATCGAGCGTGAACAGATTTCTGGTGCACGTGAGAAGGATCAGCAGACTACTTGGGGTTTCTCTCTCGGTGGTCCTATCATTAAGAACAAGTTGTTCTTCTTCGCTAACGGTGAAATGGTCAAGACTCCTACAGTGGTAAACCGCTGGAGAGGTTCTGAGGATGGTATCGGTGATGCTGAGAACTATATCTCTCGTACCAAGCTTGCTGATTTGGAGAGAGTATCTAAGTTCGTAAAGGATAAGTATGGTTACGATACAGGTTCATGGACCAACTTCCCTGCAGACGAGAGCAACTACAAGCTCCTCTTCCGTGTTGACTGGAATATCACAGACAAGCATCACTTGGCTGTACGCTACAACTATACCAAGAACCGTTCTTGGCAGGCTCCTAACGCATCATCTATGGATGGTGGTACACGTGCATCTGGTAGCCGTATGTCTCAGTACTCTATGTCATTTGCCAACAGTATGTATGCCATTGACAACCTCGTCAACTCTTGGACTGTTGACTTGAACAGCCGTTTCACAGATAATCTGTCTAACCAGTTCCTGTTCACATACTCTAAGTTGGATGATACCCGTTACACCGACTCTTCAGAGTTCCCATTCATCGATATCCTCGATGGCGGACAGAAGAGTGTAGATGGAACTGCTGATGCTGATGGTACCAACAACTATATGGCTTTGGGTTATGAGTTGTTTACCTGGAACAATGCCGTACACAATACTGTATGGAATATCAAGGACGATGTAACTTACTATCTCGGTAAGCACAAGATCATCGCCGGTCTCAACTATGAGCACCAGATGGCTGACAATGCTTATCAGCGTAATGGTACTGGTTACTATCGTTACAAGAGTCTCGACGACTTCCTGAATGGTGGTATTCCAGAGGTTGTATGTTTGACTTATGGTTATGGTGGCAACAACAATCCTGCTGCCCGCGTACAGTATAACAAGGCTGGTATCTACGCTCAGGATGAGTGGCAGATGACTCCTCAGTTCAAGTTGACTTATGGTCTTCGTCTGGATGGTCTGTTCTTCGACAATTCTGACTTGATGACTAACAATGCCATTCTCGGTCTCGACTATAACGGTCGTCACATCGACTCTGGCAAGTGGCCAAACAGCTCTTTGACTGTTTCTCCTCGTATCGGTTTCGTATATGATGTATTTGGTGACAAGACATTGAAGTTCCGTGGTGGTACTGGTTTCTTCCAGGGCCGTTTGCCATTGGTATTCTTCACCAACTTGCCAACCAACTCTGGTATGATACAGTATCAGGCACAGTTGAATGCAACCAAGGCATGGAATCCTCAGACAGGTAAGAAAGAGGGTGTAGATATGAAACCATTTGCAGGTGGTCTGGTTGTTGATAAGGATGGTAAGCCAACAGCAGCAGCTCTCCGTGACAAGTTGATTTCTATGGGTTACCCAGAGAACATCACTCCTGAAGAGGGTTCTGTTCCTTCAGCAATCTCTGCTGTAGATAGAAACTTCAAGTTGCCACAGGTTTGGAAGACATCTTTCGCTGTCGATTATCAGATTCCTGTGTCATTCCCAATGTCTGTTTCTGTTGAGGGTATCTTCAACAAGACATTGAATGCAGCTACATTGACCGACTGGAGTGTACAGGATGCCAAGGGCTTCCCACGTTTCAATGGTGCCGACAACCGTCCTGTATATCCTAAGGGTTCTACCGTAGGTACAAGTGCTTATGTTCTTGAGAACACAAGCCGTGGTTACGGTTGGTCTTTCTCTGCACAGGTAAATGCTCAGCCATGGGAGTGGTTGAACTTGATGGCTGCCTATACTCATACTGTATCTAAGGAGGTTACTTCACTTCCTGGATCTAACGCTTCTTCTGTATTGAACTATATCTCTACAGTATATGGTCCTAACAACATCAAGTTGCACAACGGACAGAATGTAACTCCTGATCGTATCATTGCTTCTGCAACAATCCACGACAAGAGCAACAACCACTATAGCTTCATCTATGAGGCATGGCGTGGTGGTTACAACTACTCTTATATGACTGTAAACGATATCAATGGTGATGGTTACAACTATGATGCTATCTATATTCCAACCGACAAGCAGGTAGCTGATAATGAGTTCCGCTTCAAGTCAGAGGATGATAAGACCCGCTTCATGGATTATGTACATGCCAACAGCTATCTGAAGAACCATCAGGGTGAGTATGCAGAAGCTTACAGCCTTTACAACCCTTGGGTACATCGTATCGACTTCAGCTACAAGCACGACTTCAAGTTTGATGTGGCTGGTCACACCAACACTATCCAGTTGAGCTTCGATATGAAGAACGTGCTCAACTTCTTCAACTCTAGCTGGGGTGTCATGAAGTACTTGAACCCAGAGATTGGTTCAGATCCACGTATCTTGCGTTACGAGGGTCAGGATGCAGATGGTTATGCAACCTTCTCAACTCCAAAGTCAATCAATGGTAACACCAAGACTTTCGTACCAAATCACGCTATCGGTCAGTGCTGGTATGCATCAGTGGGTCTCCGTTACATCTTCTAATTAATAAAGTATCGAAATTATGAAATTTAAATATTTATTCATTGCATTGATTGCCGTTGCAGGCTTCTTTGCAAGTTGTAGCGATGATAAGGACTTAGGTCAGCTTGATGGCATTCAGCTTTCTCAGTCTTCTCTCTCTATTCCGGTAGAGGGTGGACAGGTTGAATTTGATGTTACTTCTGCTGCTGACTGGAAGTTTGTTACCAACGATAAGAAGGGTAATCCTGTGGATTCTATTCCTGCCTGGATTTCTTCTTCTTGCAAGGGCGGTAGTGCAGGTACAACTCATGTTGTCTTCAATGCTGCTGCTACAAAGGGTGCTAACAATAGTACCTTCAAGTTGGTAAGTGGTGCTCAGACTCAGTACATCACCGTGATTCAGGGTGTATTGAATCCTCCATTCTCTACCTGTGCTGAAATCCTGGCAGGTAATGATGGCGAAACCTATAAGGTAAAGGGTACGCTCACCAAGCTTTCCAATACCGTATATGGTAACTGGTATATCAAGGATGCCACCGGTGAAGTATATGTTTATGGTACACTGGATGCCAATGGTAATGAGAAGAACTTCGCTAGCTTGAAGCTGGAGGAAGGTGATGAGGTTACCATCCAGGGTCCTAGATCCACTTACAATGGTCCTCAGTTGAAGAACGTAACCGTTTTGAGCTATACCAAGTCTTTGATCAAGGTTGAAGAACTCGATAAGGATACCTTGGATAAGGCTGGTGAGGACTTCAAGGTTTCCTTGACCGTAAAGGGTGAAGGCGTAACTGTTGATATCCCTGAGGCTGACCAGAGCTGGTTGTCTGTTAAGGGTATTGTTACCAGTGGTACAAAGGCTGAGATTACATTCCATGCCAATGCCAATGCAGGTGGTGCTCGTTCTTCTAGCATCGGTTTCACTTCTACTAAGGGTAAGCAGAGCTCTACTGTTACTGCTGCAGTTTATCAGCTGGGTTCTATCATCGAGTGCCCTATCGCTGACTTCAACAAGGCAGAGAAGGGTTCTACCGTTTATCGTCTGACTGGTGTCATTACCAAGGTTGTTAAAGCTCAATATGGTAATTGCTACATCAAGGATGCAACTGGTGAAACATACGTTTATGGTATCGGTAAAATGGGCGACTTTGAGAAGAAGGGCTTGAAGGTTGGCGATGTTGTTACTCTTACTGGTGTGAAGGATATCTATAATGGTAAAGGTCAGATGAAGAATGCTACTTTGGAGGCTGTGAAGGTAGTAACCAAGATTTCTGTAGCTGACTTCCTGACTAAGAAAGATGACAAAAACGTATATTATATGTTGGAAGGTACCATTACAGAGTTTGCAGGTCAGAAGAATGATTTGAAGACATTTGGTAACTTCGGTTTGACAGATGCAACTGGTTCTGCTTACGTCTATGGCTTGACTGCAGGCTGGGGTGGTGAAGGCAAGAAGGCTGGTGAGCTTGGCTTGAACTTTGGTGATAAGATTACCATCATCGGTTATCATACATCATATAAGAACGCTCCTCAGGTAGGCGGTGCATTCCTCTTTTCTAAGGGAAAGTAATCTGATACGTAAGTTTAATAAATAAATAAGGTTAAGCGAGAACGTTGCTGGATAGGTGATGTTCTCGCTTTTCAATTGTAGTTATGAAGACAAAATGGTTTTATCTTCTTTCCTTGAGCTTCCTGCTGGCTTTCTCTGCATGCAGTAGCGACGGTGATGACCAGGGCTCTCTGAAAGATTCGAATGCGAATAAGAATGTTGTTTCTGCTTCTGTTCCAACAGAAGCAACGTGGTTGGAATTTCCTAAGATTGTGGCGAATGGTACCTCTAGAAATGTGGTGCTCGTTCGCAGAACGGCTGACTATGGCGTTACCTATTCCACTTACTACGATTTGGATAAGAAGTCGCCAAGATGGTGCTGCTATCAGATCTGCCAGTCTAACAATATGAAAAACTGGACTAGAAAGAAGTGGGAAGGTGCTACTTGGATGGGCAAGAAATGGAGTGGGGATCCGTTCCAGAAAGACCCGGATGTAGATGCTGATTGCCAGCCACCGGTTACCAGGGAGTTTAGCGGAAGTGGATATGATCGTGGTCACATCGTGGCTTCTGAGGATAGAGTTTACAGTCAGGATGCCAATGGACAGACCTTCTATATGACCAACATGTATCCTCAGATGCATAATTTCAATGCCGGTATCTGGGAAGATATGGAGAAGCTGGTCCGTAATTTCCTTACCTACGATATGAGTACCCAGGCATCTCATGCCAATGATACGCTTTATGTGTGCAAAGGTGGCACCATCGACTCTTCTGGTCAGATTCTGAATTATACGAAGAATGGTTATATCGTTCCGAAGTATTTCTTCTGTGCGGTTCTTCTGAAGAATGCCAAAGGTTATCAGGCTATCGGTTTCTGGTTCCGCCACAACGCTTATGGTTCGTCTGAAACGGTAAAGGGTCATGTGGTCAATATCAGGAAGCTGGAAGAACTGACAGGACTCGATTTCTTCTGCAATCTTCCGGATGATATTGAGAGAAATGTAGAAAATGCTTCTTGTGATCCGAATACGGTCAAGGAAAAGTGGGGATTCTAACCACTTCTCTTGTTGTATGCAATAAGAAAGAATCCGTATATGAAAAAGGGTGCGTCATCAATCTGTGACGCACCCTTTTAATTTATATGATACCAGTTGGATATTAGAACAGCTGGGCGAATGCCTCGGCTGTCTTGCCTGTATAGGTTACCATCTCTGTAACTGGCTGGTAGCCGAAATCCTTGAAGGCAAGGAGTTGCGTGGCTACAAACTGATGGTCGTCAGAGAGGCATGCCTGCAGCTTCATATTACCCATACTGATGGCTGATACCGGAAACTTCTTGATAGAAGATTCTACCTCGCTAGGGGCAGAGTTAAGGATACTGATGAGCTTCTTGCCATCCTCTGTAGAGTATTCCTTCTCCTTGATCTTAATTGCACTGTTTGTGGGTTTGTAGATCAACTTGATGGTCATACCCATGAAACCCTTCTTTACCTGTACATCGTCGAGTGCCAATACTTCCGCACCCATATCTAAATGATTAATCTTTGCCATAATCTTATTTTCTTCTTTAAATATATATAAATCTGTTTTTTGTAAATAATCGTATGCCATGCATACGCCCTATTATATACTGGCTTTATTATATGCCACTTTATTATATGCCGACTTTATTATATGATTATATGCCGGCTTTATTATATGTCGACTTTATTATATGCCGACTTTTCGCTAGTATGGCTCCATACGCCCTGAAAGGGCAGAAGCTCCTAGCCCAGGGCAACACCCTGGGTATTAACGGGCACAAACCTGTCGCCCTGTAAGGGCAAAAGCTTTACACCTTTAATATATAAAAAAGAAGAACTAACAGATGAGATGCCGCAGGCAAATGACATAATATTTGCTGGCGACATCAAAGTGGATAGGGGCAGTTTCCTGGCGGAAAGGCTCCTTCGCACCTTCTATGACTGATAAAAGGGATGATAAAAATCGGATTCTATGGGTTAGCAATCTACTGCTTGCAGATGGGTTGCCATGTATGTTGCCACTTGGCAACAAACGCTGTGGCCGACTGCTGCATACCCGATAGGCGGCATTGGATGCATCTTCCAGCTGGGCATCCTGCTCTTGCTGGTGAGGTGTAACCTTGGCAAGTCCATCCTTCTTGTGCGCAGCATCAGCAGCTTCAACAGCTGAAGAATCCTGATGGGATAAAGAAATAGAAGCAGCAGATACCTCTCCATAGCCTGAGAAGACCATGGACATCTGAAAAATGATGTAAAGTATCAACTGCTTCATATTTGATATTTGATGGTGCCGGAAATTTCCCGACACCGTTTTTAAAAATAATTAATAGCTTCTTGCGATGATAACGCGAGCTACGGCAGGCTTGCCGCTCACCATATCAACACCTGGAGTCTGCTCGTAAGCGAATGGCACGCAACGGATGGTAGCCTGAGTCTCCTCCTTGATCTTTGCCTCGGTCTCGGCTGTACCGTCCCAGTGGCAGAGGAAGAAACCGCCATTCTTTACACGCTCCTTGAACTCCTCATAGTTATCGCACTCATATACGTGAGCATCACGGTAAGCACGAGCCTTCTCGAAGATGTTCTTCTGGATGTCTTCCAACATATCCTTCACGCGCTCTACGATGCCGTCGAAGCTTACGTTCTCCTTCTCCAAGGTATCACGACGCATGATCTCGATGGTGTTGTTCTCCAAGTCACGGCCACCCATAGCGAGACGAACAGGTACACCCTTCAACTCGTAGTCAGCAAACTTGAAGCCAGGACGCTTAGCTGTGTTGTCATCATACTTCACGCTGATGCCCAACTCGCGGAGCTGGTCGATGACTGGCTGCAGCTTGGCTGTAATCTGAGCCAACTGCTCATCGCCCTTGTTGATAGGAATGATTACCACCTGGATAGGAGCCAGCTTTGGAGGCAATACCAGACCGTTGTCATCGCTGTGAACCATGATGAGGGCACCCATCAGTCGGGTAGAAACACCCCATGAAGTAGCCCATACATACTCAGGCTTGTTCTCCTTATTCAGATAGGTAACATCGAAGCTCTTGGCGAAGTTCTGACCCAGGAAGTGAGAAGTACCGCTCTGCAGCGCCTTGCCATCCTGCATCATTGCCTCGATGGTGTAAGTGTTCAATGCACCAGCGAAGCGCTCTGTCTCACTCTTCACACCCTGCAATACAGGCACACCCATATACTTCTCAGCGAACTCAGCATATACCTTCAGCATCTCCTGAGCCTTTGCTTCAGCCTCTTCCTTGGTAGCATGAGCAGTATGACCCTCCTGCCAGAGGAACTCAGAAGTACGGAGGAATGGACGGGTACGCATCTCCCAACGCATCACGTTACACCACTGGTTGCAGAGGATTGGGAGGTCACGCCATGAATGAATCCAGTTCTTATATGTGTTCCAGATGATGGTCTCTGAAGTAGGGCGGATGATCAGCTCCTCATCGAGCTTGGCATTAGGATCCACCTCAACCTCTGTACCATCTTCTGTAGAACGAAGACGATAGTGAGTAACCACAGCACACTCCTTGGCGAAACCTGCCACGTGCTCTGCCTCGCGAGAGAAGAAGCTCTTCGGGATGAGGAGAGGGAAGTATGCGTTCTGTACACCTGTCTGCTTAAACATCTTGTCGAGCTGCTGCTGCATCTTCTCCCAGATTGCGTAACCGTATGGTTTGATAATCATACAACCACGAACTGGTGACAACTCAGCGAGATCAGCCTTTACTACCAAATCATTGTACCACTGACTGTAGTTGTCAGCGCGCTTGGTTAAATTCTTAAGTTCTTTAGCCATATTACTAATTATATATTTTGTTTTTAAATTCTGCTTGATATTTTGAGCGTGAAAACACGATGTATCTTGAGCGTGAAACACGGTCAATAGGGAATTTCCGCCCCGAAATAGGCGATTTCCTTTCGCCATTTGGACAAATACCCTTAAATTTGCATGCAAAATTACAAAAAAATATTAGAAAACCCTCCATATTGGAGAAAAAAGACGTATCTTTGCATTTAAATAACATAAATATAGGAGAATTATAGTATGAAAAAGATGAAATTTACTGCTGCAGCGCTCTCAATGCTGCTCGTTTTGGGAAGTTGTGGAACTAGTCAGAAGACTGGTACTGCTGCTGGTGCAGGTGCTGGTGCTGCTCTTGGTGCCTTGGTTGGTGGCTTGCTCAATAACAGCCATCGTGGTACTGGTGCATTGGTAGGTGCTGCCATCGGTGCTGCTGTTGGTGGTACAGCGGGTAACTTGATTGGAAAACACATGGATAAGGTGAAGGCTGAGGCAGAGACTGTGAAGAATGCGCAGGTTTCTACCGTTACAGATGCCAATGGTTTGACAGCTGTCAAGGTAACTTTCGATTCTGGTATCCTCTTCCAGACCAACAAATATGCGCTCAATGCAAGCGCTAAGAACGACTTGGCTCAGTTTGCCCAGGTTTTGAAGAACAATGCCGACTGCGAGGTAGCTATCCAGGGTTACACCGATGCTACTGGTAATGATGGCATCAACTTGCCTTTGAGCCAGAATCGTGCCAATGCCGTTTCTAACTACTTGAAGTCATGCGGTGTTGCCAACAGCCAGATCAAGAGCGTAGAGGGTTTGGGTTCAGCTAATCCTGTGGTGAATACTACAGCAGCCTGCGCTCAGAACCGTCGTGTAGAGGTTTACATGTATGCTAGCCAGGCAATGGTGAATGCTGCTAACAATGGTACATTGAAGTAAAAACGAATGAGGTTCCCGGAAGGGAAAAAGAAGATAGATGATTCTAAAAAAGATCAGAAATATCGTAAGATGGGTGGTGGTGCTGTTTTTCAGTACCACCATTCTTGCTGTAGTAGCCTACCGTTTTATTCCGGTATATGTTACTCCGTTAATGATAATCCGCTGTTTTCAGCAAGTGGCTGATGGTGAAAGTATTACCTTGCATCATCATTGGGTTTCGATGGATAAGATTTCCCCTCACATGCCTGTGGCGGTGATGGCGAGCGAGGATGCCCGATTCCTCAAGCATCATGGCTTCGACTTCAATGCCATCGAGAGTGCTGCCAAGAATAATGCCCGTGGCGGTAAGGTGCATGGTGCCAGTACCATCAGTCAGCAGACCGCCAAGAACGTTTTCCTCTGGCCTGGCCGTTCCTGGACCCGCAAGGGATTTGAGGTGTATTTCACCTTTCTCATCGAAATGATGTGGAGCAAGCAGCGCATCATGGAGGTCTATCTCAACAGTATCGAGATGGGACCGGGTATCTATGGTGTCGATGCCGTGGCAGAATATCATTTCAACAAGAAAGCGCAGGATCTCTTCCGTGGCGAGTGTGCCCTGATAGCTGCTACGCTGCCTAATCCTAGAAAGTTCAGTTCCCTGTATCCGAGTGCTTATATGAAGAAGCGCCAGCGACAGATTGAACATCAGATGAAATTCATCCCTTCGTTCCCTCGTGAGGGTGAAGACTACGACCCAAGCACGGCTGTGGGAGGATATAGGGGGAAGTGATTGTTTGTTAACAGTTTACTGAAGTTTCGCATGTGGTTCAAGTACGGGCTGAAGGCCCAAAAGCTCCTAGCCCAGGGCATCGCCCTGGGTATAATGGCAATCAGCAAGGCGCCCTGTAAGGGCAAAAGCTTTGTATATTGCCAGGTATTTGAAAGCTTTTGCCCTTACAGGGCGACAGTTTTGTGTCCATAAACACCCAGGGCGATGCCCTGGGCTAGGAGCTTCTGCCCTTTCAGGGCGTGTGGGGCTTACTTGCGAAACTTGAGTAGTTTATAGTTTTTCCTGTAAATATTGATTCATGGATTTATTGAACGACTTGAATGATGCGCAGCGTGCTGCGGTAGAGTATATTGACGGACCTTCGCTGGTGATTGCCGGTGCAGGTTCGGGCAAAACGCGTGTGCTTACCTATAAGATTGCTTATCTCCTGAGCCAGGGTATGAAGCCTTGGAGCATCATGGCGCTTACCTTTACCAATAAGGCGGCAAGGGAGATGAAGGAACGTATCGGAAAACTGGTGGGCGATGATCTCGCCCAGCATCTCTATATGGGTACCTTCCATAGCATCTTCTCCCGTATTCTCCGTGCCGAAGCTGAGCATATCGGTTTCAATAATAACTTTACCATCTATGATGAAAGTGACTCACGTTCGCTGCTGAAGGCAATCATCAAGGAGATGGGACTGGATGACAAGACCTATAAGCCTGCTGCCGTTCATGCCCGGATTTCGATGGCGAAGAACAACCTGGTAACTGCTGAAGCCTATGATAGTGACCCTGCCATCCTGGAGCAGAACAAGCGTGCCAAGATGCCTGCCATCGGAAAGATTTATGTGGCTTATGTGCAGCGTTGCCGTCAGGCGAATGCGATGGACTTTGATGATCTCCTGATGCTTACTTTCCAGCTTTTCAGAGATCACGAGGAAATCAGACAGAAGTATGCCGGCAGGTTCGATTATATCCTGGTGGATGAGTATCAGGATACCAACCATGTGCAGATGTCTATCGTGATGCAGCTCTGTAAGGAAAAATTGCGTGTTTGTGCCGTGGGTGATGATTCGCAGAGTATCTATAGCTTCCGTGGTGCCAACATCGACAATATATTGAATTATCAGAAACAATTGCCTGGAACCCAACTCTTTAAGCTGGAACAGAACTACCGATCTACTCAAACCATCGTAGAGGCAGCCAACAGTCTGATTCATCATAACCGCAATCAGATTCAGAAAGAGGTGTTCAGCAAAAATGATAAAGGAGAGAAGATTCTGTATAAGCCTGCCTACAGCGACAAGGAGGAGGCACTGATAGTGGCGAAGAATATCCAGCGCATCAAGCGGCAGGATGATTGCGGATACGATCAATTTGCCATTCTCTATCGTACCAATGCCCAGAGCCGCAGCTTCGAGGAGGAATTCAGAAAGCAGGGCATTCCATATCGTATTTATGGTGGCTTGAGTTTCTATCAGCGTAAGGAAATCAAGGATATCATCGCCTATTTCCGCCTTGTTGCCAACCCTGACGATGAGGAGGCTTTCAAGCGTATCATCAATTATCCGGCTCGTGGCATCGGTGCTACCACCGTGATGAAGATTGCCGATTGTGCCCATCAGAACCAGGTGAGTTTCTGGGAGGTAATAGGTAATGTGGAACATTATGGACTGAATGTCAACAAGGGTACGCAGACGAAGCTCGAGAATTTCCGCCTGCTCATCTCTTCGTTCATCGACCGTTCGCATACCCTGGATGTCTATGAACTGGGTGATGCCATCATCAGGGAGAGTAGAATCAGCGAGGATATCATGTCGGGCAAGAATGCCGATGACCTGGCTCGACAGGAAAACCTGGAGGAGTTTCTGAGTGGTATGCAGACCTTCGTGGCTGGACGCCAGGAAGAGGGACGAATGGATGAAGCCTATCTTACAGATTATCTGCAGGACGTGGCGCTGCTGACGGATGCGGACAGTGAGGGAGAGAAGGATGAACCGAGAGTTTCGCTCATGACGATTCATGCGGCAAAGGGTCTGGAGTTTGCTACTGTTTTCGTAGTAGGTTTGGAGGAGAATATCTTTCCGAGTCCGCTTGCTGCAGTTTCTGTCAGGGAACTGGAAGAGGAGCGTCGTCTGCTCTATGTAGCGATTACCCGTGCCGAGAAGCATTGCATCCTGACCAATGCCAAGAACCGTTTCCGATATGGCAAGATGGAATTTGATAATCCGAGCCGATTCATCGATGAGATTGATGCCAGTCTGATAGAGGGAGGCGAAGAGGCTCCTGAATCTTCATTCGGTGGGGGAAGAAGTTCGTATGGTGGCTATGGTTCTGAAGGTGGTTATGGCGGAAGAATGCCATGGGATAGAGACCGGTCAGGCTATAGACGTGATTATCAAAACTCTAAGCCTGTAGCTTCGCAGTTCATGGCTGATCCTAAACCAGCATTTGCTTCCTCAGCTGCTGGTTCTCTCTGCGAGGGCTGTAGAATCGAGCATCAGCGTTTTGGAATAGGAAAGGTGTTGAAGATAGAAGGTACCGGCGAGAACACGAAGGCCACTGTAGAGTTCCAGAATGCAGGAACCAAGCAGTTGCTTCTGAAGTTTGCCAAGTTCACCATTCTCTCATAGAAAAAAGAAGATAAAACTGAGGATATGAAAAAATCCCAGCTGGAAAAGAACTTCCAGCTGGGATTTTTTCATATAGAATCTTTTATAAAGCTTCATCATCAGGACGCTGAATGGCAGGCTTCTTGATTTTTGGGAGATGTTTCTTGCGTCTCAGCCAGGCAGCCTTGCGCTGCTCGTAATCTTCGCGGTGGCGTTCAAGAAAATTATCTGCCATGAATTTATTCCTTGAACTTACTGTAGATCACCTTGATCTGAACAGGACCTGTAGCCACCCGCTTGCCGTCCTTGGTGGTGTAATCCTTGTCTGGATCATCCGTCGCCTTGATCAGTCGGGTAGAGGTGAGCTGCATGTCGTGATTGATCTTGGTAATCACGGTAGCATTGTTCTGTGTACTTGTGGTCAAGGTCACAGGTACCAGTACCACCTTGTTCCAGTTTTCACTCTTGTCCTTGTTCCTGTACATCGCAGTAACCAGGTTACTGATGTTATAGAAGGTATAGGCATTCTTCACGCCTGTAGAGTTCTTGTTGTAAGAAGCCGTATAGGAGGTGCGGTTGTCTGTCAGCTTGTTCTTCTCGAAGAAGGCATCCAGACTGTCTTTCTGTACCATCAGGATAGTAGAAGGAACACTGAACTGATAGTCGTTGTTGTTATCTACATTATTCATTCTTGGGAAAGAGATGGTGGCTGTATTCAGCGTATCCTTCTCATGACCCTTCATGATATCCTCTACTGGCAACGTTACTTCTGTGAAGATGCCGGCTGGTGACTTCAGATACGTGCAGCTCTCATCCTTTGCCAGATTAGCCAATGTCGTGGTGTCGTTGGTAATCTTGTTGAGCTGCAGCACCTCTTCTGTACCGTCAAAGCGGTTGAAGGCGAGACCTGTTACGATACTGTCGTTGCCCGCAGAGTTCTTCACCGCCTTCTGGATCTTGTAGTAGAACTGCAACTCGGTATTCCAGATATTGGCTACGTTTCCGATACCGCCGGCATGCTTGACATAGAAACCTGGACAAACCTTGTTGAGGAAGTCCCAGTTGGTCTTGAAGTACTCAGGGTGATCCACGAAGGTGTTCATCACGTAAGAACCGTAGTTCTTGTAGGTCTTGCCATCCTTTGCCTTATATGGCTTGTTCAGATAGATCTTGAAAGCCATCGTCGTGCTGTTCAGGTTATAGGTGGCGCTCGACTGATAGTTGTTCTTGCTCACCCAGTTGTCCTTGAAGGCATCATAGTCTGAGTAATACTCCTGATTCTCGCTCATCGGCTTGCTCATCTCGTAGGCAGTAGCCTTCATCGGTGCGAGGGTATCACCATATGTTGTCTTGTATGATACCAGGAGATAGCATGAGTCTGCCTCGATCCTGCCTTCGTGTGCATTGCGGATGTACTCCAAAGTGTCCAGACTGAATGATGACAATACGCCAAACTGGGTCATATAGTCGCCAGCTACGTAGGTACCGGTCTCAGGATCCTTCACATTACCGATCATACCCGTATTGTTTCGGCTCAGAACCGGGCCTGAAACGATGGAGCGTGAGGTGACGTTGAACACCTGGTCTTTGATAGAGATGTTATCAACGTCGTTGGTGATCGACGATCCGATGTTGTCGGTGGTGTCATCACATGCAGCAATAGTCATCGCTGCTATAAATAACGCTGTAAATAGTCTTAAAATCTTCATTATCCTTGAAATGTGTCTAATTTCTGAAGCTTACTCCTCATCAGGGCATACTTCGTTGATGAATGTCTTGTAGGCATCCGCAAAGTCATCGCCAGGATAAGCGAGGGTTGGCTTGCTCTTCTCATTGGCATAATCCAAGAGAGTTCTGTCTGACAGGCTTTCGCCTTCAATCACGCCGTCGCTGTAGTCGATGGCCATCTTGCCCAACTCGATGAAGTCGAAGTCCTCCTTGTAGTCAGCGAGCAGTTCCGACTTGGCATCACGGAACTCCACGCAGCGCTTGAAGTGTGTGCCGAGTTCGCCCTTCAGCTCGTTGGTATAGAGTGAGATAATCACCTTTGAGTTGGCGAAGGAAGGCTCCTCAGCGTATGCCGTCTTGATATAGAAAGGAACCACAGCGCTTACCCAGCCCTGACATACGATGACGTCTGGCTGCCAGCGAAGCTTCTTCACGGTTTCCAGTACGCCGCGTGCGAAGAAGATGGCGCGCTCCCCATTATCTTTATATTCCACACCCTGCTCGTCGGCTGCCATCTGGCGGCGGGTGAAGTAATCGTCGTTATCAATGAAATAGATTTGTTGACGTGTTGTTGGTATAGATGCAACCTTGATGATCAGCGGATGGTCTGTATCATCGATGATAAGGTTCATACCAGACAGGCGAATCACCTCGTGCAGCTGGCCGCGACGCTCATTGATGGTGCCCCATTTAGGCATAAAGGTGCGAATCTCAAAGCCTGCTTCCTGCATTTTCTGAGGTAATTCGCGTCCCATGATAGACATGTGGGTCTCGGCTACGTATGGGTCGATCTCCTGATTGATAAATAATACTTTCTTTGCCATAAATTTAATTATTATTCTTACGAATTAGGTGCAAAGGTACAAAAAAAACTCCAAAAAAGCGTATTTTTCTTCTGAAATTCAATAATTTCGGCAATAATTCGCATATTTTTAGGTTTTTTCTTTCTTATTTGAGAAAAAAGTTGTTATTTTGCACCCGAAAACAGATAAGAAGATGAAAGTAATCAATAAGATTGTTGACCTCCAGAACGAACTTTTCGATCGTCGCAAGGAGGGAAAGGAAATCGGCCTTGTGCCAACTATGGGTGCGCTTCATGAGGGTCATGCCTCTCTGGTAAAGCGCAGTGTTGAGGAAAACGGTGTTACGGTAGTTTCCGTTTTCTTGAATCCTACTCAGTTTAATGACAAGGGTGACCTGGAGCGTTATCCACGTACACTCGATGCTGACTGCAAGCTTCTCGAGGCTTGTGGCGCTGACTATGTGTTTGCTCCTTCTGTAGAGGAGATGTATCCTACACCGGATACCCGCCACTTCGAGTTCCCTCCGGTAAGTACCGTGATGGAGGGTGCCAAGCGTCCGGGCCACTTCAATGGTGTATGCCAGGTAGTTAGTCGCCTGTTCTTTATCGTTCGTCCTACCCGTGCTTATTTCGGTGAGAAAGACTGGCAGCAGATTGCTGTCATCAAGCAGCTCGTGAAGTACCTCAACAGTGATGTGCAGATTGTGGAGTGTCCTATCATCCGTGATGAGGATGGCTTGGCTAAGAGCAGCCGCAATACATTGCTGACCGCTGATGAGCGTGCCATCGCACCGAATATCTACAAGGCCCTGAAGGCGAGCGTAGAGTTTGCCAAGAATCATACTGTGCAGGAGACTCACGACAAGGTAGTGAGCGACATCAATGCCGTGGATGGTCTGGAGGTGGAGTATTTCCAGATTGTGGATGGCGACAGCCTGCAGGATGTGGCATCATGGGAGGATAGCGCCTACGTGGTAGGTTGCATCACCGTATATTGCGGCAAGACTCCTATCCGTCTCATCGACCATATCAAGTATAAAGGATAATTCCTCTATAGATTTCTTTATTAAGTTTAATCCGTAATAGATAAAAGTAATAACAGAACAATGCAGATTGAAGTATTGAAGAGTAAGCTCCATTGTGTGACTGTAACTGAGGCTAACCTGAATTACATGGGTAGCATCACGATAGATGAGGATCTGATGGACGCAGCTAACCTGATCGCAGGAGAGAAGGTGCAGATTGTGGATAACAACAATGGTGAGCGCCTGGAGACCTATATCATCAAGGGTGAGCGTGGCAGCGGTTGCATCTGCCTGAACGGTGCAGCAGCCCGCAAGGTGCAGGTAGGTGATACCGTCATCATCATCGCCTATGCCCTGATGGACTTTGAGGAGGCAAAGACCTTCAAGCCTACCGTGGTTTTCCCTAAGGAGGGAAACAGGGTTTAATATTCAATGGAAACAAAAGAAAGGGTGTGTCATGGACTTATGGCACACCCTTTCTTTTGTCTTTATTTGGCAGATTTGCAATCCGCTTGATCCGTCTTCACGATGATGTCGGTGTTACACCTTTTATATAAAGAGGAGAAAAACAGGGTCAGGATAAAATGAACCAGTTTGAACCAATTTTCAGAATCTCTACGTAAGAGATATAGAAAAACGGAGAACTTCCGTTCAATCAGAGACTTATCAGATTTCGTCCGAAATCATCTCAAAAAAATGTTGATTTTCGTAGAACAACATTAAAAATTTAACAAGCATAATTCGCTTATTTACAATAAATTTCGTATTTTTGCAGTGTGAATCCGTATCTCTTACGTAGAGATTCAGAAGAACGAGACGATTTAAGAACTTAAAAGGTGGCTTTCAGCTAAGCAGAATGGTATATGATATATAATTTGCTTCAAGCAGCTCGCTTTGCATTTCGTATGCAGCAGGCAGAAAGACATAATAGTATTGAAGATTAGTGGAAGTGAGTCTATTGGTTTTTCAATGCTGTGATACATATCACAACCCTCATAACTCGGGAAGAGTCATCTTCTCAGGGGAAGCGAAGCTATATCCGGCAGTTGAAACCATTTAACATATTTAATAAAAAAACTCCCCATCTGTTTTCAGATGAGGAGCATTTTCTGGAGATGGAAGTCGATTTCCTTCAGCCATTCTAATCCCTATGGTAGGGATTTAGGGCTTGGGTATAGGGTAAGGACCCTCCCGCAGGGGTTTCTGTCCCCTTGAAGGGGAACCGAAGGGGTCGTAAAGACTATTGAAGACAGGTGGGGCAGAAACAGCACTAAGGGCGGTTACATCCTTCCTTTCTGAGAAGGGAAGGCTTGGTTAGGATGTAGAGCTTCCTTTGGCTAAAGGGTTCCTGTCCCCCGCAAACGGGGGAAATGAAGGGGGTGTAAAAACCATTGAACGGAGGGATTCATACGTTAATCTGGGGGAGATTAGAGCAAGAAGCAAAAACTCC
>OLGE01001222.1_pt1 | contig 27153 bp, 19 predicted proteins | sample 1605151 | NCBI WGS metagenome assembly OLGE01 (sample SAMEA3888912, study PRJEB22519) | human gut metagenome | biome: human gut; feature: human-associated habitat; material: faeces | place: Denmark | collected 2010
CACGGGTAACTGACAAAATCCTTGAAAAGCCTTATTTTTCAAGGGTCGGAATTATGCAAGCGATAATTATCTCGAAAGAGACAATCGAATTATGTTTACAAACCCCGGAAAATCAAGGTTTTCCGGGGTTTTCTTATACCCAAACGGGTTGATATGTTTCAAAGTGAAGTTCCTTAAATCTTTGAAGCCGCAAAATGATGCAAGCTCTTTCTTTGATTTGGATTCTATGCAGAAAGCCAAAATTTGCGTAGACCACTTCCGCGGCGTTCCATGTATTTCATGCGGTGAAAATTCCTTTGCGATTTTTTGGTTGACAATGTCAAAATTACATAGTATCCCCACTCGCTTGAAACCTTGAAGCGTTCTGGCGCGGCGGAGATCGAGCAAGTGGCAGCTTCAGATACAGTGAAAAATATACTTTGCCTTGGGACGGAGATAAATGAGATTCTTGAAACACTCATTGTGCGTGGGCAGAAAAGCGGCGAGGTAAGAAAAGAAGTTGTTCCTGTGCTGACGGTCTATGTCCTCTCCACAAGCATTGATTCGCTGCTTGCGCTTGCCGAGACAAAGGGAAAATTCATTTGCGCGCAGAATGGTATGACAGAAGAGGAGTTCCTCGACTATGGTTTCCGACAGATAATCAACTCTATCCTTGAAGTACAAATATGATGAGGGTGCGACATGGATAAAATGTATCTTAGAGATGCAGTATTGGCAGCGCAATGAGAAAGTTATATGAGAAAAACGCATAACGAACCACGCAGATTTCGCTTGAGATATTATGACGATTCAAGAGGTTAAGAGAGCGTAAAGATCATTGCAATCAGGAAAAGGTGAGGTGGTATAAATGGTTGAAAATATAGAAAAGAAATTAGTTAGAGGATTTTCCGTTATTTTGTCCGAAATGTAAATATACTTGTGTGATTTATTTTAGAAATAAAAAAATTGAAGAAATTAAAACGCCAGACGCTTAGACGCAGAGCAAGACCTGATAGATGAAGGTTTGCTCTGCGTTTTGTAATCAATACACTCAGCACGCCTGTAAATGACACAGGTCTTACCGTAGAAATGCAACTGCTTCATACGGGCACTGGAGCTGTTTCATGCAAATACGAAAGAAATGGAAGAAAAATATGGGAAACATCAAACATGGAGGACAAAGGAATGAATAACGAAGTTAGTATTACTGCCCTGATGAGTTCATTTGGACGGGCGTTTCATGCAGAAAATGAAGATCATCCGGTTTTCGCGGATCATCTTGCAAAAGAGCTGATGACAGCAGAAGAATATGCCGCCGTTCTGACTGGCACAAAGCAATATGTTATGCTCGGCGCAGGTCTGGATACCTTCGCTTTTCGGGAAAAAGAATTCTTATCAAAACATAGGGTATTTGAAGTCGATCATCCCCTGACGCAGAAAGATAAAATAGAACGGATCACCCGTGCCGGTTGGACGATTCCTGATAATCTCACCTTTGTTCCTGCGGATTTTACGAAAGATAATGTAGCGGAACGTCTGATCGATGGGGGGTTGACGCATCTGTGAAAACATTTTTCTCATGGCTCGGCGTAACGTATTATCTTTCGACGGAAGCAATCAATACGATGTTGGCTGCACTTTCCGAACTTTGTGCGGATGGGAGTTCGCTTGTGTTTGATTATCCAGATGAGAATTTCTTTGATGCTTCCGAAAAGCGTGTGCAGAACACAATTATGATGGCAAAAGCAGGTGGCGAGCCAATGCAATCAGCCTTTTCCTATAGCGAGATTGAAAAACTCCTGGAGAAACATGGCTTTCTGATTTATGAGTTGTTGACACCGGATGATATTCAAAGGGATATTATCGACAAGGCAGGGGCGGATATGAAAGCCTTTGAGCATGTTAATTACTGTCTTGCTGTCAGGAAAAACTAAAAAGGCTGTCACACAACCAGTCGGATCAGGTAACTTTTTTACAAGATAACAGGATTGGGAAATTGCCCTCCGAAAAAAGATTGTCTAAAATATAACAAACGAGACAGGAAATGTTTCAATAAAGGAGGAAAAAGCAGCATGGCAGAAGTAAACGCTGTGGAAAAGCAGCCTGTTACCCAAGAGTACCTGAAAAAAATGGACGCCTATTGGCGTGCGGCAAACTATCTTGGAGCAGCACAGTTATATTTACTGGACAACCCGTTATTACGCGAGCCGTTGACGATGGATCATATAAAGAAAAAGATCGTCGGACACTGGGGAACCGTTCCGGGACAGAACTTTGTATACGTTCATTTAAACCGTGTCATCAAAAAATATGATCAGGATATGATCTTAATTTCCGGTCCTGGCCACGGTGGAAACTTTTTTGTGGCAAATACATATTTAGAGGGAACTTACAGCGAGGTATATCCGAACATCGGAGAGGATATGGACGGACTGAAAAAACTGTGTAAACAGTTTTCTTTCCCGGGCGGTATCTCAAGCCATGTTGCACCGGAAACTCCTGGTTCCATCAACGAGGGCGGTGAGCTTGGATATTCACTGGCACACTCTTTTGGTGCGGTATTTGACAACCCGGATCTGGTTGCAGCATGTATCGTCGGAGACGGTGAGTCCGAGACAGGACCGCTTGCAACTTCCTGGCAGTGCAACAAATTTTTAAACCCGAAAACAGACGGTGCGGTTTTACCGATCCTGCATCTGAACGGATATAAGATCAGCAACCCGACCATCTTAGCACGTATTTCCCGTGAAGAATTAGAGCATTTCTTCGACGGATGCGGCTGGAAACCGTATTTCGTGGAGGGCGATGAGCCGATGGATATGCACAGCAAGATGGCGGCTGCCTTAGATCAGGCGATGGATGAGATCAAGGCGATCCAGAAAAATGCGAGAGAAAATGATGATCTGACCAGACCGAAATGGCCGATGATCGTACTCCGCACCCCGAAGGGCTGGACAGGACCAAAGGTAGTGGATGGCAATCAGATCGAAGGCTCTTTCCGTGCACATCAGGTTCCGATCATGATGGACAAACCGGAACATCTTCAGATGTTAAAAGACTGGCTGTTAAGTTATCATCCGGAGGAGCTGTTTGATGAGGACGGAAAACTGATTCCGGAATTAAAGGCATTAGCACCGACCGGCGACCGCAGGATTGGATCAAACCCGCATGCAAACGGGGGTAAATTACTGCGCGATCTGCGTCTGCCTGATTTTAAAGATTATGCTGTGGATGTTCCAAAGCCGGGGGCTGTGGAAGCGCAGGATATGATCGAACTTGGCGGATTTGTCAGAGATATTTTCGAGTTAAATGAAGATGCAAAGAACTTCCGTATTTTCGGACCGGATGAGACGATGTCAAACCGTCTTGGAAAAGTATTTGAGGCAACGAACCGTGACTGGAACGGTGAGGCTTATGATACGGATGAATTCCTTGCACATGACGGACGTGTCATGGACTCTATGTTGAGTGAGCATATGTGTGAGGGATGGTTAGAGGGATATCTGTTAACCGGACGTCATGGATTCTTTGCAAGTTATGAGGCATTTATCCGTGTGGTTGATTCCATGTGTGCACAGCATGCAAAATGGTTAAAGGTTTGCAACCAGCTTCCGTGGAGACAGTCCATTGCATCCTTGAACCTGATTTTAAGCTCGAATGTATGGCAGCAGGATCACAATGGATTTACACATCAGGATCCGGGGTTCTTAGACCACATTGCAAATAAAAAATCAGACGTGGTACGCCTTTATCTGCCGCCAGATGCAAACTGTTTATTATCCTGCTTCGATCACTGTATCCGCAGCCGCAACTATGTCAATGTGCTCGTGACATCCAAACATCCGAGACAGCAGTGGCTGACCATGGAGCAGGCAGTCAAACACTGTACACAGGGTATCGGCATCTGGGAGTGGGCAAGCAACGACCAGGGCGAAGAGCCGGATGTAGTTATGGCATGCTGCGGTGATACACCGACATTAGAGACATTGGCAGCCGTTACGATCTTAAGAGAGGCACTGCCGGAGATTAAGATCCGTGTGATCAACGTTGTCGATCTCATGAAATTAGAGCCGAACACGAAACATCCGCACGGACTCAGCGATGCAGAATACGATGCACTCTTTACCAAAGACAAACCGATCATTTTTGCATTCCACGGTTATCACACACTGATCCATGAGCTGACCTACCGCAGAACCAACCGCAACATCCACGTTTACGGTTATCAGGAGGAAGGTACGATTACAACACCGTTTGATATGCGTGTACAAAACGAAATCGACCGTTTCCACTTAGTAAAGAACGTCATCAAATATCTGCCACAGCTTGGAAACAGAGGATCTTATCTGGTACAGCAGATGAACGACAAACTCGTAGAGCACAAACAGTACATCCACGAGTACGGTCAGGATCTGCCTGAGGTAAGAGACTGGAAATGGAATCTGTAAGATAAATCTGAAAAAATAGTTACATCTTTTTGCGGAACTGTGCTGGCGTAAGCTGGTGCCGTTCCGTAAATATTTTATAGAAATAACCTTTGTTGTGGTAACCGACCGCTTCCGTGATCTGGTCGATCGTGGCATCGGTCGTAAGAAGCAGCGTTTCAGCGCGGCGCAGGCGCAGAAGCTGTAAGTATTCCGTATAGGTAAGCCCGGTCTGTGTTTTTATGAGACGGTTAAAATAATCTTCCTGAAAATGAAATTCCTCAGAAAGTCCTGTAATGGAAATCTGGGTCAGATGATTTTCCATATAATCTGTGATCTCTTCAAATAAAATCCAGTTCATCTGTTTTCGCAGTTGTTTTGACAGCGAAAATTCATAATTTGTTCCAAGAATCCTGAAAATACGCAGCAGTAATCCCTGACAGATCAAAGGGGAGGCAACATCATGCTGTTTTAACTCGGACAGCAGCTGATAAAGCGCCTGTTCCATTTTTTCCATACCCTCCGGCTGTGGACGGAAATGCAGATACTGCTGCAGATTTTTCTGCTCTAATAATGCCATATTTAAAAAAGAGGCAATTCTTCCGGAAGTGCTCAGATGTTTCATGATATCATTAAAAATAGCATTTGTGATACCGAGAAATAAGATCGTGGAAGAACCACTGTCTAAGATTTCCTGATGTTCACAGTTGCGGTCGATCAGGCAGAGTTCCCCCTTGTGGAAAGTAAATTCATTGCCGAGGATCTTCTGACGGTATTCGCCGTCCACGATATAAAAAAGTTCGAGATATTCATGTGAGTGCATCTGGGTGCGCATGCCCGGTTCAAACCGTTTCTCGTAAGTAAAGGCGGTAGAGGAGGGGATGATCGTGGCAGAAACAGTGTGAGGTTCGTGGATATCCCAGATCAGGCCAAACATGTGCTCTGATTCCGGAAGGGGATATGGTTTGACTTCGATATCGTGCTGCGAATACTCCGGACAGACAATGCGGAAACGCTGATAAATATCTGGTGATTCATAAGTTGTATTATCATAAAGAAGATGTCTGATATATTGTTTTAAGTTCATAATAACCTCATCTGAAAGCAGCAAAATGTGAAATATTTTAAATATCTTTAGTTTATCACAGCACATTTTATGGCGCAATATGTCGAAAAGTATGAAAAAAATTTGTAATAAGTATTGTGTGTTTTTATTGAGGGGTGTACTATAATTATGCAAGTATATTCAAAAGCGAAAGGAAGAGGGATTTAGATGACAGGAGAACAATATGTAAGAGCAAATAAAAGAGTATATAATGTGGTAATAATCCTGCTGGCAGTGATGACGATTCTGTCTGTTATGGCATGTCTGGCGGAGTTTAAGATTACGATACTGCTTCAGACTGCAGCTGCAGTTGCGGGAATTATTGTTGTGAATACTTATGCAAAAAAGTTTTGGAATTCAAAAAAGGGTGGGGAAATCCTGCTTGGAACAGGAAGTGCTGTATATTGTGTATTTCTTTTACTGAATCAGAATAATTTTGTTTACGCATATGGAATCCCGCTCTTTGTTGCATGTGTTTTGTATTTAGATGTAAAGTTTGTATATTATGGTATTGGTGTAACTGCAGTAGGAAATATCATTCATATCATAGTGCAGGTTATTACAAAAAGAGCCGATGGGATAGAACTTTTTTTTAGTATTATCATTCTTGCAACAGTAGTTTATGCGGTATATGAAGCATCTATCCTCCTTACAAAATTTAGTGAAGAAAATCTGGAAATGCAGGCTGCAGCATCTGAAAAAATGCTGGCTACAGCGGAAAATCTGGTGAAACATTTTGATTCCGCAAAAGAAAAATTAGAGATATTAGAGGAAGTCATCAATAACAACAATGAATCTATTTCCAATATTGCCCAGAGCACGGGAAGTACTGCGGAGGCAATCCAGCAGCAGGCATTGATGTGTGAGGAAATCCATAAGAATACGGACAGTGCTGAAAAAGAAACCGAAGCGATGATTGATAAGGCAAATCATACGATGGAGAATGTGGCAGAGGGTGCGAGACTGGTAACAGGATTAAAAAATCAGGCTGACAATGTGGAGCAGGCAAGTAACCAGGCGGCAGAGTCCACCAAACAGGTCAGCAACCGTGTGGAGGAAGTAAAAGGAATTGTTGCGACTATCTTAAGTATCTCCAGCCAGACCAATCTTCTTGCATTGAATGCTTCTATTGAGGCAGCAAGAGCAGGTGAGGCAGGAAAAGGGTTTGCAGTCGTTGCGGAAGAAATCCGTCAGTTATCGGAGCAGACAAAAGATGCAACGAACCGGATTACGGATATCATTCAGGATCTGAATGAAGATGCACAACATGCGATGGACAGTATGGAACATTCTGCGGATTCAATCCGTGAACAGAACGAACTGATTGAGACAACAAAGAATAAATTTGAGACCATCAATGACGAAATGCAGTCATTGGCAAGTGCAATCGGAGAGATCGAGGGAAGTATGCAGTCCATTTTAAACAGTACAGACACAATTTCCCAGAGTATATCGAATCTCTCTGCAACCGGTGAAGAAATAGCTGCTTCTTCCACAGAAGGACTTCAGACAGCAGAACATGCGGTAGAGGCAATGAAACAGACCAAAGAGATCATTGATGCTACTTATCTGCTGGCACAGGATCTGGAGTCTTATGCAGAATAGATCAGACAGAAAATAACAGTGGGAGGCTGAAAAGTCAGGTAAAAATAAGTTACGGGTCACACTTGTGTGTGAACAGTAACAAAAATGCAAGGATCAGGAATAGAATGAATATTGCATATTGTGAAGATGAAAAGATCCAGTTAGAATATATGGAGCAACTGATCAGAAAGTGGGCAGACGAAGGGAATGACACTGTTACATATTTTGGCTATGGCAGTGCGAAGGAGCTGTTGTTTGAGCATCCGGACAGTTTCCCGTTCGATCTGCTCCTTTTGGATATTGATATGGACGGCATGGATGGCATGGCGCTCGCAAAGGAGATCCGGAAAAAAGATCAAAAACTTCCCATCGTTTTTTTGACGAACCGCAGTGAGTATGTGTTTGAAGGGTATGAGGTTGGCGCATTGCGCTATCTTTTAAAACCGGTGGAGGAGACAAAGTTGTTTTCTCTGCTGGATGAGATTTCTTATGCGCTTGTCAAAGAAAGGCGCTATCTGATCGAAAATGTGGGTGGGGAGACTGTAAAAATTCCGGTCGATACCATTTACAGTGTGGAGGCGAAAGGGCATTATATCCGTCTGCACACGAGCGCGGGTGATTATGAATACAAAAAGAATCTCTCGGAGATCGCGGAGGAGCTGGCAAAAGATCAGCCGGGACAGAAAACGGAATTTATCAGTACACACCGCAGCTTTTTAGTCAGTCTTGCTGCGGTGGAGCGCGTGCAGCGCACGGAGTGCATTCTTTGTGACGGCAGCAGTGTGCCGGTGAGCAGGAATGCTTATAAGAGTGTGAATGAAGCGTTTATCCGTTATTATATGGAACATGGGGATATGTGCGAAAAATGAGAATACCGCTGATCACAAAATATTTAGAAGAGAAGAATATGGAGTATCAGAATGCCCTGCTTGAAAAGCAGGTGCAGGAGGTACAAAATATCTATCTTACCATGCGCGGCTGGCGGCATGATTATCACAATCACCTGCAGGCAATGAAAGCGTATGTCAAGATGGGAGAATATGACAGGTTAGAGGAATATTTAGGACTGCTGGAGCAGGACTTAGATCACGTCAATCAGCTGATTGAGACTGGAAATGTCAATTTGGATGCTATTTTAAATTCGAAAATATCCTTAGCACAGAAAAACGGAATTGAGATCGACTATCAGGCAAAATGTTCGGAAACACTTGCTGTCAGTGATATTGACCTCTGTGCTCTGATCGGAAACCTGTTAGACAATGCAGTGGAGTCCTGTGAGAAACTGACCACGGAAAAACCGTTTATCCGCATTTATATCGGAGTACTCAAAAAACAGCTTTACATTTCGGTGTCGAACGCGACAAATGAGACAGTGCGCAAGATGGATTCGGAGTACATCAGTAAAAAACGGGGAAATCACGGGCATGGATTAAAACGGATCAATCTGGTGGTTGAAAAGTATGGCGGGTACATTAACAGACAGAATGAGCCGGGGGTGTTTGTGACGGAGATTATGCTGCCGCTGTAAAAGTTTTCGGAAAAAGCTGGTGGGAAAAGGTGTGGCCGTCAGGTTGTGGTGGCAGACCGGTGTGTCAGCCACACCTTTTTATTCCAGCCTTTTGTATATTGGCGATACCGTTGGTGCACGGAAGATGACCTTCCGTGCACTTTTTGTGTGAAAGTTCAAAAAGCTGATAGAGTATAGACATAGAAGTGATATCACACCACCACACCCAAAACGAGAGGAGTCATCAACCATGAACCAACCGAAAACTTACACCGCCGCATCCAATCAGCGCTACATCCTCCGCGAACTATGGCACTACGACAGATCCACCATCTTCTATGCTCTCGCCGAGATCATCACCCAGATCGGCAAAGGCTTCGGCACCATACTGATCCCATCCATGATCGTAGCGTTTTTAGAGCAGTACCAAAAAGGCATGATCACCCAGGAAACACTGCCCGGAGTAGTCGCAAAACTGGTAACATTTTTTGTCGGATACAGCATCTGGTGCATCATAACCGGATATCTGAAACGGAGAAACCAGTTCCAGTATGTAAAATTCCGCTGCGGCACAATGATTGAATGCACCTATCAGAAATATATGTCACTCGACTATGTGCAGTGCGAGGACGAAAAAGTCCAGCAGCTTTTAAAGAAAGCGGGAGAGGCAGTCAGCGGAAACTACCGGGGCATCGAGGGTGTGCTTCATTACGACGTCGAACTCTTAAAGGAAGCCGGGGCATTGATCCTGTACGCATCCCTGATCTCCGGTGTATCGGTATGGCTGGTCGTGCTTTTGGTTATCATTTCACTGGTCCAGATCTTAAGCTATAAACTGGCAAATAATTACGAATTAAAACACCGTGATGCAAAGGCGAAACTTACAGTGACACAGGACTATCTGGACCGTCAGGCATATGCAGTGGAAAACGGAAAAGATATAAGGCTTTACCAGATGAAAGAATGGTTAAGCGGACATTACCGTGCTGCAAACAAAAAATACCAGGCACTGCTGGCAAAAGAAAAGGCATGTTATTTTGCGGATGATCTCTTTGGGCTGCTGCTGCAGCTTGGCAGGGATGTGGTCTGTTACGGCTATCTGATCGGACAGCTGATGCAGGGAATGTCCATCGCACGTTTTGTGCTTTATATCGGGATCGTCAGTGGATTTTCCACCTATTTTTCGGAACTTACGATGATGATCAGCCAGATTTCATCCTGCTTAAAACCGGTCGGCCAGATGCAGGAATTTACAGAGTTAGAGAATGTATATCACCATGGCGAGGGAGTCCGGTTAAAGGATGAAAAGGAGGCAGTGGAAGTCGAATTTTCACATGTCAGTTTTTCCTATCCGGGCACAGACCATAAGATATTAGATGATGTGAGCTTTCGCATTAAAAAAGGCGGAAAGATGGCGTTAGTCGGCATCAACGGTGCTGGAAAATCAACGATTGTCAAACTGCTCTGCGGTTTTTATATGCCGGATGAGGGACACATTTACATCAACGGAACGGATCTTGCCACGATGGATCTTGATGCGTGGTACCGGTCACTTGCAGCAGTCTTTCAGGATGCATTTACATATTCGTTTTCCATTGCGGACAATGTAACATGCAGCATGGGAGAGGACTATGATGCGGAAAAATGCAGGGAGGCATTAAAGGATGCCGGCCTCTGGGAGAAAATACAAAAACTTCCACAGAAAGAGAAAACATTTATCGGAAAAGAGGTAAGTGAGGATGGCATCCATCTTTCTGGCGGGGAGACACAGAAACTGATGCTTGCGCGTGCACTCTACAAAGGATGTGCACTGTTGCTTTTGGATGAGCCGACCGCAGCATTAGATGCGATCGCAGAAAATGAGATGTATGAGAAATACAATGAAATGCTGACTGGAAAAACGGCACTGTTTATTTCACACCGTCTGGCATCGACGCGGTTCTGTGACCATATTTTATTCCTGAAAAACGGAAAGATCACAGAGGAGGGCACCCATGAGGAACTGATGCAGGAAAATGGCGGATATGCCGAAATGTTCCTGGTACAGAGCAGATATTACAAAGAGGAAGGGGCACAGTCACATGAAGAACATATGGCAGGAATTTAAAAGTTTTATAAAGATGATCAGCAAAGGGAAAAAAGATGTGGCTGTTGTCATGGCAGCCGGCGGATTTATGAAAGCAACCGTTCCGTTTCTGGTATTTTATTTTTCGGCACAGATTTTAAACAATGCGATCGAAGGGGATTATGAGGCATGTGTGAAAAGCGTGGCAGCACTTTTGCTGTCGCAGTTTGTCTGTGAACTGGTGAACCGGTTCTGCCAGAAACGGATCGAAGTACTCGGAGAGAGCTGCCAGCAGATCATAAGACAGCAGATGGCAGACAAGGCATTTGAACTGCAGTATGAAAAATTTGAAAAACAGGAAACGCTTGACGCATTAAGGCACGCAAAACTTACGGCAGGCGGAAGCGGGGACATCAAAGACCAGGTGGATACCTGTTACCAGATCTTTGTACAGTTTTTTTCCATGTGTTATTCGGTCGTATTTTTTCTTCTGCTGTTGCTGAAAATCGATGCCGAACAGAAAAAAACATTTTTTGTCTCCTATGGATCAACGCTGCTTTTGATTGGCTTATATGCAGTTGTTGTAATTGTGAATTTATATCTTGGAAAAATACTCAGCGCGAAACAGTATGAATTTATACATGCAAATGACCACAATAATGCACTGGGCGGCTATCTGGCCGGGATCATGACAGATGAAAGAAATAGCAAAGATATCAGACTTTATGACCTGTCAAAACTCTTTTTGGGGAAATTCAGACAGATGGTGGAGGGCTATAGTATTTATTTACAGATGGGAAAAGTAAATGGAAAATACAGGGGAATGATTGAGGGCATCAACCAGTTTGCAGCAGGCACTGCATATCTGCTGGCAGGCATGAAAGCATTAAACGGGATGATCGATATCGGAAATGTCATCTTATATGCAGGTGTCATCTCACAGACCGTGAACTGTATTACGGAATTTGGTTCACAGGTCATTTCCTTTCAATTTTGTGCGGAATATTTAAGCGTTTTTGATAAATTTATACAAAGTCCGGCAATGGCTTACGATGGTACATTGCCGATCGAAAAGCGGGATGACGGACAATATGAATTTGAATTTCATGATGTAAGTTTTGCTTACCCGGACTGTGGAACACAGGTGTTAAGCCATGTCAGCTTAAAATTTAATATTGGGGAAAAAATGGCGTTAGTCGGACAAAACGGTGCAGGAAAAACGACATTGATCAAATTGCTCTGCCGTCTCTATGAGCCGACGGAGGGTACGATCACGTTAAACGGCATCGATATCTGGAAATATAACTATGAGGAATATACGAGGGCATTTTCCGTTGTCTTTCAGGACTTTGCAATGTTTTCTCTGCCGGTCGGCGAGAATATTGCTGCAAGCAGTGCAGTGGATGAAGAGAGAGCATGGGAGGTGTTAGACCAGGTCGAACTGTCCGGGCGTGTGAGAGCGATGAAGGACGGCCTGAAGACACAGCTTTATAACAACAACGGTGCGGGCGTCGATGTCTCCGGCGGTGAGGCACAGCGGCTTGCCATCGCACGCGCACTCTACAAAGATGCGCCGTTTGTGATCTTAGACGAGCCGACCGCAGCCTTAGATCCGATCGCTGAGGCGCAGATCTACGAGAACTTTAATGAGATGGTAAAAAATAAAACTGCAATCTATATTTCCCACCGCATGAGCAGCTGTAAATTCTGCGACCGCATCGTTGTGTTAGATACCGGAAGCATTGCAGAGATGGGAACACACGACACACTGTTAGCCGAAAATGGAATCTACGCAGAGCTTTACCGGACGCAGGCGCAGTATTACGCTTAAAAAATCTTAATATTTGCTTAAAATCCCTTATAAACTATATTCAAAAGGAAAATTGTGTTACAATACCAATGATGGCAGTTTATGTGAAGAACTGCCCCCAAAAGAGGAAAAATAAGAGGATGGGAGGCAAAATGTTATGATAAAAAAGAAACTGGAATGGTTAAAGCGCGGTCTGTGCATCACATTGGCGGGTGCTATGATCATCTGTTCCGATACCATGACATTTGCGGCAGAAGCTGCAAACGGACAGGTAGTAGAACAGACGGATGCCACAGAAAACGAGACTGGGGTTTTGACGGATGCTCAGTCAGACCAGACCGGAGAAAATGGTGAACAGGAGTATCCGTCCGGGGTAACAGGACAGACTGAAGCCGGCGAGGCAGCCGAAGCCGGCGAAACGACAGAAACAACGGAAGTAACCGAAAATACCGAGAATACCGAGGTGACGGAAACTACCGAAGTGACGGAAACTACCGAAGTGACGGAAACTACCGAAGTGACAGATCCTACGGAAACCACTGAGGTTACCGAAGAGACGGAAACAACGGAAGATACCGAGATTAAGGAAGCGACTGCAAATGGAGTCATCATAAGCAAAAAAGATAAATATGCAGTTGTCAGCGCGGGAGAAACAGTGACGCTTCCGGGATATTCGTTTGAGACAACGGGAGATGATGAGCCGGAGGTTGAGTGGCTGATCGATGATAACAGTATCGCAGCACTTACTACGTCGAAAGTAGATGGAAAGCTTACAGGAGAGGTAAAGACATTAGCAGCAGGTGTTGCTGTCCTTACACTTCAGGTAAAAGATACACCGGCTGATAAAGATAATTATTATATTGTCGTAAAACCGAAAAATGCGCCGTCAAGCTGCACGGCTGATACGACATATAATACAGTAAGCTTAGTCTGGTCAAAAACAGCAGATGCAGACGGTTACACCATCACACGAAAAGTGGAAGGCTCAGATACAGAGCAGACGATCGCACATGTGGATGGTACTGATACGGTGTCGTATAAAGATACGGCAGCACAGACCGGAATCAGCTATATTTATCATGTATATGCCTATACAAAATATACGAACAACGGACAGACGGATTATGCCAATACGGATACCTATGCATCCGTAAAAGCAACACCACAGCTTGGAAAAGCAGCAATGACATCTGTTACAGCGGAAGGTTACAGCAGCCTGACACTAAAATGGGAAAAAGTGGATGGTGCAACCGGATATATCGTATATCGTTCCACAGATAAATCAAAAGTGGACACACAGCTCACGGATATCACGAACGGTGCAGTAAGTTATGTGGATGCCGCACTGACAGCCGGAACGACCTACTATTATAAAGTACAGCCATATCGTGTGGTAAACGGCAAAAAGGTTTTTGGTGATGCGTCGGGCATTCTCTCCGGCAAACCGCTTCCGTCAGCGACAAGATTGAACGCAGAATCAGCCGGATATAAAGAAGTAAAACTGGCATGGAGTGCCGTGGATGGTGTGACGGGTTATGAGGTTTACAGAAAAACATCATCATCCTCTTATAAAAAGATTGCAACTGTAACAAATGGAAAGACAAGTTACAGCGATACAAAAGTGACAGCAGGTACAGCCTATACCTATAAAGTAAGAGCCTATAAAACGGTAAATGGAAGTCAGGTATATGGAGATTATTCCAACGAGGCATCGGCAACCCCTGCTTTAGAGGCACCACAGATTACAGTTAGAAATGCGTCTTACAACAGTGTGACGATCACATGGAATCAGATCAGCGGTGCACATGGCTATAAAGTATATCGTTCTACGAAAAAGGACAGCGGCTATAGAGCTGTTAAGACAGTCAATGATAAAACGACGATTACCTGTACAGATAAAAAATTGTCGGTAGGAACGAAGTATTATTATAAAGTCTGTGCATTCCGTACAGTCGGGGATAAGAATGTAGCAGGGAACTATTCGGATGTGCAGTCGATCAAGGCGGCACCGGAAGCAGTAACATTAAAATCAGAAGCAGCAGGTGCAACGGCGATCAAACTGACATGGAATAAAGTGAACATGCCATCCACAGGTGGCGGATATGCAGTATATCAGGTTGTAAACGGAGCAGATCAGCTGGTAAAAAGATGCAGTACAAAGAGTACTTCTTATACAGTGACAGGACTTACACCTGGTCAGAAATATACATTTAAAATCGTTTCCTTTGCAAAAGATAAAAATGGCAAAAGAGCATATGGTGGAACTTCCAATGAACTTACTGCAACACCGAAACTTCTTCCGGTAACGATCGACACGATCAAATCCGGCAAATACAACAGCGTCGTATTGAGCTGGAATGTTACTTCCGCAGGGGATGAGGACGGATATATTGTTTACCGTGCAGCTTCTAAAAAAGGAAGTTATAAGCAGATCGGAACCGTAAAAAGAAAGAGCGGAGCCATGACCGGATCTTATACAGATAAAAACGTTAAGATCGGAAAGAAGTATTATTATAAAGTAGTAACTTACAAAAACATTTCGGGCGGTAAAATGCTCCGTTCCGCTTATTCAGGTGTAAAAGGCATTACAGCCGCACCGAGTATCACAACGGTTAAAGTGAAATCGGCAGGAAATGAAAGACTGAAAATTACATGGAAAAAGGTAAAAGCATCCAAAAACCGTTATGTAAAGGGATATGCGATCTACCGCAGCACTTCTGAAAATGGAAAATACAGAAAAATTAAGACGATCAATAAGGGAACAACAACTTCGTATGTGGATAAGGGACTTGTAACCGGTAATACCTATTATTATAAAGTTCGTACTTTCTGTACGTCCGGTGGAAAGAAAATCTACAGTGATTATTCCGATCCGGCATCCATGCAGGTACTTCCGGGAAAACCTTCCATCCAGGTAGTTGCAGCAAATTATAACACCATTACGGTCTCCTGGAAGAAAGTAGAAGGGTGTGATGGATATCGTGTATATCGTGCAACAGAGAAAGATGGAAAATATAAATCAGTCAAAACCTGTTCTTCCGTTAATACGCTTTCTTATAAGAACAGTAAGTTAGAGACAGGAAAAACCTATTATTATAAAGTAAGAGCTTATGTGAACAAAAATGGCAAAAAACTTTATGGTGACTATTCCGCAGTGAAACAGGCAACGCCGGTTCTTTCAAAACCAACTGGATTATATGCAGCCTCAATTGCTGAAAACCAGATCAAGCTGACCTGGAATGCGGTGGATGGTGCAGAAACTTATACCGTATTGAGAAGTAACTCTGAGAACGGAAAATATAAGATTGCAACGGAACTTTGTACAACAAATTCTTTTATTGATTATACCGCTGTGACAGGAAAAACCTATTATTATAAGATTTATGCGGTTCGTGGAGAGTACGTCAGTGCAACAACGGATTGTGTAAGTGTTATATCGTCAGCACTTGAAGTGAGCACAACGAGTGTACTGATCAAGACAGGAACGAGTGTAAAAGTAACAGCAACTGCAAAACCATACGGTGTGGTATACTGGTCTTCTGCTAACTCTATGATCGCCGTTGTTTCCTCAGATGGAACAATCTATGGACTGAAGGCTGGAACAACGACCGTAAAGGCATCTGCAAACGGAATCACGAAAGAAATCACGGTAACGGTAAAAGACAAACTTGAGACAGAGAATAAGATCATAGATATTTCAAGTGATAACGGTACGGTAGATTTTAATGCGATCAAGGCAGCCGGATACGAATGTGTAATGCTTCGTATTTCCAAAGGAACAACAGCGGATGCGAAGTTCCAGACAAATTATAAGAATGCGAAAGCAGCAGGCCTTAAGGTTGGTGTATACTGCTACTCCCTGGCGCAGAACGCAGCGCAGGCAAAAGCTGAGGGTGATAAAGTATTAAATATTCTGAATGCACAGAAGTTAGACTATCCGGTTGTATATGTACTTGATGATATCTCATTATTGTACAATAATGTAACAGCAACACAGAGAATTGATTTTATCAATGCATTCAGGACAGAAATCATTGATGGTGGAAAACAGTATAAGTTTGCACTTGGTCTGAACCAGAAACTTTTACAGCAGTATCCGGGCAAATATGTGGATACAAGCAAGCTCACAGGAACAGATCTGTGGATTATCAATTATCGTGCAGAGAGTCTTGGAAGCGGTTACCAGGGTAAAGGTAATGTGGTAATGTGGAGATACACGAACCAGGGTACAGTAAATGGTGTAAATGGCAAGGTAAATATCAGTATCCGGTATAAGACTTATTAATGAGAGTACAGGATACAGACAGTAATCCGCAGGAATGAGGACAGCTATGAAAAGTTATGCAAAAAAAATCATGACAAGACTGGCAGCAGGGGCGATGGCGCTCCTGCTTGCTGTCGGTACGGCTGCAACAGATATGTCTGTGTATGCAGCAGAAACGAAAACACAGGAAGGCACGACGGAAAAGAAAAAGATTACAGGATTTGCAGATCTTTCGGACAATCCGAAAGAGATTCGTATGACAGGTAAAATCAGCCTGAACCGCCTGCTTGCCAAGATGCCGCAGAGCATTGATGTTTATCTGGATGGCGGCAAAGAGACGACGAGTATTCCGGTAACCTGGAGCTGTGTCGGAGACTATGACACGACGAATTATTTTGTCTATGAATTTGACCCGAAATGGGATACCGATCAGTATTCACTTGGAGCAGGACAAAAGGACAAAATCCCATACATCAATGTGGTGATCTCAGGGACAAGTCTCTATAAAGGTGCAGCCATTTCTCAGGATGAGAAAAAATCCAACGAAAAAAAAGTATATAAATTTGAAAATACAGATGTAGATATAGTAATAACAGAGATAGGCGGAACTGTTGGAGATATTGAAAGTTTACCTTTCTTGGAAGCTATTAGACAAATAGGAATAGAAAGAAATGAAGAAGACGTTGCATATATACATGTAACCTTATTACCGTATATTTATGGCTCAAATGAACTAAAATCAAAACCAACTCAACATTCAGTAAAAGAATTGCAATCAATAGGTATAAAACCAGACATACTAGTTTGTAGAGCAGAACAAGAAATAGATGAAAACTTAAAACAGAAAATTGCATTATTCTGTAATGTAAAAAAACAAGATGTAATACAAAATAAAACAGTAGAAAATTTATATGAAGTTCCACTAATGCTAGAAAAAGAAGGACTAGCAAGTAGAATATGTGAAAAACTGAAATTAAGAGATATACCAAATAATTTGAGTTGGGAAGAATTAATAAACAATATTAAAAATCTAAAAGATGAAAATGTAAATATTGCAATAGTTGGAAAATATGTAAAATTAGAAGACTCATATTTATCAATTGCAGAAAGCATTAAACATGGTGGATTTGCTAATGGCTGTAAGGTACATATAGATTTTATTGACTGTGAAAAGGTAACAAAAGAAAATGCAAAAGAAATGCTTGGAAAATACAATGGAGTAATTGTACCAGGTGGATTTGGAAACAGAGGAATAGAAGGAAAAATAGCAACAATACAATATGTAAGAGAAAACAATATTCCATTTTTAGGAATATGTTTAGGAATGCAAATGGCAGTTGTAGAATTTGCAAGAGATGTGTTAGGATATAAAGATGCAAATTCAGAAGAATTTGATGAGGCAAGTACATGCAAAGTAATTCATATTATGGAAGATCAAATTCATATAGCCAACAAGGGTGGAACAATGAGATTAGGAGCATATCCATGTAATATATTAAAAAATACGCTGGCTGAAGAAGTATATAAGACAAATAAAATATCAGAAAGACATAGACATCGTTTTGAATATAACAACAAATATAGAGAAGAAATGGAAAAAGCAGGTTTGATTTGCTCAGGTTTATCACCAGATGGAAACTTAGTTGAAATTGTAGAATTAAAGAGTCATCCATACTTTATAGCATCACAATTCCACCCAGAGTTCAAATCAAGACCAGACAAACCACATCCACTATTTGTAAGCTTAGTAAAAGCTGCAAAAGCAAATGTGAATAATGTGTGAAAAATTAAATAGTGTACTTGACATTTTATATAAATGGGTATAAAGTATTAGCAGTCTTAAAGAAAGACTGCTAATTTTATCATATGCAATTAAAAAAGAAAGAAGGCGTGAGCAAAAAAATTCTAAAAAATAAAAATTAGCATATAATAAAATGATTGATAAGGAGGTAATTTTCATGTTAAAACCATTAGGAGACAGAATCGTTGTTAAAATGTTAGAAAAAGAAGAAACAACTAAAAGTGGAATTATTTTAGCTGGAAAATCAGAAGAAAAATCTCAAGTTGCTGAGGTTATAAAAGTAGGAGATGGAACAAATTCAGAAGGAAAAAAAGTTGAAATGGCTATAAAAGAAGGAGATAAAGTAGTTTTAAACCAATATGCTGGAACTACTGTTAAAATTGATGGAGAAGAATTAGTTATAGTCAAATATAATGATATATTAGCTATAGTTGAATAGAGAGGAGATAATTAAAATGTCAAAAGAAATTAAATTTGGCGAAGATGCCAGAAAAAGCCTATTAAATGGCGTAAATAAATTAGCTGATACTGTAAAAGTAACATTAGGACCAAAAGGAAGAAATGTTGTACTAGATAAAAAATTTGGAGCACCACTAATTACAAATGATGGTGTAACAATTGCTAAAGAAATAGAACTAGATGATCCATTTGAAAATATGGGAGCACAAATAGTAAAAGAAGTATCTATAAAAACAAATGATGTTGCTGGAGATGGAACAACAACAGCTATGGTATTAGCACAAAATATGATTCGCGAAGGTGTAAAAAACGTAGCAGCTGGTGGAGATCCAATGGCTATTAAAAGAGGTATGGATAAAGCTGTAGTTTCATCAGTAGATGCTTTAAAAGAAATTAGTGTTGAAGTAAGTGGAAAAGAAGATATTGCAAGAGTTGCAAGTATTTCTGCAAACAACCCAGAAGTTGGAGAACTTATTTCAGAAGCAATGGAAAAAGTATCAAGTGATGGTGTTATAACAATAGAAGAATCAAAAACATCAAACACAGAGCTAACAGTAGTAGAGGGAATGCAATTTGATAAAGGATATGTTTCTCCATATATGGTAACAGATACAGAAAAAATGGAAGCTGTTATAGACAACCCATATATACTTATCACAGATAAAAAAATAAGCAATATTCAAGAAATACTACCATTACTTGAAAGCTTAATGCAACAATCTGGAAAACTAGTAATTATATGTGATGATATAGAAGGTGAAGCATTATCAACATTAATTTTAAACAAACTAAGAGGAGTTATAAATGTAGTAGCTGTTAAAGCACCTGGTTATGGAGACAAGAGAAAACAAATGCTAGAAGATATTGCAATATTAACAGGTGGAGAAGTTATTACATCAGATTTAGCATTAGAACTAAAAGATACAACAATTGAACAATTAGGTAGAGCAAGACAAATAAAAGTACAAAAAGAAAACACAATTATAGTAGATGGAATGGGAGATAAACAAGAAATTGCAAAACGTGTAGCTTTATTAAAATCTCAAATTGCAGAAGAAAAGAGCGAATTTGAAAAAGAAAACTTACAAGAACGTTTAGCAAAAATAGCAGGAGGAGTTGCTGTAATTGGTGTTGGAGCTGCTACTGAAGTTGAAATGAAAGACAGAAAATTAAGAATTGAAGATGCTTTATCTGCTACAAAAGCAGCAGTTGAAGAAGGTATAGTACCTGGTGGCGGAACAGCATATATTGATATTTTACCAAAAGTTACAGAAGTAGTTGAAAAATTACAAGGAGATGAAAAAATTGGTGGTAAAATAATTCTAAGAGCATTAGAAGAACCAACAAGACAAATTTCAATAAATGCAGGCTTAGAGCCATCTGTAATATTAGAAAAAGTTAAAAACAGTCCGGTAGGTGTAGGATTTAATGCACAAACAGATGAATATGTAGATATGAAGAAAGCAGGAATTGTAGATCCTACAAAAGTTTCAAGAAGTGCGCTTCAAAATGCAGTATCAATAGCGTCAATGATACTAACAACAGAAAGTTTAGTAACAGATAAAAAAGAAGCAAATAGTTGTAAATGTTCAGACCATGAACCAACAGGAATGGACGGAATGTATTAGAAATAAAAAATGGTAACTTTTAAGTTGCCATTTTATTTTTTCTTGACATATATGTTATAATATTCTAAGTAATAATAGAAAGAGGAATTATATGAAAACAGTAGCGTTTTGTACTTTAGGATGGAAGTTAGTTCAATCAGTATGAAAAATAAAAATGGGAAAAATTAAAAAAACAAAAATCGCTGAAAGGTAGTAATAGTATGGAAAACAAAGAAAATAAAAGGAAAAAGACCGTTGCTCTATTTACATTGCGGTTGTAAAGTAAATCAATATGAAACAAATGCAATGATGCAAAAAATGATTGAAGCAGGTTATAAAGTAGTAGACTTTGAAACAAAAGCAGATATCTATATTATAAATACATGTACAGTAACAAATATGGCAGATAAAAAATCAAGACAAATGTTAAGAAGAGTAAAAGAAATAAATCCGGAAGCCATTTTAGTTGCTGTTGGCTGTTATGCTCAAGTGGCAAAAGAAAAGCTAGAGCAAATACCAGAAATTGATTTAATACTTGGAATAAATGAAAAAAATGATATTGTAAAATATGTAGAGCAAGCTAGTAAGAATACATATGTGTCAGATGTATTACATCAAACTGAGTTCTTAGACTTTGGAGATGTTACATACACAGAAAAAACAAGAGCAGTAATAAAGGTACAAGATGGATGTAATCAGTTTTGTTCATATTGCATAATTCCTTATGCAAGAGGACGTATTAGAAGCAGAAAGCCAGAAAGTGTAATAAAAGAAATTACAGATGTTGCAAAAGAAGGTATAAAAGAAGTAGTTATAACAGGTATTCATATAGCGTCTTATGGAAAAGACTTTAACACAGAGTATAGGCTAATTGACTTATTAGAAGAAATCCAAAAAGTAAACGGAATACAAAGAATACGTTTAGGTTCATTAGAACCAACACTAATAACAGAAGAATTTGTAACAAGACTTAAAAAACTTTCAAAAATATGTGACCACTTTCATTTATCATTACAAAGTGGATGCGATGAAACATTAAAAAGAATGAATAGAAAATATACAACGGATCAATTTAGACATGTAGTAGAATTGCTTAGAAATGCATATCCAGAAGTACATTTAACAACAGATGTTATAGTTGGGTTTCCAGGAGAAACAGAAGAAGAGTTTAACAAAACTTATGAGTTTTTAAAAGAAATAAAATTTTATAAAATGCATGTATTTAAGTATTCGCCAAGAAGCGGAACAGTTGCTGCTAAAATGCCTAATCAAATAGATGGAAATATAAAAGAAGAGAGAAGCAATAAACTAATAGAGCTATCAGATGAAAACGAGAAAGAGTATAATCAAAAATACATAGGCAAAGAAGTAGAAGTACTATTGGAAGAACGAGAAGGAGAATATTTGAAAGGACATACTACAAACTATATGGTAGTAAAAATGAAAACTAACGAAAATCTTGAAAATACAATACAAAAAGTAACTGTGTAAATATTGCATTCTATATGTAAATGTTATATAATTTAAGCTATGAAGATGAGAAAAGAGGAATAGTATGAAAGCAATAGAAATAAGAAACAAATATTTAAACTTTTTTAAAGCACACGGACATAAAGTAATTCCAAGTGCTCCGCTAATACCAGAAAACGACCCATCTGTATTATTTACAACAGCTGGAATGCAACCATTAGTGCCATATTTATTAGGTGAAAAACATCCAGCAGGAACAAGAATTACAGATTATCAAAAATGTTTAAGAACAAACGATATAGATGAAGTAGGAGATAACCGTCACCTAACATTTTTTGAGATGTTAGGAAACTGGTCATTAGGAGACTATTTTAAAGATGAAGCAATTAGCATGAGCTATGAATTCTTAACAAAAGAATTAGGAATAGATCCAAGCAAATTGTCAGTTACATGTTTTGCTGGTGACGAACATGCACCAAGAGATACAGTAGCAGCAGAAGCATGGAAAAGGGCAGGAATACCAGAAGAAAGAATATATTTCTATGACAAAGATAATAACTGGTGGATTGCAGGAGACGAAGGACCATGCGGACCAGATACAGAAATGTTCTTGGATACAGGAAAACCTGCATGTTCAGACAGTTGTCAACCATCATGTGGTTGTGGTAAATATGTTGAAATTTGGAATGATGTATTTATGGAATATTACCAAGCAAAAGATGGTTCTATTACAAAATTAAAACAACAAAATGTTGATACAGGTTTTGGACTAGAAAGAATGACAATGCTATTACAGGGCAAAGAAACTCCATTTGATACAGAACTATTTGCACCAGTAATGGACAAACTAAAAGAATTAGCTAAACAAGATAATATTGAAAGTAGAAGAATTGTTGCAGAACATTTACGTGCAAGTATGATGGTTATAGCAGATGGTGGTAGACCAAGCAATATAGATCGTGGATATGTATTAAGAAAATTAATTAGAAGAATGACAAGACATTTAAATAAACTACAAATAGATTTAAATGAAATTGGTGGATTAGTTGATTTGTATGTAGAAACATTAAAAGAATTCTACCCTGAATTAGTTGAAAATAGAGAAACAATCAAAGAAGTTATATTAGCAGAAAAAGATAAATTTGTTAAAACATTATCACATGGTGAAAAAGAATTTGAAAAAGTAGTAAACAAATTAAAACAAGAAAATAAAAACACAATTGATGGTTACACTATTTTTAAACTATATGAAACATATGGATTTCCACCAGAAATTACAGCAGATTTAGCAAAAGAGCAAGGCTTAGAAATCGATACATCTGAATTTGATAAATTATTTAAAGAGCATCAAGAAAAATCAAGAATGGGTAGTGAGCAAAAATTTAAAGGTGGACTAGCTGAACAAAATGAACAAACAACTAAATATCATACAGCAACTCACTTACTACATAAAGCATTAAAAATAGTATTAGGGGACCATGCAAATCAATGTGGTTCAAATATCACAACAGAAAGATTAAGATTTGACTTTACACATTCAGAAAAAATGACACCAGAACAATTAGCTAAAGTAGAAGAAATTGTAAATGAGCAAATTAAACGTGATTTACCTGTAACATGTGAAGAGATGACATTAGAAGAAGCAAAAGCATCTGGAGCAACAGGACTATTTGAAAATAAATATGGTGACAGAGTTAAGGTATATACAATAGGAGATTTTAGTAAAGAAATTTGTGGTGGACCTCATGTTAAACATACAGGAGAATTAGGACACTTCAAAATTAAAAAGGAAGAATCAAGTTCAGCAGGAGTTAGACGTATTAAGGCGATTTTAGAATAAGGAGAATAAAGTATGGATGATTGTGTTTTTTGTAAAATAATAAAAGGAGAAATTCCTTCAGAAAAAGTATATGAAGATGAAGATGTTATTGCATTTAAAGATATTAACCCAGTAACTCCAATTCATATATTAGTAATACCAAAAAAACATATAGCAACTTTACTTGATGTTACTGAAGAAGACAGCCATTTAATCAGCAAATTATTTGTTGCTATAAATAAAATAGCAAAACAAATTGGAATAGAAGAAAGCGGATTCAGAATAGTTGCTAATTGTGGAAAAGATTCTGGACAAGAAGTAATGCATATACATTTCCATTTATTAGCTGGACAAAAAATGGGACCAAAAGTTGTTTAATAAGTATAGAAAAATCTGAACATATATGGTATAATTTATGTATATGAGTTATAAGGAGGAGTACAAATGTTAAATAGTAAATATAGTAAAGTATTAACAATAATTTTAATAATAGCTATTGTTATAATAGTTGGACTTTTAGTATTTATTGGAATTGACTGGTATAAAGCATATACGGTGGGAAAAGATACACAAAACTCTCTTGACCAGTTTAACAGCTATATTGAAAATAATCAAAACAATGATAATAATGCTAATTTTGAAAATAATATAGATAATAACAATATAATAGAAGAACCAAACAACAATAATATAATAGAAGAGCCAAGCGATAACAATAATAACTCAAACTCTGAAGGACTTACATATAAAGGATTTAAAGTAGCAGGAGTTATAGAAATACCAAAAACTAAAGTGAAATATAATGTACTAGATGATCCATCTGCAAAAGCAATGGAAGTTGGTATTACTATAATATATGGACCAGGGCTTAATCAAACAGGAAATACAGTATTAGCTGGACATAATTACAGAAATGGAACATTTTTCTCAAATAATAACAAATTATCTTCAGGAGATAAAATTTATATAACAGACTTATCAGGTAAAAAAGTCACATATACAATATACAAAAAATATAAAACAGATCCAAACGACTTTAGCTATGCAACAAGAAATACAAATGGAAAAAGAGAAATTTCATTAACTACTTGTACAGACGATTCAAGTGCAAGAATAATAATTTGGGCAAAAGAAGACTAATATTTAATACTAAAATAAAAAATATAAACTATTTAATGAATTTGTATTGACAAATATGGTTAAAATATTGTAAAATTATAAATGCGTGTGAACGCATTATGATGGTGGATGTAGCGTAGTTGGTTAACGCGCCAGTTTGTGGCACTGGAGACCGTGGGTTCGAGTCCCATCTTCCACCCCATATAATGGGCTGTAGCCAAGCGGTAAGGCACATGACTTTGACTCATGCATGCGCTAGTTCGAATCTAGCCAGCCCAACCAAATAAAAAAATCGTAGCAAAGCTACGGTTTTTTTATTTTGAATATGCTGTGTAGTAGGCAGAAATAGAGTCCGAAGGACGTCGCGCCGTGAACGAAGTGAACAAGTACCCTTGGGGTATTCGAATCTAGCCAGCCCAACCAACAAAAAACTCGTAGGATTTTCTACGAGTTTTTTGCTTTTGATAGTGAATTATCACTATCATTTTAATGCTTTATTTTCTTTTCTTCTTTTAGTCAGCTGATAGAAAAGATGCTCAACCTTCTCAGCATTTCCATTAGAAAGTTCCTTCTCATAAATCCTATCAAAACATTCATCATCTACCAAGTTGTAAATGATAGCATCAATTACTGTATTCCAGAACAAATTTTTATCAATGCAGTTTTTTCGACAAAATTCATTAAAAGGAAGACTGTTCTTCGAATAGCTCGTAACTAGGCTTTTGGACTCTTTTTTAGAAAACTTGAAGTTTCTTGCAGCTTCAATTCGCCGTTGCCAACTGTTAAAAACTCTACTCTCAATACGAGAAATGTATTCCCGGTCAAAGCGATTTTCTTTTGCTTTTTGAGAAGAATTTGCTACAGCAGTTTTTTGAATTTGTTTAGCTACTGCTTCAGATACAATTCGCTTGTCAACAGCAAGGTGAAGGATTTTGTAGAAGACATGAGATTCATATCCGTACTGCTGAAGAAAATTAAAATGAGTGTAATTTCCTTGTGCATAAGCAACAGCTATGTTAGCAATTTGTTTCCGAGTAAAAATTTCCTGAACACTTTTTCCCATAAAGTAAAACTCCTTTCTAATGTAAAATTATAAAATAAAACATCAAAAAACATATATTTATATTATAATACATCAAACACTTTATGTCAATCTGACAAAAAACAAAAAAACTCTTGATTTTTTTTGAAATATAAAGTAATATAGATATATAATAATAAACCAAGGAGAAGAGAATATGATAGTAGATAAAAATGGTAATATGTTTGAAGATAGAAGAAAGAAAACAAATGATAGAAGACAAAATGATTGTGATACAAAAGGTGGTAGAAGAGGAACTGATAGGAGAAAAGCACCTGAACAAGTATCTAAGAAAAAATAAATTTAATATAAAAAAAGACATCTTAAAAAGATGTCTTTTTTTGTTGCATATATTAGCAACATCCACCTCTATTGCCACCACAGCAGCAACAAATTAGGATTATAAAGATAATTATCCAAATGCAGCAATCATCACCAAAACCAAATCCGCCACATCCGCATCCTCTATTTTCTGGCATATTATTCACTCCTTTCACATGTACATTTTAATTAGCAACCACAACCGTTGTTGCATCCGCAGCCATTGCCACAGCAGAAAAGTAATAAGAATAAGATTATGAACCATAGTAGTTCACTATTATTGCAACCACATCCCATTGTCTTCTACCTCCTATAAAATATTTTTAGCTCTTTCGTATGGTATATAGTATTCTGTTCTTTAAAAAAGTGTTACAAAAAATAAGTTGATAAAAATTGTAGAATTGAAAATAAAAAAGTGTTATGGTATTCTAATATAGAAGAAATATGTACAAAATTTTTTAGAAAAGCACATTGAAAATTTAATAGAGTAAACCTAAAAAGATGAAAATTTAAGCTAATAAATGTAATGAATTTTATTTTAAGTAATAAAAAAGAAAGAAGTAAAATTTATTACAAAGAGAAATTAGTTTAAAGCTATAAAATGAGTAAATGTGCATAAAAAGAGAAAAAGTGTACATATTAAAAATACAAAATGAAAAAATCTAAAATAAAAAAACATAAGAAATAGGAGGAAAATAACCTTGAAAAAGATAAAAGAAAATATAAAAACAAATAAAA
>OLGE01001237.1_pt1 | contig 26921 bp, 27 predicted proteins | sample 1605151 | NCBI WGS metagenome assembly OLGE01 (sample SAMEA3888912, study PRJEB22519) | human gut metagenome | biome: human gut; feature: human-associated habitat; material: faeces | place: Denmark | collected 2010
AATCATTACCTCCATTGAGGTGAAACACTCATAAATCGCTCATTTTAAGCTATTCAGCAGATTTTAGCGTAATTTTATCTGAAAATTCCGACGGGCAGTTGTCTGCGGAAGACCTCAACACGTTCCTCGACCAAATCCACACCGCAGCCGCATGCTATACCCGCCATCCGGAAGCGGAGGAGATAGCCAAAGCCGCCGCCCTTCTGGAGGAGAATATCAAAGCCTGCCGACAGAACCTCATCCCCACAGATGCGCCCATCGACCTCACGGATGTCTACCTGACCAATGCTTCGTTTGAAAGCCGACGTACCACGGGTTGGGACATCACGCGCGAGACAGGGCAGAGTTCAAAGGTGGCGGACGTTTCCTCTTTAGACAACTACATGGTGGATGCCGATGGCAGTTACGTGTTCTACTCTTATTCCAGTAGCGGGGCAGGCAGCGTCACGCTGAGCCAGAAAGCTACGGGCCTGAAAAACGGATTCTACCGCGTGAAGGCATGGATAGCCACTGACGAAGGACAGAGCGTCACGCTCTTTGCCAACGAGGCCATGGCCACGATGACCGACGACGGTTTCGGCGGACGTTACCTGCGGGAAACCGTCATAGACAGCATCCACGTGACGGACGGCATGCTCACCCTCGGCATCAAAGGTAACGACGGATGGTATAAGGCCGACAACTTCAGGGTGTATTATCTGGGCAACGGCACCACCTCCGTCACTCCCGTACGTAAGGGCACAGCTACCGTCAAGGCATATGGCGGAGAGGGTTGCATCAGTTTGCAAGGTCCGGAAGGACAAGTACTGACCGTTTCCATTTACGGAACGGACGGACGCATGGTACGGCAAGTGACCGTCGATGGGCACGAACAAGTGCGCGGCCTCTCCAAAGGGCTATATATCGTAGACCGGCAAAAAGTCATCGTCCGGTAATACGGACAATCGACCACATCGCCTACATTACCCCACTTCCACCTACAAGGTATGGAAGTGGGGTTTTTATTTCATATTTTTATCACCCATAATCAAACGGTACACAAGAGCAAAATCGGAGATAAATTATCGTATTTTACGTCTTAAAAAGGAGAATTCATAGAAAATATTGATGGAAATACCCAAAAAACACACCAAACCTTATAATTATATTATATTTATTTGTAACTTTGTTTTGAGTTCATTTACTTATCATTCATTAAAAAAAATGGACAGTATAAAAGCAATTATCAAATTAGATGACTGAAAAAGCAAGAAAACAGAAGTGGAATACAGGGTGTATTCCACTTCTTATATTATACATAATCCATGGAGTATTCGTCACGGCCTACATGGGGGAATATTATCCCGAGGTGGAGTTCGCCTTTTGGGTCGCCGAAGTCTTCCTCGTCATGCACGCCTACGCCTTGTGCAGACTGCCCCATAAGGTAGAATGGAATGACTTCTGGGGCATCAATTATCTTTGCACATACATCCCCACACTTCCAAACTCCCCAAAACGGTCTGCCCTTTACATCAGGATTTTCATCCGGATTTTCTCTGCCAGCTTGGTAATTATTCCACCCACCGCTATCGTATCAGCCCGACTACACCTCCCTTTGCATACGGCTTTCTACGCCTTATTATATGGCCAAGCAACCGTAGGCACAGCGTGTTTACTCATCTTGCTGAAAAAGAAGTGGACGCAGCACCGGTGACGGCCACCTTTATGACGCCATCCAGCCTGTTCTCAAAAATCCGGTAGGCTTCTTCAATACGTTCCAACGGGAAACGATGGGTGACGAGCGGCGTGGTGTCAATCCGGCCCGCCTCTATCAGGGAAAGGATTTCGGCACAATCGCAACCGTCCACCCCTCCGGTCTTGAACGTCAGGTTCTTCCCGTACATGTCCGGCAACGGCAACAACTGGGGCTTGTCATAAAGCGCCACAATCGTCACGATGGCATTGGGACGGGCACACTCCCAGGCCAGTCGGAAACTGTCCTGACTACCGGCCACTTCTAACACCACGTCCGCCCCTCCATGGGCACTATGGCGCAGCACAAAGTCTTTACAGCCTTCGGGAGTCGTCACCTCCACCCCGGGATAGTGTTCGCGCACGAAACGCAACCGCTCCTCCGACCGTTCGCACACAATGACGCGATGCGGATTCTTCAGCATGACACACTGCAAAGTGCATATCCCCGTGGGGCCTGCGCCGATAATCAACACCGTGTCCTCTTCCTTGATTTCCGAGATACGCGCCGCCCAAAAGCCTGTGGCCAAGATGTCGCCCACGAACAAAGCCTGCTCGTCGGTCACCGACGGGGGAATCACATTCAAACCCTGGTCCGCATACGGAACCCTGACAAATTCGGCTTGTCCTCCGTCAATGCGGCAACCCAAAGCCCATCCGCCATGAGGGTCGGTGCAGTTGTTCACGTATCCGTGTCGGCAAAAGAAGCATTCCCCGCAAAATGTCTCCACGTTCACGGTCACCCTGTCGCCCGGCTTGACCGAAGTGACCTCACGGCCTACTTCTTCCACCACCCCGACCATTTCATGCCCTACCGTGATTCCCGGTACGGCACGCGGCACACTCCCGTGTTTGATGTGTAAATCACTGGTACAGATGCTTCCCAACGTCACCCGTACGATAGCATCCCGCCCGTCCTGCAACTCCGGACGCGGCTTTTCCCTTAATTCGAATCTCCCTTGTTCTACGAACGTGTATGCAAGCATAATCGTCTCCTTTCTTTTGAACGGTTCTTTCCGTACGCAAAGATAGCGAAAGGCGAGTGCAGTTCCAAGCCAAAAGCTTGCTTTTGAGTGAGGAACTGCCGAGCCGCATCCTATCTTCGTGAAACAAAGAAAACGAAAGGCGAGTGCTATTCCAAGCCAGAAGCTTGCTTTTGGGCGAGGAACTGCCGAGCCGCATCCTGTCTTCGTGAAACAAAGACAGCAGCCCTCCATCCCGCTACTCCGCTGCACAAACCACCCCTTCTCCCCTTCACACTCCGCAGACGTAGACTGACAAAATGGCAGTTTTTCGCCCCACTCTCAGAGAGAAAAAAAGATGGAAACAGCCTCATCTGGAAAATTCTTTTTAAGAAACATACATATTTGTGCGGCATACCCCAATAAGAATTATGGAATATTCACAATCAATTGCAAGAGATTGATTTCTCATTCGGCTGAAAGCGATTAATTTTTCTCCGCATAACTTTCCGTCATCGTCCTCATCCCACCCCAAAAACAAGAAGAAAAGGGCAAAACATCCTACGGGGAAAAGGGATTTTTTCTCTATTCCGACGTTATTCCCCGACAAAAAGCTACTGTCATTTTGTATGGCTTCCCCCTCGCCTATGCCGGATACCCGGATACGGAAGGTAAGTAAAAGAAAAACGGAAATTACATTCAAGCATGATCCGGCTTCTTATCCGTTACATATTGTCCCGGGCAAAAGGCACGAGAATCCATTATTTTCGCACACTCCTGCACCCGTTCCCGAAAAACCAAACCTAAGCTCATTATAACTGACATTTTGGCAGACTCAAAATGAAGTTCAATGAAAAAATGAATCTGCCGTGAGTTTATCTCTTACGAAGAGAGCGACCGTCTCGTCACAAAGTTACATAAAATGGTGAATATAAGTGAATCACAAATCTTATTTTTTATCTTACATTCCAACTTAATAAACATATTTAATGAAAATCTAAGTTCTTACAACCTAAAAGTTATGACATTCAGACTTCTATTCCTGTGGTCGCTCTCTTCGTAAGAGAGAAACTAAAACCATACAAAAACAAGCATCAACAAATACTAAAATATAGTGGTTATGAGAACAAAAACATGTTTATTTACGCTCCTTTTCGGGGCATGGTGCGGAAGTAGCGGCACAGCGATGGCCGACGACGTAACCGTGGGAGGCATTAGGTATGAAACCAACGAAAATGCAGGAACAGCCAAGGCTATGCCTTTAGATGACGGACTATATTCTGGGGACATAACAGTTCCGACTTCGTTCACCTACGATGGCAAGACGTATAGCGTGACAGAAGTGGACGATGAAATGTTCAGATATAACACGGACGTTACTTCCGTCGTCCTACAGGTGCAACCGGGAGAATTTTTCTCTTTCCAAGGCTGCACTGCACTGAAGTCGGTTTCGCTGCCGGACGGCATGACGGAATTGCAGGGAACCTTCAATGGTTGCAGCAGCCTGGAGGACGTGCGCTTCCCGGCCGACCTGCAAAAACTGGGTTCCGGCACGTTTTCAGGCTGCACGAGCCTGAAGAGCATCACCATACCGGCCAGCGTGAAGGAAATGACATACGGAGTTTTCAACGATTGCCCCTCGTTGACGGAACTGGCTTTTGCCGAAAGCAAGGATTCGCTGATCATCGACGGGGACTTCACCAACCTCCCGGTGCGCGAGTTGCGGGTGGGGAGAAACCTGTCGTTCTACGGATTTTCGTGCCCGTGGAACACGTCCACCTTGGAAACGGCGGACGTGTCGGGCCAAACTACCACCATCCCTTCATCCATGTTCCAAGGCTGTACCGGCCTGACCCGTGCAGCTATCGGAGAAAGTGTCACAACCATCAAATCCGACGCATTCAGCGGCTGCACCGCCTTGCAGTCCATCGTCATACCATCGGGCGTAGACAGCATAGAAATGGCCGTGTTCACGGGCTGCACCAACCTGCAAAGTGTCCGGTTGGAAGAGGGCGCAACCGTGATAGGCGAATACATGTTCCTGGAATGCACTTCCCTTTCCAACGTGGAACTGCCGTCCACGCTGACGACGATAGGTAACGGGGCATTCAAACAATGCGCGTTGGAGACGGTCAGCCTTCCGGCTTCCGTGGATTCCATCGGCGAATATGCTTTCCAGAACTGCACCGCGCTGAAGTCCGTAGAGCTTCCTGCCGGATTGAAGGCCCTCAGCATGTATGTGTTCAACGGTTGTACCTCATTGGGCAGCATCGTCCTGCCCGACGGGTTGGAAACCATCGGATACAGTGCCTTCTCCAACTGCACGGCGATGACTTCCATCACGATGGGCGACAAAATAAAGAGCGTCGGCGACGGGGCGTTCGTAAATTGCGAGGCGTTGACCGACGTGTGCTATAAAGGAAGCCTGTCCGGATGGATGCGCATCGACATGCTGGCGGACACGTATCCGGAAGAAACCTGCCCGTTGTCTTTCGCCTCACGCCTCTACGTGGACTACGGCACGGACAACCAGCAAATCGTGACCGACTTGGTGGTCCCGGAGGATATCACCACAGTGAAAGACTACGCTTTCGCCGGTTACAAAGGGCTGACATCGGCCGTATTCCCTGCCCACGTGAAAGAAATCGGCAGAGAAGCGTTTTCCTACTGCACCCAACTGGCACAAGCCGAGATACACGCACAGCGCATCGGCGGATACGCCTTTTTCTACTGCAACCGCCTGAAAAACGTAGTCATCGGCAAAGAAGTGAATTTTATCGGTGCCATGTCCTTTAATTATGTCAATCCAACCCAAACGCAATATGAAGGGACGTTGGACGAATGGTGCCGCATATACTTTGCCTCCGCGAGTGCCAACCCGTCCGCCTCGGGCAAACTGTACATCGGCGGCAGCGAGATAGGCAGTGAACTGGTACTGCCTTCCACCCTCACCTCCGTAGGGCAGTATGCCTTCTACAGATGTTGGTCGATTACTTCATTGGTCATTCCGGAAAACATTCGTGAAATAGGAGAAAGCGCGTTCAGCAACTGTCCGAACCTCGTGTCCGTGACCGTGGCTTCACCTGCAAAGAAAGCTATGAACACCTTGGCGCAAGAAGGTCTTAGCCTCGGGGATTACGCCTTCCAAGGATGCGCCAAACTGGCCGACATCAACCTCTCCGCCTCTTTGGCAGGCATAGGTACCGGCGCGTTCGACGGTACGGCATGGCTCAACGCACAGCCCGACGGAGTGGTCTACCTCTCCACGTTTGCTTATAAATATAAAGGTACGATGGCGGAAGGTACTACCCTTGCACTACTTGACGGGACGACGGACGTTTGCGGTCGGGCCTTCAACAACTGTTGGAACCTAGCAGGCATCGACCTGCCGGAAAGCCTGAAAACCATCGGCAAGGAAGCTTTCAGCGGCACAGGCCTGCTGTCCGTCTCACTGCCTTCCCGCATCGACTCCACCGGCGAAGGCGCATTCAGCGGGTGTGACAAGCTGGTTTCGGCCACGCTGCCCGAAAACCTCACAACGATTCCGGCTTCCATGTTTTCCCGTTGCTATGCACTGGCTGCCATCTCTATTCCGGCCAGTGTGGAATACATTGGCAACGAAGCCTTTTATAGCTGCCTCGGCCTGAAAGAAATTACTTCTTTCAATCCTGTACCTCCCGTATGCGAACCTTTTTACGGTGAGAACTGGACCATGGTTTTCGATGGCGTGAATCCAGAGCATTGCACTTTAAAAATCCCGACCGGCTCCACCGCAAGTTACGCCGCAGCCGTGGGATGGGACATGTTCTACCTTTGCGAAGAGTTTGACCCCTCGGGCATACAAGGCGTCCTCAAAGGAAAAGCGTCTGGAAAAACCGTACATTACGACCTCAACGGCCGGATGATTCTGTCCAACGCAAAGGGCATACACATCGTACGCGAAGCAGACGGAAGCTGCCGGAAAATCTGGGTGAAATGACGCAGGACGCACTTGTGAAACATAAAGCCTGCATGGCCCCGCAAGTTTAGACACGAGGCCATACACAAAAAGGGATGCCGCGACCGGCATCCCTTTATCTTTAAAACAAAATCCCCGTACGTAAGGAAAACGTTCCTATACAAACGCGGGGCACATCTTCCCCTCTGGGTTCTATTCCTCTTCCAACGTCATGCCCAAATAAGAACAAGAGAAGTTCTTTCCTTTTACGGAAGGAAACTGGCTGCGCGCATCCACATCTTGCCGTGAACGCAAATGCTCCACTATGCGATTGTAACATTCCTGCGCGTTACGAGCCTTGCAACGAGCCTTGAACCGCGTATCCTTATACTGGAACTTCGTAGTGCCGGGAATGGGAACCACACGTTTGAAAAGGATTTCCCCTTCATACCATCCCGGACGGTCGTTGATGGAAAAACGGGCCGTGGGTTCCTTCTCCGAACTTTCGGCCAAAGACTGCGTCCTGCCTCCGTTCACTTTAAATTCGGCCAAAGTCGTAGCCGTCGTCTTAATCACAATAAAATACACACGGGGACGTACCTTATAACGCTTGGGATAAGGCATCGGACTATCCATGTATTGGCGCAAATCTTTCACGAAAGCCTCATCCAACGTAATACCCGGCAGAGAAGACAGGAAATCGAAAGCCTCTTCCGCCGAACTCACCACGCACTCCTCGTCAAAATAGCGAATGTATAAATTCATCAATTCATTAAATAAATAAAACCATAAAATCCGAACAATTATACACCAAGGATATAATTAGTCGGAGACCGGTGCAAAATTATATAAAATCTCCCGTCCGGACAAATTTTGTCTGGTTTAATCCGCCCCGGCGATAACAAAATAAGTAACTTTGCACAACCATTCATGATAATTTGAACATGCCTATCATCAGATTCATTAAAAACTGGACTCTCCCCATCGCCATGCTCGCGGGAGCATTGTCTTACTTCATTTACACCGGGATTCCTGCCCTGGAACCTACGAAGCCTTACGTAGCCCGGTTTATCGACATCCTGCAACCGACATTGATTTTTGCCATGCTTTTCATCACGTTCTGTAAAGTGAATCCCAGAGAACTCCGTCCTTGCCGTTGGCATGGATGGCTGCTCTTGATTCAGGCCGGCTGTTTTGCCCTCCTTGCCGGACTTTTGAAATGTTTTCCCCATCTGCCGGGCCAGGTTTTGGCAGAAGCCGCCATGCTGTGCATGATTTGCCCGACAGCTACGGCGGCAGCAGTGGTCACCGGGAAATTGGGAGGCAGTGCGGCCAACCTGACCACCTATACCATTTTAATCAATCTGGTCACGGCACTGATAGTCCCCATATTCGTCCCCTTGATTCACCCCCACCCCGATTTGACATTCGGTGTCTCCTTTTCCTTGATATTAAGCAAAGTCTTCCCTCTCCTGTTCTGCCCGTTCCTGGCCGCTTTGTTCGTTCGCTACTGCCTTCCGGGCGTACACAAACTGGTTGTCCGCTGCAAAGACCTGGCATTCTATTTGTGGGCCGTGGCACTGGCCATTGCCATCGGGGTTACCGTGAAGAGTATTGTCCACAGCGAAGTATCGGTGCTTTACCAATTGGGCATAGCCGGCATATCGCTTGTTTGCTGCATCGTACAATTCTGGGCGGGGAAACGCATCGGAACCTGTTACAATGATTCCATCAGCGCAGGTCAGGCCTTGGGACAAAAGAACACGGTATTTGCCATTTGGATGGGGTATACGTTCATGACTCCAGTCACATCGGTAGCCGGAGGCTTCTACAGCATTTGGCACAATATCTACAACTCTTACCAGCTCTACCGTAAACGAAACGAAGAAAACAAATGAAACCGGAAAGTATAAAAACAAGAAAAGCCACCCTCACGGGCAGCTTTGCCTGAGCGGAAAACGAGACTCGAACTCGCGACCCCGACCTTGGCAAGGTCGTGCTCTACCAACTGAGCTATTTCCGCAGGGGACTTGTGTATTACGGCTGCAAAGATAGCGTATTTCGGGGGTTGCACCAAATTTTTCTTTTATTTTTTATCGGTTGTTGATGACCATCGTGTTACCGGAATACGTGATGCGATAACGGAACAGGCTTACCCCTTCCTCACCGATACTGATTTGTCCCTGATTGTTCAGGTTGTAAGTCCGACCGCAGGATACGCATGCGGCATAACCGCCTTCTTTCAGTTGCAGGGCGCGGGATATATTGTAGGCGGAATAACAGTTGGGGCAGGCCAAATCGTAGCAGACGGGTAGGGAAGTCGTGCTGCCCAGTTCGGGGATGTTGGGCAGGCCGGCAATGAAACCGGCGATACCCATTTGAATGGAAGAGTTACCGGCAATGGCAGTGGCATTGACCGGAGTGGTGTGTCCGCTTTCGTCTGTGAACAGGAAACGGTCGCGGTCGCGGCGGATGGTCGTATAGACTCCCAAACTGTTCAGGGCCGCGTTGAGTTGCGGTACAGTATTGACGTTTTTGTACACGAAATAGGCCGGATAGTTGGAGTAGGTGTTTTGTACGTCCTCCTTGCAGGCCGTGAGGCATAGCAATGCCGTGAATATAAAAAAACTCCGTATTCTTTTCATATCAAAGAAACGGAGTTTTTTGCCTTTTATTGTGGTGTTTCTTATCTTCCGAGCAGACGGTTTTCCGCTTCACGGGTACGGGCGAAGTTAAAACCGCTCCACACTTGTTCCATCAGTTCATGTATCTTGTCGTTGCATAAGTTGCCGATACTTCCTTCGTGGGTATGGTGCACGCGTTTGTCGGGGGTAAAGTTTCCGGCTTCGATGTCCAGTCCCACTTTCTTGTAAGCATCGCGGAACGGCATGCCGCCCGTGGCCAACCGGTTCACCTCTTCCACGCTGAACATGTTGTCGTATTTCGGGTCGTCAAGGATATGCTCGTTCACTTGTATCTTATTGATAATGTAGGCCGTCATGCGCAGGCAGTCCTTCAGTTCTTCGAAAGCGGGCAGGAAGACTTCCTTGATGATTTGCAGGTCGCGGAAGTAGCCGCACGGCAGATTGTTCATAATGAGTATAATCTGTTGGGGCAGTGCCTGGATTTTATTGCATTTGGCACGCGTCAGTTCGAATACGTCCGGGTTTTTCTTGTGCGGCATGATGCTCGACCCCGTGGTGCAGTTGTCCGGCAGCTTGACGAAACCGAAGTTTTGCGAGTTGAACAGGCAGGCATCGAAAGCTAGTTTGCTCAGCGTCCCGGCGATGCCTGCAAGGGCGAAGGCCACGTTGCGTTCCATCTTTCCGCGTCCCATCTGGGCGTAGACCACGTTGTAGTTCATCGAATCGAATCCGAGGAGTTCGGTGGTCAGCGTACGGTTGAGGGGGAATGATGAACCGTAACCGGCGGCAGAACCGAGCGGGTTACGGTTGGTCATCTTGTAGGCGGCCTGAAGGAAAAGCAGGTCGTCCACCAGACTTTCCGCGTAGGCCCCGAACCATAGTCCGAAACTGGAAGGCATGGCCACCTGAAGGTGGGTGTATCCCGGCATGAGCACCCCTTTGTAGCGTTCGCTTTGGGCTTGCAGTTCTTCGAACAGCACTCTGACTTCTTCTGCGATGTCCTGAAGTTGCGCGCGGGTGAACAGTTTCAGGTCCACCAAGACCTGGTCGTTGCGCGACCGGCCGCTATGAATCTTTTTCCCCACGTCGCCCAGTTTACGGGTGAGGAGCAGTTCCACTTGCGAGTGCACGTCTTCCACGCCTTCTTCGATGATGAAGCGTCCGGCTTCGATGTCGGCATGGATGCGGCGCAGTTCTTCCAACAGCACCGGCAGCTCGTCCTTGCCGAGCAGTCCGATGGATTCCAGCATGGTGATGTGCGCCATGGAACCCAATACGTCGTACCGGGCCAGATACAAATCAAGTTCACGGTCGCGGCCGACCGTGAACTTTTCTATTTCTTGATTGACTTCCGTATTTTTTTCCCAAAGTTTGCTTGCCATATTGTCTTTGTGTGATTAAGCTCCGTATGGAATCATGGCCAACATGTCCGCCAGTTTCTCTACACCCTCTTTCAGCGGTTTGGCCACCATACCTTTGATGAACGGGTTGAGGTCGGCTCCTACCGTCAGTTTCATCTTGCATGCCGTTTCGGAAGTGGGCAACAGTTGAATCCACAGGTTGAGATGGATGGGGGAATTGACCGTTTCAAATTTGATACATTTCGGTTCCTCACGCTCGATGATGCGCAACGAAACCTCTCCCAACGGGGAAATGTTACAACTCACGGAGTCCGTGTCGAATGTCATTTCCTGGATACGTTCGTTCAGTTGGTTCAACTTGTCTTCCGGCACCTGGCCCGACATCATGGCACGTACCGACGGATCGTTGAACCGTTCCTTGATGACGGCCAGATTGTTCAAGTCGGCCAATTTGGCATAGACGCACGACTGCGCGTAGGGAATAGGCTTGATGTTGCTTTCAAATTGTTGTTTTGACATTTTTCCGTTTTCCTGTTGATGAGACGATTAACCGTTCCAATGGGCCGGGTCTTTTCTCCATTCGTTGAGTACTTCCACGTCGCTGGGGTCGATATAGCCGATGCGTACGGCCTCTGCGACTACGGCTTCATAATTTGTCAGGGTGATCAGTTTTACGTTAGCCGCTTTGAAAGCCTGGGCGGCCACGTCGAACCCGTAAGTGTAGGCTGCCACCATGCCGCTCACTTCGCAACCGTTGTTGCGGATGGCTTCTACGGCTTTCAGGCTGCTTCCACCGGTAGAAATCAGGTCTTCTACGACAACGACCTTCATGCCCGGACGAAGTTCGCCTTCAATCAGGTTTTCCAGACCATGGTCTTTGGGTTTGGAGCGTACGTAAACGAACGGAAGGTTCAGCAAATCGGCTACCAATGCGCCTTGCGGGATGGCTCCTGTGGCCACGCCGGCGATAGCGTTGGCTTCGGGGAAACGCTCGGCAATGAGGCGTCCTATCTCGATTTTTACGAAATTGCGCAATTCCGGGTAAGACAATGTTTTGCGATTGTCGCAATAAAATGGGGATTTCCATCCGGAAGCCCATGTGAAAGGATTGGTCGGCTGAAGTTTGATGGCTTTGACCTTAAGCAACTTAGCTGCGAAAATCTTCTCTAATGTTTCCATAACTGTCCTAAGTTTATAATTCGTGCTGCAAAGATAGTGAAAGGTGAGCGCAGAGACAAATGAAAAGCGAAGTTTTTCAAGTTTGGCTATGCCGAGCCGCATCCTATTTTCGCGATAGCAAAGATAGTGAAAAGGGATGACTATTCGGGGGAAAGAGAACTTTTTTCAATGTATAGATTCACGTCTGGCTCAGACCGTTCTATGGCTTTTGGGCGCTCGTGCGGAGACACTTGCCTCTCCGTGAAGGACTGGTGAAGGTTGTGAGGAAGAAAGTTCACCGTAATGGATTGAACCACAGTTTGTATGAAGGATTTGAACCCTTTTTTCGTTCAATCTTATTGTATGGTGTTGTATGGGTGGCGGAGGTGGCACACGGCATAAAATCGCTTGCAGCAGCACGCAAAATCGTTCTCAGCAGAATGAAAAATCATTCTCAGCCGAACGATTTTTCGTTTGGCGCACAAAATTCGGGCGTTTTCCGAGGCGTATGGGACGTCCGGCAGATGGGTCCATTTTTCAAAAAGGTTGTGTTTCAACAGGCATGCTCAATGAAAGTTGGCCACTTTTGTATCCGCCATTAAGGGATAAATGTCTGGTATCATCAAATCTTATCCGAATTTTCATTCGAGATATGGTTATGTGCATATATTTCTACAGGATATCCGTAAAACAGTACGGTTCAAATATTCCTGCGACTATATACCATCTCTATTATCCCGTTGTATTCTTTGGTGCCAACCATTTCCAATTTGATTTTCTGGTGGGTGGTACCAAACAGCCTTATGCCGTTGCCGAGAAGAACCGGTATGACAGCCAGATGATAAGTGTCTATCATATTACTTGATATGAGTTGCCGTGCCACTTCTGCTCCTCCGCAAATCCAGATGTCTTTACCTTCTGATTCCTGTTTTAACGCTTCAATAAGCCGGCATACGTCCATGTTTTTGAAACGGATGTTTTCTGCATTGTCTGTTTCGCCGTGGCGGGTCAGGACATAGGTTGTTGCTCCCTCGTAGGGCCATTGTCCGGGTGAAAGTTCGGTCACAATCTGATTATAGGTTTTTCTTCCCATAATGACCGTGTCCACGCCACTGAAGAATGGTGTAAAGGTGTCTTCCATCTTTGCGTTTTCATCTTGTTCGCTTATCCAGTCAACGGCTCCTCTGTCATCTGCTATATAACCATCTATGCTGACGGCAATATAAAGTATTACTTTACTCATGGGCGTTATTGTCAAAGTTATAAAGTCATTTCAAAATAGGTCTGTTCTAAGTCCCTTATTGCCATTTGGGGCTAATTGATATGATTTTAAAGTTCAATCTGATATATCCTTGTGGTTTCACCCCAAGGGTGATAACAGTTTCCTATGTATCGAAAACCGAACTTTTCATAATAGCCGATATGGTCAGTGCATAGATTCAGGTATTTGAAGCCGTAACTGGCGGCATCCAGCATGGCTTGTCCAATGAGCTGTTTTCCTAAATTCCGGCCTCTATAAGATTCTTCAATATACAGTGCCGCCAACCAAGGATACAGGTCCATTCTGGAATTGAAGTCGTTAGTGACAAGTCCTGCTGAGCCGACAATGGTCTCATTGTCAAGTAGCAGATACCACTGGGGCAACGGGTTCTCAGCGTTCAGACAGCTACGCAAACAATCGTCGTATACCATCTTGGATTCCTCCGTGGCCCACTTGTCTTGAAAGTAGGCTATTGCTGATTGGAGGTATTCTGTCGACTGTCGCAAAGATATTATTTTCATATAATTAACTTGAGTTCGGTATAAAATCAATATGTTCTTGAGAGATTAGGAATATAGAGATAAAAGCATTATATCCTGTTTTATTACGGTGGTTTTCTGCTTTTTACGAATGTCCTGCCCATGCGAGGCTGAGCACGCTGAAGCGGACGCGGCAGGCACGGGCAATGGTCTCGGCGCAGGACAGCATGGTGGCTCCGGTGGTGATGACGTCGTCCACTAACAAGATATGGCGGCCTTCCAAACTCCCGGGATGCCGGACGGCAAAGATGTCCCGGACGTTCTCGCGCCGTTGCCGGTGGTCCAAGGTGGTTTGGCTCGGATTGGATTTGGTGCGCACCACGCTTGTCGTATCGGTGGGGATGCCGGTGGCTTCGGATATGCCCCACGCTATCCAATCGCTTTGGTTGTAGCCCCGCTGCCGTTCCTTTTTCCGAGACAAGGGAATGGGTACGATAAGGTCTATCCCGTCGAAAAAGCTTGTGGCTTTCAGTTCCTCGGCCATCATACGCCCCATGATTTTCCCTACTTCGGGATGGTTATGGTATTTCAGCTCGAACAAAATGCGGCTGTAAGGAGAGTGTGGGGTGTAATGGAAAAAAGAAATTCCTTTCTCGATGGGAACCAGTCCCCAAAATATGCGGGCGATGTCGTTTTCTTCAAACGAGATGGTCCGGACACGTGGGAGGTCGGCCTGGCATCGTACACAGAGCACCTCTTCACCCGGAGACATGCGCCTGCGGCAACAAAGGCAATACCGGGGGAAGAAAAAGTCCAAAAGGGCTTGTAGGTACGGCGAGAGACTATGTAAAATCCTCTTCTTCCACATGCAGGCAACGCGTAATGGCATTCATTTCAAATCCGCGGCTGAGGCCGAAGCGAATGAGTTTCCCGTTGCGCTCATAGTCGGAAGCAGCCTTCACGCTCCGGGATTTGCTTTGCAGAAGTTTACGGAGGACACACAGGTATTCCTCTTCTTCGATTTCGGTCAGTGCCTCCCGGCAACATGTGTCGGGAATGTTTTTAAGTCGGAGGGCTTGCATGATTTTAATGCGCCCCCATTGGTTATATCTGAATTTGTCCCGTACGAAACACCGGCTGAACCGGGCTTCGTCGATGAATTTTTCCACTTGGAGGCGTGTGAGCACTTCTTTCTGTTGCGCTGCACCGAGTCCCCATTTGTCCAGCTTCTTTTGGATGTCGGAAAGACAGTATTCCGCGCCGGAACAGCAGGCCGCAGCCTTGTTGAAGGCTTCTTGTGTGGTCAGTTCTTTCATTTTCTGCATCGTATCATTCGTTCATTGTCGTAGAAATCTTTCTTCAAAGTAATGTCTCGTAAGCCGAGGCTTTGGAACAGCCGGGTGGTTTCCCGTCCGTATGCCCTGTTGATTTCCACGTAAAGCCGTCCGCCCTCTTTCAACGTCTTTACGGCATATTCCCCTATTGCCCGATAGAAAAGCAATGGGTCATGGTCCGGGACAAAGAGTGCTTGCGAAGGTTCGTAGCGCAGCACATTCTCTTCCATGTTCTCCCGTTCATGCTCGCAGATATAGGGGGGATTGCTGACGATGATGTTCCAAAGCGGGGAATCCTGCTCTTTGGACGGAGAGTCCAGAATGTCCTGACACCGGAAATTCACGGCGGCCCCTAAACGCTCTGCATTCTCCCGGGCGATGGCAAGAGCTTGCGGGCTGATGTCGATGGCGGACACTTGTGCCTGCGGCAGTTCTTGGGACAGCGTGATGGCTATGCAGCCGCTGCCCGTCCCGATGTCCAATATGTTGGGCGATGAAAATCCGGATGCCTTTTCGTCCCGTATGATCCACTCCGTCAATTCTTCCGTCTCGGGACGCGGCACAAGGACACCCGGGGCAACGGAGAAAGTACGGCCGCAGAAATCCGTTTGTCCTAAAACATATTGTACAGGTTCTTTTTGCGACAGGCGTTTCACAATATTTTCAAGGTCCCGGCGTTCTTCTAAGGAGAAAGTCCGGTCCCGTCCCATGCAGATGTCGATTGGCGTGAGGCCGAAACGGGCCTCCAATACAAGGCGGGCTATGGCGCGTGCCTCACTGGCCGGGTAGGACATGCAGAGGCGGTCGAAGATATAATTGAAAGAAGCGTTCATCTCTGTGATGGGTTTGTCGGACAAAAATAGGCATTTTTATCGGATTGGTATATGACAACAGACGAAAAATACATGTCCCGTTGCATACAACTGGCACGCAACGGGTTTTATGGCGCAGCACCGAATCCTATGGTGGGGGCTGTCATTGTATACGACGGGAAGATTATCGGCGAGGGATATCATGTGCGTTGCGGCGGACCGCATGCCGAGGTGAACGCGATCTGTTCTGTGCGTAATCCCGAGCTGTTGAAAGAGAGTACGATATATGTAAGTCTGGAGCCTTGCTCGCATTATGGAAAGACGCCTCCTTGTGCCGATTTGATTGTGGAAAAGGGAATTCCCCGTGTCGTAGTCGGGTGTATGGACCCGTTTGCCAAAGTGGCGGGTCGGGGCATTCGGAAATTGCAGGAGGCGGGTATCGAGGTCACGGTCGGTGTGTTGGAGGCCGAGTGTCTGGCACTGAATCGTAGGTTCATTACTTTCCATACGCACCGTCGTCCTTATATTACGTTGAAGTGGGCTGAATCGGCCGATGGTTTTATGGATAGCCAGCGCACGGACTACGAGAAAGAAAAACCTTACGCATTTTCCACGCCGTACACCCGGATGTTGGTACATCGTTGTCGGGCAGAGCATCAGGCTATTTTGGTCGGGCGGCAGACAGCTTTGGCCGACAATCCTTCGCTGAATTTACGAATGTGGCCGGGTAAATCTCCTTTACGCTTGGTGATAGACCGTAGAGGCGACCTTCCCGGGCATCTTGCTCTTTTTAACGATGGGGCGGAAACGCGTGTATATCTGGATGTTTTGTCCGTTCTTCCTCCGTATGGAAAACAGACGGGAGTGACTTGCGTACGCTTGGATTTCAGTCGGGATATTTTGCCGCAAATTCTGGATGATTTATACCGTTTGTCTGTCCAATCTCTTTTGGTGGAAGGAGGGCATAGGCTGCTGGAAAGTTTTATTTCGGCCGGACTTTGGGATGAAATCAGGGTGGAACAGTCCCCGGTATTTCTAAAAGAGGGCATCCCGTCTCCGTCATGGCCTCACGGACGGATACGGACTACAGAGGTGGAAGGCCATTTGCTGGTTCATATACTCTCGTCGCGAGGCAGTTCGGCTGTATAATCGTGTGGATGAACGCAAAAATACTTCGATTTATCGAAATTTTGCATAATTCAACGCTCTATGTTTCGTAAAAGTAAAAAATGTGCGTACTTTTGTACCTTGATAAATAATATTGTATTGATAGATTTATGAAAAAATCCATATTGTCATTGTCTTTAGCCGTGCTTTCCGTGTTATTGATATGCTCGTGTAAGGACGACGACGAGGTTGTGTTGAGTACCGATTGTTATATCAGCAGTTTCACGTTGGGGAATGTAAAGAGACAGATTACTACGGTAAACTCTGCCGGGCGGGATACCACTTATACCATTTCTTATAGTGCTTTGTACTTTCCTATGACGGTCAATCAGTTAGACGGGACGATAGCCAATAAAGATTCTCTTCCTGTCAACAGCGATGTGAAAGCCGTATTGGCCACTGTGGAATCTTCCGGAACCGTGGTGTACAAGAAGGTATCCGAGGGAGATGACGCATGGAAGGCTTATTCTACTTCGGACTCGATTGATTTTACATCGCCTTTGACTTTCCGGGTATATTCGCCCGACTATTCGGCAAGCCGTGATTATACTTTGCAGGTGAATGTACACCAACAAGACGGAGAAGTGTTTTCCTGGGAAAAGGTAGCAGAACCGGCCGTATGGTCGGCTGCGGAAGCAGTAAAAACGGTGGTGTGGAAAGGACGTGTGTGGCTCTACAGTAAGGAAAACGGAAGCGTACGCGTGTTTACGACAGCTTTGTCGGACGGAAAAGATTGGACCGAGCAGTCGGTTGTGGGATGTGCAACGGCCGATGTGGTTACTTTGACGGAGTTTGGAGACGCATTGTATATGAGCGGGGTGGACGGTACGTTGATGCGTTCGGAAGACGGACTAAACTGGACTGCTTGTACGGCAGACCGCAGCATACGTTTGTTGGTGGCCGACAGGACACATCTTTATGCGCTTTCGGACGGGCGTGTTTATCGTTCGGCCGATGGTGCGTTATGGCTTGAAGAAGCTTTGGACGAAACTCCGGCTTTCTTGCCGGTACAGGATTTTGCCGCTGTATCTTATACGCAAGAGAATGGCTTGGAGCGGACGTTGTGGATTGGCAACCGCAGTATGGATGATTACCCGTCAGACGAGGCGGCTATGGTGTGGAGCCATAGTCTGGCCGCAGGGCAGGAAACGGCTGTTTGGGCTTATTTCAATGCCGCGCCGGACAATCATTATGCTTGTCCCCGTTTGCAATTCCTGAGTCTCATACGTTATGATGAGGTGTTGTTGGCTTTGGGCGGTAAGTCACTGGACGGGACGGCTCATAAGGCTTTCGACAATATGTATGTGAGCCGGGATAACGGGGTGACTTGGAAAACCGACGGGGTTTACGTCCTGCCCAGCGATTTGGAAGGAAAAGATGTGTTGATGTCTGTCGCGGTGGATGCCGAATACCGTGTATGGCTTGTCGCAGGCGGCGAGGTTTGGCGCGGACGGTTGAATCAGTTGGGATTTGAAGACCGTTGATTCAGACGGGCAGACTCAAATATAGATACAACGGGGATGAAGAAAATTCTGGTAATACTGTTTCTCTTGTGGTTGGGTTTCCCTTGGGAGGGCAAGGCACAGGATGACGTTTACCGGATGGAATTGGGCGGCGGCGTAGGCGGATGCTTTTATTTGGGCGATGCCAACAGCAAGCCGTTTGCTCATTTGGGAGCCATGGGAAGTGTTGTGGCGCGCTACATCTTCAATCCTCGTATGGCGATAAAAGGGAATTTGGCTTTAGGGCATATATCGGGTGAGACGGGGAAAGACTTCTTTCCCGAGAATGCCGGAAGCGGTGATGCAGACGGGGGCAGGCCCGGCGTGGCGCATTTTAAGCGCAATGTGATAGATTTCGGTGCCCAGTTCGAATTTAACTTCTGGGGATACGGCATCGGGCGCGGTTACGAAGGATACAGTCGTATCACTCCTTATATGTTAATTGGAGCCGGACTGACATTGGCGCCCAAGCCGGTACAGACCGATGCGGGATTCAACATCCCGGTGGGAGTCGGAGTCAAGTTTAAGGTAAGGCCCCGGTTGAATATCGGGTTCGAGTGGAGCATGCGTTTTACGACAACAGATCGTTTGGATGTATCCAATATGGATGGGGTGATACTTCACGATCCGTACGGTGTGAAGAGCGGCGGTTTTAAGAACAAGGACTGCTATTCGTTTACGATGTTGTCGGTCACTTACGATTTGTTCCCTAAGTGTGTAAATTGTAATAATATAAAATATGTCTTTTAACAACGAAATAGACGCTGCGCGTGTTCCTCGCCATGTGGCCATTATTATGGATGGTAACGGGCGTTGGGCGAAAGCCAAAGGGTTGCCGCGCACGGCCGGACACCAGGAGGGGGTGGAAACCGTGAAAAAGATTACGGAGGAAGCCGTCAGATTAGGTGTCAAATACTTGACTTTATATACGTTCTCCACAGAAAACTGGAATCGTCCGGTACCCGAGATTGCGGCACTCATGGGGTTGATTCTCGACCATCTTGAAGATGAGATTTTCATGAAAAACAACGTCCGTTTCCGTGTGATTGGCGATATGTCCCGTATTCCGGAAGCCGTGCGGATGCGTTTGGAAGAATGTATGCAGCATACGGCCGCGAACGAGAAGATGACGATGGTCATCGCATTGAGCTATTCTTCTCGATGGGAATTGGCGCAGGCTATGCGGCAAATAGCCGAAGAGGTGCAGACAGGTGCCTTGTTGCCGTCCCAGATTACGGAAGAGACCATAGAAGCCCATCTGGTTACTCGTTTTATGCCGGATCCGGATTTGCTGATCCGTACAGGCGGCGAATACCGTATCAGCAATTACCTGTTATGGCAATGTGCCTATACGGAATTTTATTTCTGTGATACCTATTGGCCGGATTTTGATGAGAACGAGTTCCGCAAGGCTATTGCGGACTACCAATCGCGGGAACGCCGATTTGGCAAGACCAGTGAACAAGTCGCTATAAAATAAGCAACACCGACGTATGAAAACAGTAAAGAGCATCTGTCTTACATTATTAATATTGGGTACGGGTTTTCCATCCGTGCAGGCTCAAACGGAAGAAAGACAAGTAAAGCCAACCGTAGAATATTCCCGTATTCCCCGTTCCTATACTATCGGAGGAATTTCCGTAGAGGGAGCAAAGAACTATGATGATTATATGCTTATCGGGTTATCCGGACTTACGGTCGGCCAGAAAGTAAACATTCCCGGGGAGGAAATCACCGATGCCGTCAAGCGTTTCTGGCGTAACGGTTTGTTCTCGAATGTTTCGATAGAAGCGGATAGCGTGGTGGGCGATAAGGTCTACCTTTGCATCAAGCTGACACAGCGTCCGCGTGTATCGCAGATCAATTACAGCGGTGTGAAAAAGGGAGAGCGTGAAGATTTGGAAAACCGCATCGGTTTGTTGAAAGACAACCAGCTCACTCCGAACATGATAGACCGTGCGAAGTTCTTGATTAAAAAGTATTTCGATGAAAAGGGATACAAGAATGCCGAAATCGAGATTTTGCAGAGAGACGATGTGACCGCACCGGACAAGACCATTGTGGATATTCGTATCGACAAGAAAGAAAAGGTGAAGATACACTCCATTACGATTGAGGGAAACCATGCTTTGAGTACCAAGAAGATAAAAGGAACGATGTTCGTTCCGGGCGTTTTCAAGAAGACCAATGAAAAAGGACGTCCCGGCAGTTGGTTCCGTACGAAGAAATTTATAGAGGAGAAGTACAAGGAAGACAAGGAAAACCTGATAAAGAAGTATAACGAGCTGGGATATCGTGATGCCGTGATTCTGGAAGACAGTGTGACGCCTCATAATGAGAAGACGGTGGATGTGTACGTGAAGGTGGAAGAAGGTCAAAGGTATTATCTCCGCAATATAGAATGGGTGGGCAATACGATTTATTCCACGACGGCCCTGAATAACCTGCTCCGCATGAAGAAAGGCGATGTGTATAACCAGACGAAACTGGAGGAACGTACGTCGACCGATGAAGATGCTGTGGGTAATCTTTATTATAATAACGGATATGTGTTCTACCGGCTGGATCCGGTGGAAGTGAATATTGACGGCGACTCGATTGATTTGGAACTCCGTATTACCGAGGGACCGCAGGCTACGATACGTCATATTGCCATCAGCGGTAACGACCGTGTGTACGAGAGCGTGGTGCGTCGGGAATTGCGTACCAAACCCGGCGACTTGTTCAGCAAAGAGGCTTTGGAACGTTCTTATCGTGAAATCGCTTCGATGGGGCACTTCGATCCGGAACAGATTGACCCGAAGGTCGTTCCTTCTCAGTCGGACGGTACGGTGGACATCGATTGGGGATTGGTGTCGAAGTCGAACGACCAAATCGAGTTCTCATTAGGTTACGGACAGACGGGTGTGATTGGAAAAATCGGCTTGAAGTTCTCGAATTTCTGTCTGGCCAACTTATTTACGAAGGGCGGTCTTCGTCGGGGAGTCCTGCCGCAGGGTAACGGAGAGACGTTTAGTATCAGCGGACAGACAAACGGACAGTACTACCAGTCGTATAGTGTCAACTACATGAACCCGTGGTTCGGAGGCAAGCGTCCTAACGCCTTGTCGTTCTCGGCTTTCTTCTCTAAGCAGACTGACGTGAGCGATAACTATTACAACTCCTCTTACTACAACAGCTACTATAATTATCTGTATGGTTATGGTACGAGCGGTTCCAATTATTACGAGAATTTCCTCGATCCGGATTCTTACGTGAAACTGTTCGGTGTGTCATTGGGATGGGGTAAGCGTTTGCGTTGGCCGGACGACTATTTCCAACTGTCGGCAGACCTCTCGTATCAGCGTTACATCCTGAGGGACTGGAACTATTTCCTTATTTCGAATGGTTCTTGCAACAATATAGCTTTGAATCTGGCTTTGTCCCGTAATTCCACGGACAATCCGATTTATCCCCGTCGCGGTTCAGAGTTTACACTGTCCGTAGGATTGACGCCCCCGTATTCTTTGTTTGACAACAAGGACTACAAGAACTTGGCGAACAATTACCAAAGTGCAAGCTATGACCGGGAGATGCAGGAGAAGTACAAATGGATCGAATATCACAAGTGGAAGTTCAAACTCCGTACTTATACGGCCTTGAGCAGTATGGTGAAATGTCCGGTGTTGATGACACGCATAGAGTTCGGACTGTTGGGAGCTTACAATAAGTATAAGAAGTCACCGTTTGAGACCTATTATGTCGGGGGAGACGGAATGTCCGGTTACTCTACGACGTACGCCACCGAAACTATCGGTTTGCGCGGTTACGACAACGGTTCTTTGACGCCAAGCGGATATACGGGATATGCCTACGACCGTTTCACGTTGGAGTTGCGCTATCCGCTCATGCTGCAAGGTTCAACAAACATCTATGCGCTGACTTTCATCGAAGGCGGTAATGCATGGTCGAGCGTGAAAGACTTCAATCCGTTCGACATGAAACGTTCAGCCGGGGTCGGTGTACGTATATTCTTGCCGATGGTAGGTTTGCTGGGAATCGACTGGGCATACGGTTTCGATGATGTCTTCGGTTCTAAACAATATGGCGGAAGTCAGTTCCATTTCATTTTGGGACAAGAGTTCTAATTTAAAAACAGAAGAAAGATGAAAAAGTTATTCACTTTATTGTGTTTGCTCATGATAATGGGCGCACAATCAATGGCGCAGAAGTTTGCGCTGGTCGATATGGAGTATATTTTGAAGAATATTCCGGCATACGAGCGTGCCAGCGAGCAGTTGAACCAGGTTTCCAAAAAATGGCAGGCCGAGGTGGACGCATTGACGGAAGAGGCGCAAACCTTATATAAGAACTATCAGAGTGAGGCCGTTTTCCTGAGCACGGAGCAGAAGACCAAGAAAGAAGAAGAGATCGTGGCTAAGGAAAAAGAGGCTGCCGAATTGAAGAAGAAATATTTCGGTCCGGAAGGTGAGCTGTTCAAGAAACGTGAGAGCCTGATGGCTCCCATTCAGGATGAGATATACAATGCAGTGAAAGACATCTCGGACAGTAAAGGATATTCTTTGATTTTGGACCGTGCGTCCGATACCGGTATCATTTTTGCATCTCCGAAGATAGATATAAGCAATGAAGTCCTGACGAAATTAGGATATTCCAACTAACATTCGTACATTTGCAAGCAATTAAAAAAATAATAATATAAAAAATAGAGATATAAGATGAAAAAAGTGATTTTAATGGCATTGTTGCTCGTACCGATGAGCATCTTTGCACAGAAGTTTGGCCATTTCGATTCAAGTGCCATTATCCAACTCATGCCGGAGTACACCACGGCTCAGACCGAAATCCAGCAGCTTCAGGCTCAGTATGAGAACGACCTGAAACGCATGCAGGACGAGCTGAAAAAGAAGTCGGAAGAGTACGACAAAGAGAAAGCGAACCTGTTGGATAACGTAAGACAGCGTCGCGAAACGGAATTGCAAGATTTGTATAACCGTATCCAACAGAGCTATCAGGACAATCAAAAGTCTTTGCAGGAAACTTCACAGCAGAAGATGCAGGCTATTTCCGACAAGATGCTCGGCGTTATCAAGCAGATAGGAACAGAGGGCGGTTATGTCTATATCATGGACGTTTCAGCCGGTATTCCTTATATCAGCACGACGTTGAGTACGGATGTGACGGCAGACATCAAGCAAAAGTTGGGCTTGAAATAAGCGGAATATTCCCTGTTTTCATACAAAGGCTTCTCCGGCAGTACGAAATGCCAGCCGGAGGAGCCTTTTTATTTTCTATCGTGTTTTTCTGTTTTCCGAGAAAAAAAGACTGTTTTTTATCGGTATGAACATAAAAATGAATAACTTTGTTACGGTTAATAATATACGGTTCATGATGCGAAAAATGAATAAGTTAGTCTTGTGTCTGTCTTTTTTGTTGTTGCCTTTCGCCGTCAAGGCGCAGACTACGCAGGGCAAATTCGGTTATCTGAGTTACAATGCCATATTTCAGGCTATGCCCGAATATGAGGTTTCCCGGCAAAAGCTGGCAGACTTGAAGTCTAAATATGATAAGGAAGCCCTGCGGAGTGAGGAAGAGTTCCAGCGGAAGTTTGCAGAGTTTCTGCAAGGACAGAAAGAATTTCCGGAGAATATCTTGTTGAAACGTCAGCATGAACTGCAAGACCTGTTGACCAAGAGTATCCGTTTCAAGGAAGAGTCGCAGAAGTTGCTCGTGCAGGCGGAAAAGGATCTGCAGGCCGACATGCTTTACTTGTTGAACGAAGCCATACGTGCCGTAGGGGTAGAAAGAGGGTATGCCTATATTATCAATACGGACGGCAATACCTGTCCTTTTATCAATCCTGCGGTGGCCGACGATGTGACGAATTATGTGAAAGAAAAGCTTCAGTTGCCCATTAGTGTCGAGCCATGAAAGTTGCTTTAACTGAAAAGCCGGGGCCTATCGGAGTGTTCGACTCCGGTTACGGCGGACTGACCATCTTGCATGAGATTCGTCAGTTGATGCCGCAGTATGATTATCTTTATTTGGGAGATAATGCCCGCACACCCTACGGGACACGTTCGTTCGAGGTCGTGTATGAGTTTACGCGTGAAGCCGTGCAGAAACTCTTCGACTTGGGTTGTCATCTGGTGATATTGGCTTGCAATACGGCTTCGGCCAAAGCTTTGAAAAACATTCAGCAGAACGACCTTCCGCAAATGGAGGGGGAGACGCGTCGTGTGTTGGGCGTCATCCGTCCTACTGCGGAATGTATCGGGCAGATAACCCATAGCCGTCACGTAGGAATTTTAGCCACATCGGGTACCATCAGTTCCGGTTCCTATCCGCTGGAAATCCGGAAACTTTATCCCGACATTGTCGTGAGTGGGGAAGCCTGTCCCATGTGGGTGCCATTAGTGGAAAATTACGAATACGATTCACCCGGAGCCGATTATTTTGTGGAAAAGCGCATCGGCAACCTGCTCCGGAAAGACCCTGCGATAGATACCATTGTTTTGGGGTGTACGCATTATCCCTTGTTGCTGAACAAGATTCTGAAATACACTCCTCGTAATGTGCGTATCGTCCCCCAGGGAGAGTACGTGGCCTACAGCCTGAAAGATTACCTGCAACGTCATACGGAAATAGAAACGTTGTGTACGCAAAGCGGCACGTGCCGCTTCCTGACCACGGAAAGTCCTGACAAATTTATGGAGTCGGCTTCCATTTTCCTTCGTCAGCATGTGGAAGCCGAACGCGTGGTGTTGGAATAATGTTTTTTCGGTATTATGATTCCAACACTCTGTACCGGTTTCCATAATGTATATGTATTGATGGGATGCTCCACGAGTACGCAGATGAACCTGCGGCTTCCCGAAGGGGCGGAAAGCACTTTGCACGAGGACGTGCCGATGAAGGAGGTGATGTGCGGCAGGGGCCGGCTGTGCCGTCGGTACACCTTGCGCAGGTTGAGGTTTTTGGGTTTCCGGTAAGGTAGTACGACGGGTACCCGCTGTTTTGTCCGTATGTCGTTTTTCATTCCACCGTCTTATGGCGGTGCATGCAATCTTTTGAAGTCCATAGGCTTTGTGTTTTCTGTTATGTTTTCCACCTGCAAATATACGACATGAAAAAGCCTTTGTCAAGCCCTTCACCGTAACATATTGAAAACCAATACAACTGCAAATTCGTTAAAAACAGTTTCATGCGGACAGTCCGTTTTCCGGTGAAATCCCGGTGAAGGATTGTACGGTAGAAAGTTCACCTTAAAACGTTGGTACAGAAGAGGTATGAAGGAAGCGAACCTTTTCGGGAGAAAAACTGTTTGTGGGAGGTAGAGTAAGATGAATCTTTCCCACGGCTATCCATGCTTTTTCCTGATTCGGTTTTCAGTATGAAAGGGGGCATAAGATGGAACCAGTACATCCAAAAATCGAACTCAGGAGATTGAAAAATCGTTTGCAGCAGAACGGAAAATCGTTTGGCGCAGATTATATCGCCATTTTTGTATGCCATAAGGCCTACATCTTTCATTATAATTTTCTTTTCATATTGTTCTTTATCATTGTTATAGCCTTACGTAATGTCATTCGTTTCTTTTGATATATGACCTCTATTTGTGTTCCCTTGTATACGAAGGGGACAGAATCAAATAGTGCCGGGCAAGTAACCAAGCCCCATTTTATTATTATTCCCAACTTTTTGATATTAGTTTTGAAATAAGTCTAAATATTATTTTTCATTTGTACGAATCAAATTTTTGAAAAGCCTAATTAGTTCCGGCACATGGGAATCGAAAGTAAAATTCATTCTTTGTTTCATGACATTTTGTGCCAATAATGCCATTTTCTTTGTGTCATGTAAGTAAATGGATAATTCTTCTATGTTGGGTGACTATTTACGACAATACCCTAATTAGGTTTGTCTGATTTATAATAACTGATTAAACAGTAACGGGAATAACCTTGATAGCTATTCCCGTTATTTTTCTTTTTATCCTGCGTATAATCCAATTTCTTTGAACGCAACCCATGCTTCTTCGATGCATTTATCTATATCTTCTAATGAAGGCTCATATAGATATTCAAGGCATTTATCTATTTTTGACGTAAACTCTTTATTGTCTTTATATTGTTCTTGGACTTCATATAATGCTGTATGTAAGTATGCAGCAACTTCTCCTATTTTGAATCCAAATTTATATTGGTCAACAGACTTCTGACCAGGAAATGGTACAGATGCTCTTTCCAAACCACGAAAAATATCAGCGTCAGCTCCAAATCTTCTTGTACGTCCACATTTGAAGACTGCTCTAATCAGATATTCATAATTCATTGCCTCCATAATTGTAAAATTTTAGATTGATATTTTCGGCAAAGTTACTAATTAAAAAGCATTTGTAGAATATGAACAGGACAATAATTTCAATCGAAGTACAAGACCACGGTGGTAAAGAGGCTAATATCATCGTCAGAGGAGAACGAAACAATCAGATTATGTTTGAAGAGCAATTTGATTATAAGAGCTTGTTTAAATTTTCCTGTTTGAAATAAAAAGAGTGCTTCTTCTTTCC
>OLGE01001258.1_pt1 | contig 26586 bp, 26 predicted proteins | sample 1605151 | NCBI WGS metagenome assembly OLGE01 (sample SAMEA3888912, study PRJEB22519) | human gut metagenome | biome: human gut; feature: human-associated habitat; material: faeces | place: Denmark | collected 2010
CCGCGTCACCTTCGGTGACAGCTCTCCCAGAGGGAGAGCCAAGGGGGCTGCCTGCAGCTGTGCCATAGCATAAAGAAACGGAGCGCATCTGCACCGATGCGCTCCGTTAACTGTTTTACGAACACCCCGCCAAGGGGGTGCTGTTTATTTGTTATAAAACCGATTTTCTGCCGCCGCTGCACCTTGGGGGCCTTGCGGGCCAATGCCCTGCTGCGCGCCGGTTTTGGTTATTCCAGCGGGATCACATTGCAGAATACGGCCCTGGCCTTGGTGGAAATGGTCTGATCGCGGTGATAGCGGCCAAAATACCAGCAGCGATACTGCACACGATCGATCAGCTTATCAAAAAAGGCGTGCAGCCAGTTGCCCTGAAAATCCTCGCTGCGAATATTGGTGAAATCCAGCAGCTTGCGGGGAGCATCGTGGGTCAAAATGTAATCCACCTGATTTTCACAGGCTTTCAGATTGTCTATGCACCACTCCAGTTCGTCACTGGTGGGCATTTCGGCGCGCCACCAGTTCACGCCCTCCACACGATCCTCTTTGTCAAAGCTTTCACCGCCGCCAAAGCACAGCAGCTTTTTATCCTCGATCTCCAGCACGCTGCCCCGGCAGATGTAATACACGCTGCCGCCAATATGCCGCGCCCTGCCCCCCATAAAAGGCTCTGCGGGGTATTCCTTCAGCATATCATAGTTATCGTGGCAGCCGTCTAAAAACAGGATCTTGTAGCGGCGCTTGGTGAGCCAGTGCAGGTTTTTTTGCTCCTGCTTGCTGCCGTCCCACAGAAAGCCGAAATCCCCCAGCACGATCAATGTATCTTTGCGGCCCAAACGGCGAATGTCTTTTTCTTTAAAACGGTCAATCTCGCCGTGGGTATCGGCGGTAACATAAATCATACGGGTGCTCCTTTTTGTGTGATTTTCTGCTTTCGGCAGAAAGGCAGGATGGCAGCGTATCTTTTTTTGTGAAAAAGCTTTATAAACGCGCCAAAAACTGCTATAATATTGATTATACTCTGGTGTAGACTGATTTTCACGGCGGGCGGCTTGCCCGTTTTTCCAGCGCTGCATCCATTGCATAAAAAAAGCATTTTGTGCAGGGCCTGCCGATTTTTGGCTGCGGCCCAGCTTCTATTTATTTTATCTCTTTTGAGGATAATTGTCTACATGAAAAAACTTTCTGCCTGCCTTTGCGCCTTTCTTTTCAGCCTGTGGGTTTTCGCGCTGCCTGCACAGGCCGTGGGCTATCAGCCCAGCTATGATGTAAAGGCCGCAGCGGCCTATATTGTAAACCTGGATACCAACCTGATCGTGTATGATCACAACAGCGAGGAAAGCCTGGCCGCCGCCAGCCTGACCAAGCTGATGACCGTGGGCCTGATGCTGGACCAGTATCAGGATCAGTTAGACGAAGTCAGCTGCACTTCGCCGCGTTATATCTACGATTATCTGTATGGCCGCGATGCTTCCAGCGCGGATATCCGCAGCGGCGAAACCGTTACCATGCGCCAGTTGCTGTATGCCATGATGCTGCCCAGCGGCAACGAGGCCGCTTATATCGTGGCCGACTATATGGGCTCGGGCAGCGTGGCCAACTTTGTTTCCATGATGAACAATCAGGCCGCCAAGCTGGGCTGCACCGCCACCCATTTTACTGACCCCTGCGGCTTAAACACCGACAATATGCTTTCGGCGCGGGATGCCTATCTGATCCTGCGCTGGGTGATGGATTTTGATGCCTTTCGTGAAGCCTGCAAAACCGAAAGCTACGATATGGGCACCGACCGTGTGGACCGCTACAGCGCCAGCAACCCCTATATGATTCAGAACACGGACAAAATGATCAGCAAAACGCTGGGCGGCAGCTATTACCGCAGCTATGCCCAGGGCGGCAAAACCGGCACGCTGGAGGACTGGCAGAACTTTGCCAGCTGGCACACGCAGGACGGCATCAGCTATATCTGCGTGGTGCTGCACGCCCCCAACGACTGTGACCCCTACGAATACCCCACCAAGCGCCCCGCGCTGTATGAAACCAGTATGCTGATGGACTGGGTGTACGAAAGCCTGACCATTCAGACCGCCATGGATGTGAACGAGCCGCTCACCGAGATCCCGGTGCGGTATTCCACCGAAACCGACACCCTGATGCTGTATCCGGCAGACGGGCTGGCCACCATTCTGCCCGCCAAAAGCGATGGCAGCGTGACCCAAAAGGAATACAACCTGCCCGATTCTGTGGCCGCGCCTGTGGCACAGGGCGATGTGGTGGGCACGGTAACGCTGTATCTTTCGGGGCAGGCCATCGGCACGGTGGATCTGATTGCCGGGCAGGATGTGCACCGCAATCAGGTGATCTTTGTCATCAGCAAGCTCAGCGACTTTTTCGGCGGCACCTTCTTCCGCGTATTTCTGGTGCTGAGCGTGATCACGCTGGTGATCTATCTGGTGTGGTTCTTCTTGCACACGGCGCAAAACCGCAGCCGCGGCCCGCACCGCCCGCGGCTGAAATAAAAGCCGCGTTTTCCCTTTGATTCAGGCTGGTATTTTTATACCGCTTGGTGCCGTTGTTTACACGGCGATATAAATCTAAAAAATACGGAATGTACAGAAAGTGTGATTTTATGCTGGATGTAAAGCGCAACCTTGCCACAATGGTGGATTTTTACGAGCTCACCATGTCCGCCGGTTATCTGGATGAAGGCTACGAGAACAAAGTCAGCGTGTTTGATATGTTCTTCCGCCGTGTGCCCGATGGCGGCGGCTATGCCATCATGGCCGGTTTGCAGCAGTTTATTGAAGCTGTTGACAATCTGCACTTCACCGAGGACGATGTGAAGTTTTTGGAAAGCACCGGCGTGTTCAACGAGCGTTTTCTCGATTATCTGCGCCATTTTGAGCTGCACTGCAATATCTGGGCGATTGAAGAGGGCATGCCCATCTTCCCGCAGGAGCCCATTGTGACCGTAGAAGGCCCGGCTATTGAGTGCCAGCTGCTGGAAACCCTGCTGCTGGTCACCTTTAACCATCAGTGCCTGATTGCCACCAAGAGCAACCGCATTGTGCGCAGCGCCGAGGGCCGCCCCGTGATGGAGTTTGGTGCCCGCCGTGCGCAGGGCTATGACGCCGCCTATTACGGCGCACGAGCCACCTATATCGGCGGCGTGGGCAGCACCAGCTGCGTGATGGCCAGCCGCGACTTTGGCATTCCCGCCAGCGGCACCATGGCACACAGCTGGGTGCAGATGTTCCCCAGCCAGTACGAGGCCTTTAAAAAATACGCCGAAATGTATCCCGATGCCTGCGTGCTGCTGGTGGATACCTACAATGTGCTGAAAAAGGGCATTCCCGATGCCATTCGCGTGTTTGACGAGGTGCTCAAGCCCTTGGGCAAGCGCCCCAAAGGCGTGCGCATTGACTCGGGCGATATTGCCTATCTGAGCAAAAAAGCCCGCAAAATGCTGGACGATGCCGGTTACCCTGACTGCACCATCTGCGCCAGCAACAGTCTGGACGAATATCTGGTGCGCGATCTGATCATGCAGGGCGCCCGGGTAGACAGCTTTGGCATTGGCGAAAATATGATCACCGCCAAGAGTGACCCTGTGTTTGGCGGCGTGTACAAGCTGGCTGCCGTAAAGGATGCAGGCAGCGAGGAATACGAGCCCAAGATCAAGATCAGTGAAACCGCTGAAAAGCTGACTATCCCCGGCAAAAAGAAGGTGTGGCGCATTTTCGATCAGGACGGCAAGGCCATGGCCGATCTGATCACCCTGTTTGACGAGGAGGTTTCCACCGCCAACGGCATTACGCTGTTTGACCCCACCGAAACCTGGAAAGAGCGCACCTATGTGAACTGCGAGGCCAAGTGCATCAGCACGCCCATTTATGAAAACGGCAAGCGCGTGTATGAATCGCCCAAGCTCTCGGACATTCGCGCCTTCTGCAAGCAGCAGGTGGCCACCCTGTGGGACGAAGTGAAGCGCTTTGAAAACCCCCACGGCTATTATGTTGACCTTAGCCAGAAGCTGTGGGACACCCGCAACGACCTTTTGAAAAGCATAAGCCGCTAAATTAGACCAAAAGCCGCCTGCGCAGCAAATGCTGTGCAGGCGGCTTTGGCTTTGGCTGCTCAAAGCAGCTTGTGTTCTTGATAGAATTTTTCGGCTGCCGGGTGCAGCGGAATGGGCAGGTTTTGGCACACAAAATCCTTTTCCAGCATTTTTTCCATGCTGGGGTGTGCCTCGGCCAGCTTTTCGCGGGAATTCCACAGGATCTCTGTAAGGCGATAGGCCGTTTCATCGCTCATGGTCTCGTTTACGCACAAAAGGCATTTCACGCCGATGGTGGGCACTGCGCCCATCTGCCCGGTATAGCTGCCGGCCGGGATCACATCGCGGTAATACGACTCATTTTCCGCCAGAAAATCATCCAGCTCTTTTTTGGTAAAGCGCAGCAAGCGGCAGGCACGCTTGTTGGCAAGCTCTACAAGGCCCTCGATGGGAATGCCCGCAAAGCCCTGTATGGCACACGCCGTGCCCCCGGCCACCAGCTCGGCGCCTGCGCCAAGGCTGTTGTTGAGCAGCTGTGTTTTCCCGCTTTGCACGCCGACGCTTTCCAGCGTTTTGCGCCCCAGAATATCGCTGGTGGAGCCCTCCGGCCCCAGCACAGCGCTTTTTCCGCTCAGCTCGTGCACATAGTAGATGCCCTCGCTCACGGGGGCCATCCAGTTGGCGGTGCTGGTGTACACCGCGCCGATCACACGCAGGCCCTTTGCAGGCTGCGCAAAACCGCCAAGGCCATGCAATGCCTCATAGGCCACATCGCCGGTGACAAGGCCAAGATCAATATTGCCGTCTGCCAGTGCCTGCACATTCATTGCTGAGCCGGTGGAGGCATTCACATTCACGCTGATGCCCGTGGTGGTGTCCTCCGTGATCACCTTCGCGATGGCTTTTCCCACAGGGTACATGGTTCCGCCGCTGTCTGCCGTGCCGATGGTAAGGCCCCGCACCTCGCTTTCTCCGTTACCGGAGCCGCAGGCCGCCAAAACAAGGCACATCGCCGCCAGCAGGCAAAGGATGCTCCTTCTTTTTTTCATTCCGTATTCTCTCTTTCTCAACATACGCAGGGCACTTTCCCTGCCCCTTTATCATACCATATTTGCAGTTTGATTCACAGTATCTTTCCTAAAAAAGTTACAAAAGAGTCTTTTATGCACAAAAGCGCCGGGGAGTTTTCACTCCCCGGCGCTTTTGCCGGATATTATCAAGATAAGAGGTTTTGCAAGCTTGAATCCTGTTTGGGGCCGCTTAGTGCAGCATGCCCTGTGCGATGTTCATAAAGAAGGTAATGGTGGCTGCGTTGGTGATGTTGCTGATGAAGCCGCCGATCAAAGGCACCACAAAGTATGCCAGCTTAGAATAGTAGTACTGGTCGCACACAGAGGTCATGGTAGCCATGGAAACAGGCACAGCGCCCAGGCCAAAGCCGGTGTGACCAACGGCGATGATTGCAGCGTCGTAGTCACGGCCGCAGGCATTGAAGGTGATGAAACGCACAAACAGGTAAATGAGAACCAGCTGCAGGAACAAGATGGTCAGCAGAGGCAGAGCCAGGTCGATCAGCTGCCACAGCTTCATGGTGATGATAGAGAGAGAAACAAACAGTGCCAGGCTGATTTCGCCCACATTGTCGATGACTTCGTAGAATTCATCGCTGCCCTTGCCGGTTTTGTCCATGATCAGGCGGATGATAATGCCAGCCAGCATGCACATAACGTGGATGGGCATATTCAGGCCGGGCAGAACGATCTTACGGATCTCCAGCAGAATCTGGCCGATGCCGCAGGCCACGATCAGCATAAACCAAGCGTTGCGGCACTCGATGCCGTTGAACATGTGAGCAGCCTTTTCGGCCAGAGTTTCCTCACGGTCTTCCTGATAGCCCTGATCCAGATGCTTTTTGCGGATGATGGAACGGCCGATGGGGCCGCCGATCAGGCAGCCGCTGATCAGGCCGAAGGTAGCAGCTGCAATGGCAACCTCAGCAGCGCCTACGCCGCCTGCTTCAGCAGCCAGAGGGCCGAAGGAAGCAGCGTTGCCGTGGCCGCCGGTAAGGGGGGTGGAGCCAGCCATCAGAGCGGTGAGGGGGTTCATGCCCATGGCAGTGCCCACGCCCAGAGCCAGTGCATTCTGCAGGATAGCCAGCAGCCATGCCAGACCCGTGAAGATCAGCACCAGCTTGCCGCCCTTTTTCAGCAGAGACAGAGATGCAGCCATGCCGGAGGCTGCAAAGAAAATGTTGTAGAAGAAGTTGTTCATGATGCTCTGGTTCTCCCACTCGAACTGGCAGATACCGGTCATGTAGAGAACGCAGGTGAGAATAGCAAACAGGGTGCCGCCCACAACAGCGCTGGGAATGCAGTACTTCTTCAGCACGGGCAGCTTGTTGCGCAGCCACTGGCCAAAGTAGATCACAGCGACTACAATGCCCATCATGATGAACATATTGATTTTAATTACAGGAACTTCCATATTATCCTCCTCGTTCAGTGTTTGCAAAGCCGCCTATGGAAGCGGTTTGCTGCGTAAAATACCGTTTTTATGTTCTCTCTCCAAATTGCATAAAAACTGGCTTTTCATGTTTATTATTTTATCCGAGAAGAATTATAAGTTCAATTTATGTATTTAATAAAATGATTTTGTAGGTATCGTAATTCACAATTTCGTAACAATCTGTAGTTTCGCCGTTACGAAACTTTCTTTAGTGGCGGCTGCTGTAGCGGATGGAGGGTCTGCCGCCGGTTTGATAGTCGATCTGGCTGATCAGCTCGCCCTGCTCCAGCATATAGTTCACATACCGGCGAATGGTGATGCGGCTCAGGTGCATCTGCTCGGCGATCTGTTCGCTGGTAAAGCAGCCGGTTTCGTTGTTCTTCCAGAATTCGCGCACCTTTTCCAGTGTGGCGTTGTTCAGCCCCTTGCCCAGCTGCTCCTCGCTGCCCCGGCCCCCGCCGTTTTTGCCCAGCAGGCGGTCAACGGTGTTCTGGTCCAGCGTGGTTTGCTCATGCGATACCTGATTCATCTGCAAAAAACGATCCAGTGCCTGCTGGAAGCGCGCAAATTCAAAGGGCTTTACCAGATAGTCCATCACGCCCCGCGAAAGCATTCCGCGCACGATCTCGGCATCATTGGCCGAGGTAACGGCGATCACCGCAGGGGCCATGCCGCGGCCGTGCAGCTCATCCATAAATTCCTGGCCGGTCATGGCGGGGGTGTAGTAGTCCAGAATGATCAGGTCAGCCTCCTGATTCTCCAAAAACTTCAGCGCCTCGGTGCCGTCCTTAAAAGTGCCCAGCACCTCAAATTTGGGGTTGGTTTCCACATAGCGGCGGTCAATGGCGGCCACCATGGGGTCATCTTCCACAATGATCACGCGGTAATTCATACTTCTTTCTCCTCCCTGCGGGTAAATGTGAGGGTGATCTCGGTGCCCTCATTTTTTTCGCTTTCGATCTCGATCGTTCCGTGGTATCGCTCTACCAGCTCGTGAATGGCATACAGGCCGATGCCCCGGTTTTCGCCCTTGCTGGAAACACCCTTGATAAAGATGGTGTCCCGAATGGCCGGGTCAATGCCGCGGCCGGTATCCTCGCACAGCACCACATTGCAGTCCGGCCTGCAGTACAGGCCCAAGTGGATCTCCCGCGGCGGATCTTTTTTCTGTGAAAGCTCTTCTATGGCGTTTTCCAGCAGGTTGCCCACAATGGTCACATATTCCTGCACCGGCAGCAAAAGATCGTTTTCCATGCAAATGCTGTCCGGCTGTACGGTCAGGCGAATGCCCAGCTCTGCCGCGCGCATCATTTTGCCCACGATCAGCGCACACAGCTTGCTCACACGGATCTGCGCAGCGGCCTCACGGATCGACTGGCTGGAAACCAGGCTGCTGTTCATAATAAATTCCATGGCCTGCTGGGTTTCGCCGATCTGCAGATATCCCAGGATCACGTGCAGCTTATTCATGTATTCGTGGTTGAAAAAGCGCAGCGAATCCAGCACGTTTTTGGTGCCGGAAAGCTCATCCGAAAGGCGCATGGTTTCGGTTTTATCCGTGAAAATGCTCAGCATACCGGGGCGGTCCTGTTCCAGCATCACGGTCATTTCGGTCACCATGACCGAGTGTGTGCCCAGCATATCCGAATAGTTTTTGCGGTGCTCTGCGGTTTGCGGCTGTGCGGCGGTGGAAGCCGGGAAAAGGGCTGCCAGGTCGGTGCCTTCCAGCTGCTGCTGTGTTTTTTCAAACAGGCTTTGCGCCACACGGTTTGCAATCAAAATTTTTCCGTCGGCATCCGTGATAACAAGGCCGTCGGCCAGCGCGTTGAGCATTTCCTCCTGCATAAGATACAGATTCAGCAGCTCATTCGGCTTGTGGCCCTGCAGTGAGTTTTGCAGAAAACGCACGATCATGCGCGAAAGCATCATGGCCAGCAGCAGGGCTGCGGGCAGCAGCGCCAAATAAAGCATCACCGTGCTTGTGCTGCGTTTGATCAGGTTGGAATTCAGAATGCCCGTCATCACAAAGCCAAGGGTTTCGCCGTTTTGGTTTTTGATGGCGCAAAATGCGCGCCGCTGCTCGCCGTTTGTGCCAAGGCCCGTGGTGATATAAACGCCCTGCCCTGCCAGCGCCTCAGCTTCCTCGCCGTCCACAAAGCTGTCGCCCCAGTCCTGGCGTTTGGTGTGGTAAAAGCGCAGCTTGTTGCGGTCACAGATCATCAGCACATTCACATTTTTCATGGCATCGCACAGGCTGTCCATCTGATGCTGCACATCCGGATCCGGGTAGCCCTTTTCCAGCATATCCACCACGCTGCCCAGCGATGCCACATACTCGGCAATGTTGCCAATGGTGTTGTCGATCTGCCGGCGCTCGCTGCGGATATCCACTAACACGCTGATCGTCATGGTGAGGGCGATCACAAAGCTGGCCAGCAGAAAAAAGCTCCACACCAGCTGTTTTTCCAAGGGGAGCTTTTTGAATTTTCCAATCATAAACGATTCCTTTTTACAACTGCAGTTTTTGTACCGGATTCTTTTTTATTATAACGGCAAAACGCCCCTATGGCAAGGCATAACAAAAAAGGCAGCCGCCCTCCTTTCGGAAAGCAGCTGCCCTTTGAAAAAGCAGTTTTCAGAAAAACTTACTTCAGCTCAACCTTAGCGCCCAGGTCGCCCAGCTTCTTCTGGATGTCCTCAGCGTCAGCCTTAGAAGCGTTCTCCTTGATGACAGCGTTAGCAGTCTCAACCAGCTTCTTAGCCTCCATCAGGGAAGCGCCGGTGATTTCCTTAACGGCCTTGATAACGCCCATCTTGTTGCCGCCAACTTCAGCCAGCACAACATTGAACTCGGTCTTCTCTTCTGCAGCGGGAGCAGCAGCGCCAGCGGCAGCAGCGGGAGCAGCAGCAACTGCGGAAACGCCGAACTCCTCGCAGTATGCATCGATCAGCTCTTTCAGTTCCAGAACGGACAGAGCCTTAACTTCGTCGATAATGGCAGTGATCTTTTCAGAAGCCATGGTATTACCCTCCAATTTAAATAATATAGTGTAGTTTCAAAAATTAAAATTTACTTGCAGCGGTCAGGCAGCCAAATCAGGCAGCCTCACCCTCCTGCTTATCCACATAAGCCTGCATTGCAACAGCCATGCCGGACAGAGTGCTGGTAAGAGCACCTGCAAACATGGACAGCATACCCTTGAGATCGGGCAGCTTAGCGATTTCGCAAACCTCAGCAGCGGACATGACATTACCGTCCATGTAACCGCCCTTGATGGTAAAGCTCTTAGACTTATCGGCCTCTGCAAACTTGTTCAGAATGCGAGCAGCAGCAATGGGATCTTCTTTCGAGATAGCAATGGCGGTATCGCCCTTGAAGCTCTCAGCCAGGCTCTCCAGAGAAGTGCCCTTAACAGCCAGACGCAGCATGGTGTTCTTAACAACAGCATACTCCACGCCAGCCTCACGCAGTTCCTTACGCAGCTTGGTGTCAGCCTCTACGGTGATACCCTTAAAGCTCACCACAACGCCGGCGCAAGCGCCAACCATTTTTTCGTTCAGAGCAGCAACCAAAGCCTGCTTTTCGGTCAAAATCTTTTCACTGGGCATTTTAGTTTCACCTCGTTTCGCACAGAATTATCTAACATCTTACAAAAAAGCTCTCTGCCCATACACCGAGCAGAGAGCTTTGTAAAGCTATTACAAGCGCTCGTTTCTCGGCAGGTGGGCGAACCCTTTATGCGTAATGCACCTGCTGTCTTAAAAACAGCATAGATATTATACCGCAAACAAGCGGGTGTTGTCAAGCTTTTTTAAAGGGCCGCACACAGTTTTTTGTGTGCGGCCTGCCAAGTACAAGGTAAAAAATTACACGCCGTACTTCTGGGTGCTGAACTTGATGCCAGGGCCCATGGTGGTAGCAATAGAAGCGCTCTTGAAGTAAGTGCCCTTTGCTGCAGCGGGCTTTGCCTTGGCAATAGCCTCCATCACGGTGTTCAGGTTGACAGCCAGCTTCTCGGGGCCAAAGGAAACCTTGCCCACGGGAACATGGATGATGTTCTGCTTGTCCAGACGGTACTCGATCTTACCGGCCTTAGCATCGGTAACAGCCTGACCGATGTTGGGGGTAACGGTGCCGGCCTTGGGGTTGGGCATCAAGCCGCGGGGGCCCAGAACCTTACCCAGACGGCCAACCTGACCCATCATGTCGGGGGTGGTTACCAGAACGTCAAAGTCCATGTAGCCGCCAGCGATCTTTGCGATCAGATCGGTATCGCCCACTTCCTGTGCGCCTGCAGCCTCGGCAGCCTTGGCAGCCTCGCCCTTGCAGATTGCAACAACGCGAACGTTCTTACCAGTGCCGTTGGGCAGGATAACAGCGCCGCGAACCTGCTGGTCTGCATGGCGGCTGTCAACGCCCAGGCGAACGTGCAGCTCAACGGTCTCGTCGAACTTTGCCTTACCGGTCTGGCAGCAAACGGCCAGAGCCTCGTTCATATCATATGCTTTGGTGCGGTCAACGAGCTTAGCGCTTTCCACATACTGTTTGCCGTGTTTCATAACTCTTTAATCCTCCTTGGCTCAGCCTTCGACGGTAACGCCCATGCTGCGAGCGGTGCCTGCGATCATGCTGCAGGCAGCCTCCAGGCTGGCGGCGTTCAGGTCAGGCATCTTGGTCTTGGCGATTTCCTCAACCTGTGCCTTGGTGATAGAAGCAACCTTGTTCTTGTTGGGGGTGCCGGAAGCGGTTTCGATGCCGGCAGCCTTCTTGATCAGAACAGGAGCGGGAGGAGTTTTGGTGACGAAGCTGAAGGAGCGGTCAGCATACACAGTGATCACAACGGGGATGATCATGCCCATCTGATTCTGAGTACGAGCGTTGAACTCCTTGGTAAACGCAACAATGTTTACGCCCTTCTGGCCCAGAGCGGGACCAACAGGGGGAGCCGGAGTTGCTTTGCCGGCGGGAATTTGCAGTTTAATGTAGCCAGTAACTTTCTGTGCCATTGTATTGCACCTCCAAAATTGTGGTAAGTTGCGGGCTGCGGTGCAGCCCTCCCACGAGCGTGCGACCTTCGCGCGCTCTATAAAAACCGCATGCGGTTTTTACCGGAAATAAATGCCTGTTTCTTTAACGGCGGCTGCCATTAAAGAGTTTTGACCTGTGCCAGGTCCAGTTCTGCAGAAGTATCGCGGCCAAACATGGAAACTTCCACCTTCACCTTGCGGGTTTTGGTGTCGATCTCCTTCACAAGGCCCACAAAGCCTTCCAGCGGGCCTGCCACGATCTCTACATTGTCGCCCACAGCAAAGTCTACCTTGGTTTCGGTGCGCACTTCAACGCCCATTCTCTCCACCTCAGCTTCGCTCAGGGGCTCCGGTTTGCTTCCGGGGCCTACAAAGCCGGTGCAGCCGCGGGTGTTGCGCACAATATACCAGGTTTCGTCGTTCATGACCATTTTCACGAACACATAGCTGGGATAGAGTTTGCTCTGAACTTCTTTTTCACCGATCTTGTTGCCGTTTTTATCCAGCACATCCTCGGTGGTGATCTCCACGGGGACCCTGACATCACAAATCAGATCCTGCAGGTGGCGATTTTCGACCATGGTCCGCAGATCTTGTGCGACCTTGTTCTCATGGCCGGAAAAGGTATGAGCGACATACCACAAAGCCTGATCAGCCATTGAATGATCCTCCGTTTTGTTTTCAGCCTACCAGCAGGCCGATGATGCCGCCGAAGATCGCATCGACAGCGATCATAAAAATGGCAGCGATGATAACGACCGCAATTACCACTACGGTGTTGTTGCGGGTCTGCTCCTTGGTGGGCCAGACGACCTTTTTCAGCTCGGCTGCGGTATCTTTCCAATACTGCTTTACACGGCTGAACCAGCTCTTCTTGCCGGAGCCCTTTTTGGCCTCAACTTTTTTATCAGCCATTTTCCTCCGCCTTTCCTTACTTGGACTCGCGATGGACAGTATGCTTCTTGCAGAAACGGCAATACTTCTTCATCTCAAGACGGTCAGGGGAATTTTTCTTGTTCTTCATGGTGTTGTAGTTGCGCTGTTTGCACTCAGTGCAGGCAAGGGTGATTTTCACTCGCATAGTTCGGCACCTCCGTTTGGTTTTTTTAGCCTCCCTCGATCGCGGCGCGCCCCAGAAAAGGGCACAAAAAAATAGACCCCGCAATAGAGGTGCTATTATAATAGCATGCCCGCGCCAGAGTGTCAAGAGATTTTTTGCCGGTTTTTTCGGTTTTTTTCGGCTTTTTTCTGCAAATTTGCGCCTTCCCCTTTTGAAACCGCGCCCTTTATGCTATACTGGTGTATTATAATAGTATATTATGCCCTTTTGTGCGCCCTTTTCCGGGCCGAAGTGCGTTTTTTTCATGGCAGCGCCGCGGGTTTCATAAAAATAGGTATGGCGCAACCGGCTGTTTTGTGATAAGATAAATGCGCTTTGCGGCCGCAGGCTGCAGCTATATAAATACTATATTATATATAAGGAGATGGTCTTTCCATGGATAACCGCCCCATCGGTGTTTTTGACAGCGGGCTTGGCGGGCTGACCGGCGTTCGGCAGCTGCGCAAGATCCTGCCCCATGAGGACATCGTGTATTTCGGCGATACCGGGCGCGTTCCCTACGGCTCGCGCAGCCCCGAAACCATCATTCAATATGCCCAGCAGGATATCAACTTTCTGCTTTCCAAAAATGTAAAGTTCATCATGGCTGCCTGCGGCACCGTGAGCAGCACCTACCCGCCGGACCGTGCGGCCAATCTGCCGGTGCCCTATACGGGCGTGGTGGGCAGCACGGTGCGTGCCGCCGAAGCCGCCACCCGCAACCGCAAGGTGGGTGTGATCGGCACGGCTGCCACCATTCGCAGCGGCAGCTATGACAGCCTGCTGCGCCAGCTGGTGCCGGGCGTTGAAATTCACAAGCAGGCCTGCCCGCTGTTTGTGCCGCTGGTGGAAAACGGCATGGTGGGCATGGACGAAGAGATCACAAGCCTTGCCGTGGCCAAATATCTTGGCGGCATTCGCGATGCAGGCGTAGACACCCTGATCCTGGGCTGCACCCACTACCCGCTGCTCACCGAGCAGATCCGCGCCTTTATGGGGCCGGAGGTGGCGCTGATCGACCCCGGCAAGGTGACCGCCATTGCCATGAAAGAGGCCCTGCAGGCGCTGGAATTGCTGGCCGACCCTGCCAAAGAGCAGGGCAGCGCCGAGTTTTATGTGAGCGACACCGTGGAGGCTTTTTCCGCCTCGGCTGACCTGTTTTTGGGCCAGTATGCGGGCGGCAAGGTGGAGCGTGTTGCCATTGAAACCTACTAAGGCTGAATTTATCAGGAAAGGAGCTGTGCCTATGGCGCTGCCGGAAAATTGCATTATCACGATCAACGGCCGGGTGGAATCCGGCAATCCCCAGGTCAACGAAGATTCCTGCGATACCATCGAGCTGATCACCCGCGGTTATTTTACGCGCAAGGGCGAAAACTTTTTCATCACCTACCACGAAAGCGAAGCCACCGGCTACGAGGGCTGCACCACCACGGTGAAGATCGCCGGGGATTCCCGCTGTGTGACCATGCTGCGCTTCGGCCCGGCCCAAAGCCAGCTTGTGATCGAAAAGGGCACCCGCCACATCTGCCACTACGAAACCGGCGTGGGCGCCATGACCCTGGGCGTGGCCGCCGATGAGATCGAGCATAACCTGACCGACGAGGGCGGCGAGGCCAGCTTTTCCTACACGCTGGACACCGACGCCCAGCTGCTGAGCCGCAACTGCGTGCGCCTGCGGGTGCGGCTGGCCGATTCCTGCCAATCCTAACCATTTTTGCCATATCGGCACATATCCTTGTGCGGTATTGCCATCATTCTGAAAGGATCAACGAGATATGAACTACGAAAACTTTAACCCCCGCGCCTTTTTGCTGGCACAGGCCCGCGAGCTTCTCACGCAGGCTGCCAACGCCGCCATGGCTGACGGTTCTTTGCCCCAGGCCGAGCTGCCTGCCTTTATCACCGAGATCCCGGCCGACCGCAAAAACGGCGATGTAGCCAGCAACATGGCCATGGCCGGTGCCCGTGCATGGCACAAGGCCCCCCAAATGATCGCCGAGGCCATTCTGGCACACCTGCCCAGCCTGCAGGGCACCTGCTGGGACCGTGCCGAGGTGGCAGGCCCCGGCTTTATCAACCTGTACACCGGCGCTGACTGGCTGAGCACCGTGGTGCTGGCCGCCGCCACCAACCCCGAATACGGCCGCACCAACTACGGCAACGGCCAGAAATACAATGTGGAATTCGTGAGCGCCAACCCCACGGGCCCCATGCATATGGGCAACGCCCGCGGCGGTGCCTTGGGTGACTGTCTGGCCGCCGTGCTGGACTGGGCGGGCTATCAGGTGACCCGCGAGTTCTACCTGAACGATGCCGGCAACCAGATCCAGAAATTCGGCAAAAGCCTGGCCGTGCGCTATCTGCAGAAGTGCCTGGGCGAGCAGGGCTATCCCCTGCCCGAGGAATGCTATCAGGGCGCAGATATCATGGACCGCGCCGTGGCCTTCGGCGAAGCACACGAGGCCCAGGCCGCCCCGCTGGTGGAAGCCTGCCGTGCCCTTTCGGGTGATGCATTGTACGAGAGCGAGGCCTTTGCCCAGCTGAAAGAGGCCCTTGTAAACTTTGCTTTGCCCATCAACATTGCCAACATGGAAAAAGACCTTGGCAAATACCGCATTTCTTACGACACATGGTTTAAAGAAAGCACTCTGCACGCCAGCGGCGCCGTGCAGGCCGTGGTGGACAAGCTGCTGGCCAGCGGTGCCTGCTACAAGGCCGAGGACGGTGCGGTGATGTATCGCAGCGCCCAGTATGCCGCCAAATACGGCACCGTGAATAAGAAAAAAACCGACGACGGCAGCGAGGAAGAGGCCAAGGACGAAGTGCTGGTGCGCGGCAACGGCATTCCCACCTATTTTGCCGCCGACATTGCCTATCACTACAACAAGCTGGCCGTGCGCGGCTTTGACAAAGCCATTGACATTTGGGGCGCTGACCATCACGGCCATGTGGCCCGCATGAAGGGCGCCATGGATGCCATTGGCCTGAACGGCGAGCAGCTGGATGTGGTGCTGATGCAGCTGGTGAACCTGATGAAGGACGGCCAGCCCGTGCGCATGAGCAAGCGCAGCGGCAAGGCCATCAGCCTGACCGATCTGCTGGATATGGTGCCCATTGACAGCGCGCGTTTCCTGTTTAACGAGCAGCAGGCCGGCAGCGCCATGGATTTTGACCTTGACCTTGCCATCAAGCAGGACAATGACAACCCTGTGTACTATGTGCAGTACGCCCACGCCCGCATTTGCAGCATTCTGAAAAAGCTGGAAAGCGAGGGCGTTGTGTACGGCGGCGAAGAAAGCTGGCACGGCCAATACACCTTTGCCGAGCCCGCCGAGCTGGAGCTGATCCGCATGCTGGAGGCCTTCCCCGCCGAGATCGTGCTTTCGGCCCAGAAATACGACCCCGCGCGCATCAACCACTATGTCACCGCGCTGGCCGCCGCCTTCCACAAGTTCTACAACACCTGCCGCCTGCTGGGTGAGCAGCCCGCCACCCTGCAGGCCCGTTTGGCCCTGTGCCTTGGCGTGAAGGCTGTGATCTATAACGTGCTGACCATGTTTAAGATCACCGTGCCTGAAAAAATGTAATCAGTGCAAACGCCCGAAGGCCCCCTCAGTTTTGAGGGGGCCTTCGCTGTTTTATGCGGCTGTTATGCCGGAATGATAAATTTTCATCGTAGGGGCGAGCATTGCTCGCCCGCTAAAGCCCTGTGCTGCCCCAAGGCCCCCGGGTGGAGCAGAGCCCCACCCCTACTATAAACCGCAAGAGAGTGCTTATGAATTTTAGCGTTATTTCGCAATTTTGCCGTAGGGGCGGGGCTTGGCTCCGCCCGCCCTTGCCGCACCCGCTGGCCCAAAAATATCCCCCGCACCGTTGCGGGCCTGCAATGCAGGCCCCTACAAGCAATAGATTCAGGCTTATGCAAAAATTCTATTGCTCTTTCAAAATTCCATCGTATAGGCGCACAAAAACCCCGGTGCTGCTTTTTGGCTGGCAAACAGCCGGGGCAGCGCCGGGGTTCTCTTTATAATTTTGCTTTACACTTCTTTTTTCAAACCGTCCAGCATACCAAACTCACGCTTAAACATCATGGCGATCAAATCGTGCGTAAGATCGGTAAAGGGGTGGGGCGCGCAGGTGAAGCAGTGGCCCACGCGGCCCGCCACATACAGCTCGGTGGGCACGGCGCTGCGCATCAGGCGCTGGGCATACTGTACAGCGCTGTCACGCAGGGTGTCGTATTCGGCGGCGATCACAAAATGTGCGCCCAAGCCGCCCAGATCGGGGGCCAGTGCGGGGAAGGCATAATACGAAGGCTGGGTGCCATCGTAGCCGCCCAGATAGGCAGCCTCGGCGCCAAGGGCCTTGTTGTCGGGGCCCATGCGAATGTCGATCAGCTGCTGATACGACATGGTTTCCTGAATGGCGGGGGTGTAGGTAGCGCAGTTCAGCACGGTCAGGGCGGGGGTCTGCTCGTTATGGTCGCGCAGATACAGCGCCAGGCCCTCGCTCAGGTTGCCGCCCGAGCTGGAGCCGTGAATGCCGATTTTGGCGGCATTGCAGCCCAGCGCAGCAGCGTTTTCGATCATCCACAAATAGGCTGCGCGGCAGTCCATGAGGGGTGCGGGAAAATGCACGCCGCCCACGCTGAGGCGGTATTCCACGCCCACCACCACAGCGCCCACGCGGCTGGCCAGGGCAATGCAGCGGGCGTTATCAATATCCAGATTGCCGCCCACAAATGCGCCGCCGTGGATATCCAGAATCATGGGTGCGCCCTGGGGCAAACCGGCAGGGGTGTAAATGCGAATGTTCATATCCTGCCCATCACCGCCGGGGATCACTTTATCCTCCATTTTCATATCGGCGGGCAGCTGATAGCTCATCAGGGCCTGACCCTGTGCCTGACGGCGCTTGGTGAGCTGTTCGCTTTCGCCCACCTGCTGGCTGAGCAGGTGATTTTCATAGCCGGGAAAAACATTCAGTTTCATGGTTCGTCCTCCTCTTTTTTCAGCTTTTTGGAAAGCTCGCGCAGCTCGGCGTAATTGCCCTGATAGGATGCCGCGTTCAAATCGTCCAGCGCCTGCTCGTTTACCGGTGCGCCGGGCTGCTGCTCTGGCTGCTCTAAATACGACTGCACAAACACGCTTTGGCCCATTTTGTCCTGTGCCATCTTGCGGTTTTTCCAATAGCGTTCGTAGTTTTCGGGAGTTTCCTCCACAGCAGGGTTCAGCTTAAGATCTTCCAGTTCCTGCCGGGTGGGCTCGTTTTTTTGCGGCTTGGGGGCTTCGGGGTCATCCTCCACCTGCAGGCCGTGCTTTTGCAGCTGCGCCACAAATTCCCCGTGGGAAAGCGTGTCGCCCATCGAGGCCAGCGTTTCCAGCGGGATATTGGGCTTTTCTTCCAGCACATCCGTCAGAAAAGTGGTGTCGCCAAGGCGCTGCTGCATTTCCTGTTTTACTGCCTCGAATGAATCGTTGGTTTTCTTCATACACAGGCCCTCTTTTTGATCACAGAGTCAAAACGCCGGTCACCAGTGCGGTGATCACAACCACCAGATTGGTGACAAACATGATCACGCCGCCCTTGGTGCAGAAGTGATCCACATCAATTTCGCACAGCGTGCAGCCCACATAGGTGGACGAGTTCATGGGAGTAACCGAAGTTGCCAGGGCCAGATTGCACACAAACGGGGCAATGATGGCCATGGGGCCAAAGCCGAAGGATGCGCCCACCGAAATGAACAAGGGGTACATGGTGTTGTACACCTGATACGGAATAAAGTGGATGATGGGCACAGCCAGCAGCAGGAAAATGATAAACATATACTTCATCAGGCCTGCGGGCAGAACATTGGTCATGGCGGCGGCCAGGGCGCTTACCATAGACTGCTTGCTGCCGTCGGCAGGGGCAGCATTGAAGGCGGCCAGATAGAAGCAGATGGCCAGCAGCATTACCAGCACATTAAAGAAGGTTGCACCGGCTTTATTCCAGATGGCGCCGAAATCCTTGGAGTAGTTGGCCATGGCCGTTACAATGGAAGCGGCAATGAACACCATGTACGAGGGCAGCTTAAAGTAAGCCAGCGCCACCACCACCATGGCAAACACGATCAGGTTAAACCACAGCAGCTTGGGGCGGGCGTTGGGGTTGGCCTGTTTTTCGGCGGCAGCTTCGCCGTTTGCCTGCACATGGGCGGGCAGGCCCAGCGTGCCGTTTTTCTTTTTGTGAACAACGGCGTAGTAAACCCACTGCAGAATAATGGCAGGGATAAAGCACAGGCCCCAGGGCACCGAAGCCGAGGCAAGTGCTTCGGGATCAACGCCGGCCATCATGGCCGAGCTGACAAGGCCGATGCCCCACGGCAGCCAGCACATGGCGGCAATGGCGGTTTGGCACAGAATAAAGGCGGATTCACGATCCATATTGTATTTTTTATAGATCGTCATCATCACGGGGAACACGATCAGATAGGTGGTGGACATATTGGCCGTCAGATAGGCCACACAGCTGATCACGGTGGTCATGATCATAACCACCACCACATTCATTTTATTGCCCAGCAGGCGGATCATTTTGTTGATGATGATATCAAACAGGCCGGTTTCGGTGAGCATGGTGAAGTAGATCAGGCCAAACAGCAGCATATAGCCGGATGCCGACATGACCGTGTTGAACTGGTTCAGAATAAAAGTGCTGGTTTCGGAAATGCTGTAGCCCAGCATGATCATACTCACAGTGGGCACCACGAACATGACAAAGTTCAGCGGAATTTTGTTCCACAAAATGCATACGATCACAACGATCAGCATAAAAAGGGCAACGAATGTAGGGCTCATACTTTTTTCTCTCCTTGTTGAGCAGCATTTTCAGGGCAAAGCCCTTCGCTTTTTCCGCCAGCCGACTGCGCTTGCCGCACTGCGCCGGAAAATCGATGTGTTTTGCCAAACTGCTGCCTAAAGGCAATACCGAATAATTCTAAGTGCCGATACGGTGAGCGAGGTGCGGCAGATGCTAAGCCAAAAGCGCAGATAATACTTTGTTGTATTATCGAGCATTTTGCGGGCGCAGATGCCGTACCGCAGCCGCCGGAGCGGCGCTTAAGCCGTAAGGCGGGAATTGTGCGGTGTTGCCTAATGTTTTTTTGTCCGTTTTTTATAGGTCGGCAAAGCTGCCTTGGGCCCGTTTGCAGGCTTTTACACACCTTATTATAAAAGAGGATCTCCTTACCTGTAAAAAAGAATAACAAGATTCAAAACAATTTACAATTCTTCCAAAAGCATGATATAATAGCCTTAAGGCTATCGTAGTGCCCTTTCACCCATGCAAAAAAGGCGGAGAAACATGGAACTAAAACAAATCGAATATTTTTTGCAGCTTGCTAAAATGCAGCATATGTCACGCACAGCCGAGTTTTTAAATATTTCGCAGCCCACGCTGAGCAAAAGCCTGAACGCCCTTGAGCGCGATTTGGGCGTTTCGCTGTTTGACCGTGTGGGCAATCGTTTGCAGCTGAACGATAGCGGAAAGCAGTTTTACTCCAAGGCACAGCAGGCCATGCACACGCTGGGCAACGCCGTGCTTTCGGCCAAGCAGGCTTCGTTTGAGGTGAGCGGCGAAGTTGCGATCGTTTGCATTGCGTTTGCGCCCATTCTGGTGCCCTGCATTTGCGCGTATATGGAGCTGAACCCCAAGGTGAATGTGCGGCTTTTGCACTTTAACCACCTGCTCAACAGCTCGGGCGAGGCGGATTACGATTTTATTTTAACGGCTTCGCGCTATGCGCCGGATCTGGGCGAGGGCGAGCGGCTTTGGGTCACCCAGCCGCTGTTTGCTGAGGACGCTTATTTTATCATCAGCCCCCGGCACCCGCTGTTTGGCCGACTGCCCGAAAACGACGCCGATTTTGATCTTGCGCAGTTTTCCGAGGCCAGTTTTATCACCATGCGCCAGGATGCCAGCTATTCGGATTTTTCCGGCGATGTGTGCCAAAATGCCGGATTTGTGCTGAAAAGCTATTTTCAGTCAGACGATTTTCTTGTAAAGGTGATGGTGATCCGCGAGGGCAAGGCCGTGGGCTTTTTGCCGCGTTCCGGGCTGGAGCTGGCCCGCAACATTTGCCCGGATCTGCGGGCGGTGCGCTGCGCCCTGCCCGGCGGCGACCGCACGGTGCAGCTGATGCGCAAGAAAAAAAGCCTTTTGAGTGAAACCGCCTTGGATTTTTGGGATTTTGTGCTGGATCACTTTAACCTGCCCCCCGACGGTGAGGACTGATGCCCCCAAACGCAAAAAGGCGCCCCCGGTTTGCACCGGAAGCGCCCTTGGATACAGTGGCCCAACATATACATGATACCACATTTTCGCTTCGGATTTCAAGAGGCAAAATTACATAATTTTGGTTTTAAAATCCATGCACATTGCGAATAGACACCCTGCCCCGGCCGTGGTATAGTATAGACACAAACAAAAGAACAACCAACAGGATCACATTTTGATGGATCCGTTTTCAAAACAGACTACATTACAGAAAGGAGCCAAGGCCAATATGAGAAGCGCTGAACTGGAACCCGCACAGTTTATCCGGGCCTGGGCCCACTGAAAAAGGATTGCCGCTTCATCGCCACCGGACGATTTACCGGTACACAAATTATAAGCGATGCACCTGAGTAAGAGCCTTAGCCGCCCGGGAATTTACCCCATGCAATTTAATATAGATGAAGAAAGAAGTGGATGGTTATGAAAATTCTGAAACTGATGTGCTTCACCTGTATAGTCCACCCCTGATTTTAAAGAGGCGTTGAATCCCATGTACTAACAAACTTGTTCGTCTTACTCACCTTTACTATAACGAGGCTTGTGTTCCAATGAACCTGATTTAGCACAGTTCGCCACTCACCCATTATAAGAGGCAGCTTCCGATGAACACTTAGTTCTGTCCGGTATTCACCCTTTATATGAGGCTTAGCGTCCAATGTGATACGATTTCAGGTCGATCATTCACCCTTAGTTAAACGAGGTTTGAGTCCGATGATTTAGTTTAGTTTCTGGTAAGTACCCCATCTTCGACGAAAGAAGTTGATTCTGCTATGAAAGTTGCTTTTAATCGCCTGATGATGATTCTGTAAAAGAAAGGGTCACTCCAATGTACTAACCAAATGAAATGGCGGGATGTTAAAACGCCATCGCATCAAAGCTTTCCAGTCCGGGTCTTCTATTGAGGGTCCGGATTTTTTGTGCCCGCAATAGCATTTTGCTTTTTTGTATGCTACAATAGCTTTGTATCTAACGAAAACCAGCTTTGGCTTTGGCCGGGCGCAAAAGGAGTGCATAAACAAGCCATGTATGATTATCTGATCGTTGGCGCCGGGCTGTACGGCGCTGTGTTTGCCCACGAAGCCGCCAAGGCGGGCAAAAAGTGCCTTGTAATCGACAAGCGCAGCCACATTGCGGGCAATATTTATACCGAAGAAGTCGAGGGCATTCAGGTGCATCGCTACGGCGCGCATATTTTTCACACCAACAACAAAGAGGTGTGGGATTATGTGAACCGGTTTGCGGTGTTCAACCGCTATACCAACAGCCCGGTGGCCAATTATAAGGGCGAATTGTACAACCTGCCCTTTAACATGAATACTTTTAATAAAATGTGGGGGGTGGTCACCCCTGCCCAGGCGCAGGCCGAAATTGAGCGCCAGCGCGCCGCCCACTACACCGCCGAGCCTAAAAATCTGGAAGAACAGGCCATCAATCTGGTGGGCATGGATATTTACGAAAAACTCATCAAGGGCTACACCGAAAAGCAGTGGGGCCGCCCCTGCACCCAGCTGCCGGCCTTTATCATTCAGCGCCTGCCCGTGCGCCTTACCTTTGACAACAACTATTTCAATGCCCTGTATCAGGGCATTCCCGTGGGCGGCTACACCAAGCTTGTGGAAAATCTTTTGCAGGGCATCGAGGTGCGGCTGGGCGTGGACTATCTGGCCCAGCGCCAAAGCCTGCGCCCTCTGGCCGAAACTGTGGTGTTCACCGGCCCTGTTGACGCTTATTTCGACTATCAGCTGGGGGAACTGCAGTACCGCAGCGTGCGCTTTGAAACCGAAACGCTGAACACCCCCAACTATCAGGGCAACGCCGTGATCAACTATACCGATGCCGAAACACCCTTCACCCGCATTATCGAGCACAAGCATTTTGAATTCGGCAGCACCGAGCCCGGCACCAAAACCGTGATCAGCCGCGAATACAGCGCCGAGTGGAAGCGCGGCGACGAGCCCTATTATCCCGTGAACGATGAGAAAAACAGCCGCCTGTACGAGCAGTACAAGGCGCTGGCCGAGGCCGAGCCGGGGGTTTTGTTCGGCGGCCGACTGGGTGAATACAAATATTACGATATGGACAAGGTGATCGAAACTGCTTTGCAGCGTGTGCGCGCTGTGATCGCATAAAAGGCATTTGCCGCAACCGAAAAGGAGGGTTTCCCCATGCAGAATTTTCAGTTTTATGTTCCCACAAAAGTAGTCTTTGGCCAGGGCACTGTCGATCAGGTGGGCCAGCTTGTGGCCGAGCAGGGCTGCAAAAAGGTGCTGGTGCATTTTGGCGGCCACAGCGCCAAGGCCAGCGGCCTGCTGGACCGTGTGTGTGCCTCGCTGCAAAGCGCCGGTGTGCCCTATGTTACGCTGGGCGGCGTAAAGCCCAACCCGCGCCTGGCGCTGGTGTATGAAGGGCTGGAGCTGTGCCGTAAAGAAGGCGTGGACTTTCTGTTGGCTGTGGGCGGCGGCAGTGTGATCGACAGCAGCAAGGCCATTGCCTTTGGCTTGGCCAACCCCGATCTGGATGTGTGGGATCTGTATGATCGCCGCGCGCAGGCCACGGCTTGTGCGCCCCTGGGCTGCGTGCTCACCATTGCCGCTGCAGGCAGCGAAACCAGCAACAGCAGCGTGATCACCAAGGAAACGCCCGACGGCGATTTAAAGCGCGGCTATGGCAATGATCTGTGCCGCCTGCGCTTTGCCATTATGGACCCCACCCTCACCTATACCCTGCCCGATTACCAAACGGCCTGCGGCTGCACCGATATTATGATGCACACCATGGAGCGCTTTTTCGCCTATGAAAAAGACAATGATGTGACCGACAATATCTCTATTGGCCTTTTGCGCGCCGTGAAAAAGAATGCACTGATTCTGGTAAAGGACCCCAAGAATTACAACGCCCGCGCCCAGATCATGTGGGCAGGCAGCCTGAGCCACAACAGCCTGACCGGCTGCGGCATTGATGGCCACGGCGACTGGGCCACCCACCAGCTGGAGCACGAGCTGGGCGGTATGTTTGATGTGGCGCACGGCGCAGGCCTTGCCGCCATGTGGGGCAGCTGGGCACGCTATGTGTGCGACGCCGAGCCCGCTCGCTTTGCACAGTTTGCACGTGAGGTGATGGAGGTGCCCGCCACCGGCGATGATATGATCGATGCACTGGCCGGTATTGCCGCCTTTGAAAACCTTATGCACGAGCTTCACATGCCCACCAACCTGCCCGAGCTGGGCGTGACTGCCACCGAGCAGCAGATCGAAACCCTGGCCTATCACTGCACCTTCGAGCACCGACGCAAGATTGGCTGTGTGAAGGTGCTGGATGAAAACGATATTGCCAACATTTACCGCATGGCCAATCAGGTGCCTGATCCCTTATTCACTTAAAGCAGGCAGGTGCCCATGATGCGAATGATTCTGGAACTGTCGTGGCTTTGGAAATTTTTATCGGTTTTTGCCGCCATCGCCTTTGTGCTGGTGGCGTGCGCCGGGCTTTTGTGCCGGGCACGGCAAAAACCCTTTGGCAAAAAGGGTGCCATCGTTTTGATTTTGATCGCCTTTGTGATCGCCGCGGTGTGGCTGACCCAGTTGGCCCGCACTCCCATGCCCATTTAAAGTGAGCCTTAAAAAAGCCCTCCCGCACGCCAAGCTTTGCGTTCGGGAGGGCTTTGCTTTTACTTTGTTTTTTAAGACACTTTAAAATCTTGAAACAGAATCAGGCTTTCAAGGTATCTTTTTTGTATGCTTCAAAAAACAGTGTGCTGAATTTTAATACTGATGCCAATGCGTCTGCCTGTTTCTGCCCGGTATCAATGGTATTTCAGAGCAGCAAGCACACACAAGGCTTCACGCGTTAGCATTTTTCATTCAAATTGTAAGAGTTTCACACGCCTGCCCGGCCAAAGCGTATTTTGAAAAGCCAATAGAAGCATTAGCTCATTCCATTGAATCCCATAATCACAGCCCCTAAGATCACCAGCACCACGCCAGTGGCGCGGTTCAGCGTTTGGGGCTGTGCCCGGTTGGCAAACACGGCGGCAACCCGCGCCCACAGAAGCGTGAACACCACGCACAGCGCCCACACCGTAAGATCCGGCAGTCCGCCAATGGCAAAGTGTGACACCGCGCCGGTGAAGGCGGTAAAGGCCATGATAAACACGCTGGTTCCCACCGCCGTTTTCAGCTCATATCCCAGCACACTTGTCAAGATCAGCAGCATCATCATGCCGCCGCCTGCACCGATAAAGCCGCATATAAAGCCGATCAGCACGCCGCATACCAGCGACTGCACAGCCCGTTTTTGTGCCGAAACCGCCAGCATGGATTCACGCGTGGTCATAACCGGGCGCACAATAAATTTGATGCCCAGCAGAAAAGTCATAAACACCGAAAAGCTGCCCATGGTGGCCGAAGGCAGCAGGCTGGCCACATAACTGCCGACCACCGTAAATGCCAGCACGCTGGCCATCATGATCAGGCCGTTTTTCACATCCAGATTTTTGTTTTTATGATAGGTATAGGCCGACACTGCGCTGGCCAGCACATCGGACGAAAGCGCAATGCCCACCGCCATGTACGGATCGATGCCCAAAAAAGTGATCAGCATGGGGCTGATCACAGCAGCGGCGCTCAGCCCGGCAAAGCCCGTGCCAAGGCCGGCCCCCATGCCGGCAAAAAAGGTTACAAGAATTGTTTGTATCAGCTGCATAAAAATTGTTTCCCTCACAAATGGCTATGCTTCTTTAAATTTAAAAGCCTTAAATTTCTTCCAGATTTTTTTCAATGCTTTGCATGGTCGAAAAAAACGCCTGCCGCGTGGGCTCATCCACACCGGCAAACAGCTTTTCAAAAAAAGCCTTCTGCATTTTACGCCCCTGCTGGATCACCGGCTGCGCCTTTTCGGTGCAAAGCAGCTGGGTTTTGCGCCGGTCGCCCTGCACCGGGCAGCGCACAAGATAGCCCTCCTGTACCAAACGCTCTACATTGATGGATACAAGGTTTGCCTTGAGGCGGCGCACCTCCACCACATCGCTGGCGGTTTTGTAGGCGGGGTTATTGCCCAAGAATAGTAAAATATCAAACGCCGTTTGCGGCAGGTTCAGCTGCCTGCAAAGAGGCTTGCTGGCAGCGCTGTAGGCCAGCGCAATTTTGCGGGGAATCTCAAGCCCCAAATGATTCGGCTGCATGGAAACGCTCTCCTTTTTATTACTTCATATTTGAACTATTCATATATGAAATATAATAGCACTTCCTTTGCCCGCATACAAGTGCTTCACAATTTTTTTACAATAAAGCCCACAAAAGGCAGCTGGGCGGAAACATACAGCATTGTGAGTCGTGCAGGGCTGTGTATTCTGCATTCACCATTTTGCAAAAAATGAGGTCGGGTTTTACCCCGACCCCAACATTTATGATAGAACCTTTTATTTTTACCCCAACATTGACAAAGAGCCGACAAAGAGCCGCACTCAGCAGCGGCAAAACGCGGATAAAGAAAAAATCCCGAATACTGAATGCATTCAGGATTTTTAAATGGAGCTGCTATCCAGATTCGAACTGGAGACCTCATCCTTACCAAGGATGCGCTC
>OLGE01001274.1_pt1 | contig 26353 bp, 17 predicted proteins | sample 1605151 | NCBI WGS metagenome assembly OLGE01 (sample SAMEA3888912, study PRJEB22519) | human gut metagenome | biome: human gut; feature: human-associated habitat; material: faeces | place: Denmark | collected 2010
GCTGCCTTCTTTTATCAGGGTCTTCAGAGTCAAATGACTTTGGAGACCTTTTTTTTGTGCCCGTAATCGAAAAAAACGATGGGAAACACTTGACATCGCTTGCGCCGGATTGTACCTTTGCAGCCGCATTCGGTTCGTTATATGAATCTGACGCAAGCGGTCTTTGACATATTTACATATTATGTGCACTAGTTATATACGGCAAGACAACAACATGGAATTGTCATAGTTTCCGTTTGCAAAGTATAATCGTCTTTTAATAATAATGTATTAATGCATTACTTGAAACAACAGTGTTAGCATTATTCTGTTTTGAGGATTTGATAACAGAAAGTCATGCATTAAGCAACATTGCCTTTGCAAATGAAAAATTATTACAACGGATAACAGCTTCACCTATTTTAACAGCAGATGATTGAGTCAAAGTATATATGCGACATAAGGTTACGATTAGTGACAATAAAATCTTTTCATGACCTATCCTTGTTTATCGTTTTCTTCTTGGAGTTTCTTTCTAAGATATTCATGCATAAGTTCATCTGTTTCTTCACGCTCACGTTTTCTGTGACCAATCCAAGCAAATAGGCTGAATACGCAGCCAAAAACCAAACCAACTATGCTAATTGTTTCAAGAATAGATATGATTTTCAAAGGACTATTTGTCATCTTTGCAATAGCAACACTTGGTGACATTCCTTCTGCAAATAAAGGGGATAAGAATAAATAGAAGTGCGGCACACACCGCTCCTCCTAAAAATGCTTTCAAAAATACATTCATAATGGGTATTTGCAAATAGCTTTATATCAACAATTTACAATCTAAACGGTAGAAAGCTGCTGATGTGGATTCTGGAGGACATGTAAAAGAGGAAAATTTAACGTTTTTAACCTTTCTAAACCACAAAAGCAAAGTGTTTGTGCGATATCATAAGTGATTTTGGTGAATAGTTCCATAAAAAACACAAGTAATTGTCATATGCAACCTACAATATGGCTTAAAAATGAATTATTTTCAATTTTTGACGTTATGAATTATTAATTTTACAAATTATTGATGTGTATATGGATTATTTTTGGTATTTTTGTACTATTAAAACTATATATAATGGAAGAAAACAAAGATTTAAATCGGATTAAGGTGATGTTGGCAGAGAAGAAGCGGACCAATAAATGGCTCGCAGAGCAGCTTGGTGTCAATGCCGCCACGGTTAGCAAGTGGTGCACCAATTCTTCCCAGCCGTCTTTGGACATGTTAAGCAAGATTGCCGAAGCCTTAAAGGTGGATTATACAGAACTTGTAAGAATTAAGCGTATTCATGGCGAAGAAGAATAACTGCAAATATGACTCTGGGGTCAACATCATGGGTAGTGTTCCAAACTACAATGTGATGCTTGATTACATCAGTGATACATATGGTAACACTGAAGGCAGTACTGGTGCCTTTGAGTTCAGAACAGAGAAATCCTTGAAACGATTTGTCTCTGCCATAGAATCTTGTATTCTCAAATTTAGAAATGACACGCACAAGAAGCTGTTCTTTTATGCCATTGCGGACAAAGCATTTTCGGTACAGGAGAGGTTGGTCATCTTGTTTTGGCAACTGACCTATTCAAATTTTCTTTTCTCTCGTATCACGGCAGAGGTATTCATGAAGGATGTCTATTCAGGACGTGTCACCATCATGGCAGAAGAAATCACCAGTTTCCTACGTTTTATAAAAGAAACAGAGGAAGGTGAGTTGGATTGGAGTGAAGATACCATTAAGATTTCTGGAAGCAAGTATCTCACCATTATGAAGAAGCTAGGTCTTGCGGATGGGGCTATTAAGAAGAGTATAGTTCACCCGGTCATTACAAATAACCTCTTTGTTTATTTCATTCACTTCATCCAAGCTGTATCAGATGACAAAACTCTGCACAATCCTTTCATCATCTTCTCGTTCAATGAAGAGCAGAATCTGATTAGCCGATTGAAGCGGATAGAAAACATTCCATATTGGGATGTGTCACAAATTGGAAACGAAATAACGATAGACTTGAAATAATATGGCATCTACTTACATACAAGAGTATAACCGATTGTTCGGCGATCTAACTGCTATGCTTGGACGTGACCTCGCCCACCTTTCTACAGAAGCAAACGGAGGCAGAAGCATTCTGTTTGTTTATCCACCTGTTGACGAAGAGAAGTATATCGAGGAGGCAAAGCGTAGGTTCACTTATGGATATGAATTTATCGACCTCCGACTGTTGTTTGTAGAGTTTGTCGATTCAAAAGGGCTTGACAAGTTTAAACGGCAATTCAAGAATATGGGTACGGAAGTTTTTGTCAGCCAGAACTATACAGAGGGAACATTCTATAGTTTCCTGATGAAACGGATTGTGGATTCCGCTGCAAAAGGTGTCTCTCCAATATTGATACATACGGGTGTCATCTATAAGATGGGATTCTCCAACCAAAATATCATGGAAGACCCTGATGTGATGAAGTTCCAGAAACCACTGGTGTTTTTCTACCCTGCGGTGATAAGGAATGAGACTATTTATTTTCTCGACCAACAACCAGCTTCCAAGTATCGCTGTGTAGTGATTGTGTAATCATGTAATATTCTCGAATATGACAAAGATAAAAGACATATTATCAATTCGTCTTGAAGATGACATCAAGAGTGTGATCGACCTCAACCAGCAGGACGAACGTAGTATTATTGATGAACTTGACGGATTCATCTTGACAGAGAGCCTTGCCAAGCATCTGGCAGACTTTTGTGACTTTTTTACCTCAAACACAGCCCAACCAGGATTGTGGCTGAGTGGCTTCTATGGTTCAGGTAAGTCATACTTCTCCAAGATGATTGGTTTTCTGCTAAAGAATCCTTCTCTTCAAGGTACTTCAGTTCGTGATCGTTTCCAACACAAGCTTATTGGATTGCCTAATGTGGGTCTACTCCAGAATAGCATCAACGAGCTGGGGCGTACCAACAATCATATTGTGCTTTTCGATGCAGCCAAGACTACTGGCAATCATGGTATCAGCTATATGATGATGGGGGCATTCCTCAAATCGCTGGGATTGAACGATGACTGGGTCGGTATGATTGAGTTCAATTTGTTGATGAGTGGTCGTTACCTAGCTTTCTGTGATAAAGTCCAAGAGAAGTTTGGCGAATCATGGTTGAATCGTCGTAAGAACATGGATGAAGTATATGACACTTTGGAGGATACTATGCTCGATGGTTTCTGCTCGGAAAGTGCTTATGATGAAATGCGTGATGCTGCTAAACTACGCATACAGGACTACGATGCCGTCAAACTGCAAGATGACTTGACCCGTTATCTTGAAAAGAATACCGATATTCGTATCGTATTCATGATTGATGAGGTAAGCGAGGCTATTGCCCAGAAGAAAATCAATATCCTTGACCTTGAAGGAATGGCAGAAGCACTCGCCGCTCTTGGTCGCAAAGTATGGACAATTGCCATTGCCCAGCTCCAGTTGGATGATGTCATCAACGGCACCAATGTCAATCGTAGTTTGTTGACTAAGATTATCGACCGCTTCAAGAAGCGCATCCCCATTGCAGCCGAGGAAGTGGACATGATTATCCGCAAGCGACTCTTGGCCAAGACCGTAGACGGTAACGACCTCTTGCAGGACTACTATAAGAAGAATAGCGGAAAGATTTCCGACATTACCAATATTGTAGGTACGGGTCTCAACAAGACAACCGACGCACAAACATACGCTGACTACTTCCCTTTCTATGAGCATCAGTTCAAGATGCTTCAGTACTTCCTATTTGGTACCCAGAAACTTGTCAAGACACAGGTGGGTACTCGTGGCATGTTGATTTCTGCATTTGACGTACTGAAGAAGGAGGCTCTTTCTGACAAGGACTTCCACACCCACGTCAATGCTTCGCAACTTTGCAGACAGGCAGAAGAAGCCGTGGCTGAGTCCCTGCGTAAAAGGTATGACCAGGCTGACGAACATCTCAGAGAATTGAATCTTCAATTCGTCAAAGGACGTGACATGCTGCAAACCATTCACTTTCTGACGAATTCAGGTGCCAAAACAACGGCAGAGAATATCAGCCGTGCATACGTCAATTGCCCAGACGATTATTTCTCCGTACTTGGAGAAGTCAAGAATGCTTGCAAGAAACTGGCCGAAGATGAGATTCTTATCCTTTCTGGCGATGAATACCGTATCACAAGCGAAACTCAACAGCGCATCTTTGAAATGATGAGTAACATTGACATTGCCAACTATCGCATCAAAGGCGAGATTACAAAGCGGGTGAAACAGATGTCGCTCGTTCATGGTGCGCAAAACCTGATGGTTGACTCTGTTAATGTGGGATTCACTGTTCAATCAGATAGTGGGGAAACATTCTCTACTGGTGGTGATCAAGGAATGAAAGTGGTTTTCCACGATATTCTCAGTGTCAAGCCCTCTTTCAATGAGTATGTCGAACACGTCAAGGAGGAAACGCAGTCGCAGAAGGGAATTATCAGTATTGTGCCTTCTTCTGACTACGCAACAGAAATACAGAAGATTGCAGAGGAAATTCTCCGTATCAGTTATATCAAGAATGTACCTAATCTTACTTCCGAGGAGAAGAAGGTTGTTGACGAGATAGCCAATTCTTTGGAGAGTAAAACGGCACAGTTGGAACAGGTCATCGTGAAGTCGTATGCCAACGGAGTGCTTGTCTATCTTTATAATGCCAGCATCATGACCGCTCAGAATGCAACGACCGTTATCAAGGAAGCTGAACTGAAGATGTATGGCAATATCTACACCAAGCGTCTTGGCGGTTCTTTGAAGGACAGTGTGGCTCTTCAACTGCTGAAAGCGGCTCAGAATCAGCTCCAGAATGCCATCGGTCAGCAACCTGACTTTTTGTTCTTTGATACCACTGGACAGTTTATTGGCGACCAATTACCTGTCATTACAGAAATGATGGCGCAGATGACATCCTATAAGAATGGTGCTGACCTGGAACGCGACCTCGCTGCAGCTCCTACCGGCTATAGCTTTGGTACGATATTTTCGACTTTGGCTGCACTCTTCCGTGCCAGCAAGGTTATAATCAAGTTCAACAATCAGGAATATCACTCCTGGCAGCAGGAAGGAGCCAAAGAGCCATTTGCTAATTCGCGCAACTTCCAGCGTGCGTCATTTAAGGCCATCACCAGGAGCCTGAGCTATAATGAGAAACGTGACATTGTTGACACCTTAAAGGACTGCCGCTATAAAGAACTGACAGGAAACAATCTAAGTTACAACATGAATGACTTTGAACTTGTTGCTGCCATCCAGTCACTTGCAGTCACAGAGATTCATAAAGTCAATAATCAGATATGCAACGACAATGAGCGTGAGCGTATCTTCCGACGTTCCCTTGCCGCAAAGGACGTGCTTCGTCAATATGCAGGAACGGTCACAGAATATAACTATTTCAATACGGCTCGAACTTTCCTTGGCGAAAGTGAAAATGATGAGTTCTGTAAAGCTGTGGAAAAGATAGAGGCAGACATTCATTTCATTGATACCAATATTCGCGAGATTGAATACCAAAAGGAGTATTTCCTTGATGTGAAGAATGAATTGGAGTACGTCGGTCTTCCAATGCAAGCCTTTGACCAATTACATGAAGCCTATCTGCAAATGCTCGATAGTGATCCTGTACACAACTACGCCCAGATGAAGAAACAGTATTTGGACGTAAAAGGCTTATACTTTCGATACATGGAGCAGCAATCAGAGCAGATGATAAATGGATATGGTGATCTTCTCAGTCGTGTGGATGCAGTTAAATCTGATGCTGCCAAGTATCCTACTGAGTGGAATACACGCCTCTATTCCAAGATTAAGGATAAGGAAGATTTATGCAAAAAATACATTATTTCAAAAATCCAATTAAAAGATTACGAGATTCGTTGCTCCAATTGCCACCTTCAGCTTCGTGACATCGTGAGTGCCATCAATATGTTGCCACAGCTGAATGTTGATGTGGATGTGATGGAAACTGAGATTTGCACATCTGACCCGAAACCTGCACCACAGCCCCAACCACAGCCAGGGGTTGGAAATTCCACTCCGCAGCCGCAACCAAAGCCACAGCCTAAGGAACGCAAGTTGCATAACCAATTACCAACAGGACAACTCAGTGTGGCTCAGTACAAGCAATGGCTGAAACAACAGTTGGCAATGGTCAACCAATTTGATACAAACGACATTCTTAAATTTGACGAATAAAATAGATAGTTATGGAAGATTACATATACGATCAGATTAAAGAGAATATTGATATTGAGCCGGAAGACAATAGCATAGAAGATATTCCTGGGCCTTTTGACCCCAATGCTATAGATGTGGATATATCAGTTGTGAATTTAGGTTCTCTCTTAGAGCAACTTGAATATAACGAAATTGATTTGCGACCAGAGTTTCAACGTGCAAGTGATGTTTGGTCACAAGTCAAGAAAAGTCGCTTGATTGAATCAGTCCTATTGGGTCTCCCTTTACCATCATTTTATTTTAGTGAAGACCCAGAAAGCAACAAGCTTCTTGTGGTTGATGGGCTTCAACGTCTTTGCGCTTTTACAGATTTCTGCATCACCAAAAAACTTAAGTTGAAAGGAATGCAGTTTCTAACGTCATTAGAGGGGGTGACGTATGACAAATTAGATCGAACACAAATTAGAAGGATTAAAAGTCTAAAGGTTACTCTTAATACATTACGCAAGAATACTCCTCAAAGAGTAAAGCTTGTGATATTTCAACGTGTTAACACTGCAGGAGTTCCGTTGACACCACAAGAGATGCGCAATGCTTTATACCAAAAGAAGGCTACTGATTTGTTGAAAAGAATGGCAAAGTTGGATTCTTTCAGTAAAGCTACTGGTGGAAAGATTCCTTCAAAACGAATGACTGATTGTGATTTCGCCAACCGTTTTGTCGCATTCTATCTTTATGGAAAAGAATATGATGGTAATCTTGATGGATTCATGGGCAATGCATTGGAGAATATTAATAAAATGTCACAGAAAGAGATAGATTATATTCACGACACCTTTGACAGATCAATGCAGATCTGCTATAAACTTCTTGGGGATACGGCATTTAAACGACCTGACCCACAAAAGCCTAATAGTTTTTTAAAAACAAACAAAGCTATTTTTGAGGTGTTAAGTGTTTCTATAGCACATCTGTCTGCAAGCGAACAAGAGATACTTGTTCAAAGGAAAAATCGATTTCAAAACGATATATATTCTTTGTTCAAGAATGAAACTTTCATCAAATCAATCACCTCAGGTACAGCCAAGACTCCTCAAGTTGAATATCGTCACACAAAAGTTCAAGAACTTATAAAACAGGTAATTAGCTATGATAACTAATTTGATATTGAAGGACTTTAAGATTCATAACAATCTTAATATTCAATTGAGTAATATCACGTTACTCACTGGCCAAAATGGTATGGGTAAGTCATCTATCATACAGTCGTTACTGTTACTCAGACAGTCATACACAGGAGTTACCCCATTGGCGGGACTAAATTTAAAAGGAGATTTAGCAGACTTAGGTATTGCCAATGATATTGAATGTCATTCTTGTTCTGATGGGGTATTACACATCCAATTGGAAGATAATTTGGAAACTTTGAATTTCGACTTCTCCTATGAGGACACGGATAGTTATGAAACATATCTGCCTGCTATCAATTTGGAGAATCAGAATAAAGTTTTTTCAAAATGTTCTCTCTTTACTTCTAATTTTCAGTATATAAGTGCATTTCGATATGGTCCACAGAAAGGATATGAAAGAGATACAAATGTGGTGCAACACCAAAATCAGATTTCAAAAATTAATGGTCAATGTGAATATGCAATACATTTCTTGAATCATTTCGGGAATAAGATACACTGTATTTCGGAGTTACTGTACGATAATGAAAACAATGATCTCTTATCCACTCAGGTTCAATTGTGGATGCAACAGGTGTCGCCTCGTATAAACATCAATATTGAACCTAATGGAAATGATTTCAAGCTAAATTATAAATTCAGTAGAGAAGAAAACACTATGACGGAACCAATGTCAGCAATAAATGTTGGTTATGGAATATCTTACGTCTTGCCTATTATTATTGCAGTCCTGAGCGCCTCTCCTGGTGCTATTCTTCTTATAGAAAACCCTGAAGCGCATATTCATCCTCGTGCTCAGGCTGAACTTATGAAGTTACTTATGAAGGCAGCGAAAGCAAGAATACAGATTATCATAGAAACACATAGCGACCATATTATAAATGGTGCATTGGTTGCTATTGTGAATAATCCAGATTTTCTGCCATTGGTTAAAGCATATTACTTTGAACGTGATGAAAGCCAACACACGTCCAAGCCTTGCAAGTTGGAGATACTTGAAGATGGCAGAGTTGCTAATCCTCCAGAAGGTTTCTTTGACCAAATTGATATAGATATGCGAACAATAATGGGTTTCTAACATTTGATTAATATGGCAGAAAATATTATAGCCTTGATGTTTCCTGAATATAACGATACCGGAAATCCGGTCACTTCAAAAGACTGGACAACTGATGAGTTATATGATGACAAGACGTTTGGGCTACAGATAAAAGAGACTGGCATATTTGTCGATTTCTTCAATGATGAGGAATGTAGTATGATTTATGATTCGATGAACATAAACGCATACTTGTATGCTGTAAATATACTTTCCGAATGTTATCCCTCAAGAGTAAGACAGCTTAGATCAATATTCAAACAATATAGATTAAAAGATTGGCGAAGAAATCGTGTATCTTCTGAAACAGAAGAATACAGCATTCACGATGAAACAGTCAAAAATGAAATCCGAACAGAAATAGCCTCAAGAACAGAATCTACATCAGCAGACTCTTTTCTCATTGCCACAAATGTGTTTGGCAATAAGGGAAAAATCTGGGAATTGAAAAATAAAGTTTCCACTATCCGTGTAGATTCTCTCCCGATGTCAATATCCCATGTGTTTGAATGGCTTTCCAATCATCATAAGCCACAGAGAGTATATGAATGGAATGAGAAACATGGAGAAAATGGTAAGGGCGCGCATCCTGATAATAAAGGCGAAGAAGTATCGGTTTTGGAATCTTCCAGAGAACATGCTGGAGAATTGTTGCCTAAAGCAATAGGACTGCCGAACTATGATACCCTGTATTGTTATGATGTCATTTTTAACAAATACATGGAATATAAAGCAGGATGTAGGTTTGAAAGACTTCCTGAAAATGTAGTAGAAAGGAAATATCATTCATTCCACATCAATGATGAAGATCGTGTTCCCAAACGTGTTGCTAATAAAATACAAAACCTTCAAAAAATTAAGTGAATTATGAAACTGATAAATCACGTTCTCGACATACGCCGCCTGATTCAGCAGGCATTCGACAATCGTTTCTCGCGCATGGGGCTTCGAAAGAAAGCTGCTACGACTGTAGAGCAGATTCCTGTAGAGCACCAAGAGAAGCGTAGGAAATTGGATGAACTGATGAGCAGCCACCTAAGCGAGTTGGGTGACTATGAGGAGGCGCGTCAGGCTGCCATCAACGAGTGTGTCTTTACGCTTTTCAACCGCATCGCTGCTATCAAGGTGATGGAGTCGAAGGAATTGTTTCCCGAGATTATCATCCGACGAAAGGAGAATGCAGGGCGTTCTTTTGAGCACAATGTGTGGCTGGAGAACCACCCGGAGGAGCGCAATGCAGAACGTGAGGGACTGAAGCATTTTCTCAGCGACCAGTTCGACAACCTTGGTGAGCATATTCCTCTTTATCGCAAAGACTATCCATACGCATTGCTGCCGACAGCCGATGAACTGAATGAGATTATCGAGCAGTTCAATGCCATAGAAGCGGATGCTGACTGTGGAGCTGATGTCTGGAAAGGTGACGACATCCTTGGCTGGCTCTATGAGAACTTCAATGCGGTAGAAAAAGAGGCCTTAAAGCAGAGTGGCGAGAAGACAGAATATAATAAGGTGTCGCTTCAAAGTCAGGTTTATACGCCACAGTGGGTGGTGAAGTTTCTTGTTGACAACACGTTGGGCAAGGCATATATGGAGATGTTCCCCGATAGCCATATCAAAGAGAAATATCAGATAGCCAATATCCCCGACCATCAGGTGCGCCATCCGAAGGATTTGCGCCAAATGCGATTGCTCGACCCCGCTTGTGGTTCGGGTAACTTCCTGATTTATGCCTTCTCGCTGTTCTACGACTTGTACATAGATCAGATGGAGAACTACGAGCGTGACTACAGCCGTCGTGATATTCCAAAGATGATTGTGGAGAACAACCTCTTCGGTGTTGACTTGGATGAGCGTGCAGCACAGATCTCTCAGATAGCACTTTTCATCAAGGCACGAGAATTAGGTGGTCATCGAAGCCATTGGCCCGAATATACTAATGTGGTGAGCACACATATCTTCCTGCCTAAATATGAAGAATTGCAAGGCACATTTGAAATTCTTGGTTCATGGTCACAAAAGCAAATTGAAGCCATTGAGCATATTTGGAATGATTTGTGTTCAGCCTACAAGTTTGGCTCGCTGGTACGTGTAGAAGAACGTCTAAATGAAATGATGCCAAATGATGTGAACCACTCTATGTTCAAGGAGTTTGAAATGGAAAATCTCTTTGAATATAAGAACAATGTTATCACCCAACTCCGTAATAATGTGAATAAGTGGGGCGGTCAGGGAAGTAATGCCTATACGTTGGCAAAAACGAATGATGCCATTTCCTTCCTCGACATTATTTCACATAAATATGATGTGGTGGTAGCAAATCCTCCATATACTGACAGTGGTGACTTTGGTAAGGAGCTGAAAGCGTTCATTGAGGAGAACTATAAAAAGCCTTTGAAGTTCAACAGCAACCTCTATGCTTGTTTCATCAAGCGTTGTTGTGAGTTGGCTGGAGATGATGGAAAGGTGGAAATGATTCATCCTCACACCTTTATGTTTATCAAGACCTTTGAGGATGTACGTAAGTTCATGCTAGAGCAGACGCATATCAATGTGATGGTAGATTATGGACTTGACCGAGTAAACTTGTTCGGTCCTGGCATTCTACTTGATGCAACATTCTATACACTCGACATGAACAGTAAAGATAAGACTGCAGGCATTTATTTTAATATCACAGCCAATCAGCAAGAGAAATTCAAGAAAGGTTCACTGGCACAGGCTTATTCTGACTATCTTAATGGTCAGTCCAACGACCGTGTTTATACCCTTCCTCAATCGAAGTTGAAGGGTATCAAGTCATATTCTTTCATCTATTGGATTTCAGATGAGTTTAGAGAGAAATTTGGAAGCGAAGATTTAGATAATACTATTTATATCCGACAAGGAGGAGCAACAGGCAATAACGAAAGAACACTACGGTATTTTTGGGAAGTTGACAAAAACAAAATATCTGAAAATCCTAGTATAAAAAAAGAATATGTTTTTTATCCTAAGGGAGGTCCTTTCCGAAAATGGTATGGCAACAATTGGGTTGTATTAGCATATTATAATCCAACGATGTATGACTACCTAAAATCACATGGCAATCGTCTACCAAGTGAGTCGTTTTATCTGCAAGAAGGTGTCACATACTGTAGTAGCGGAAGTAGAGGATGCTCTTTTAGATATATGCCTCCCAATCAGGTCATTAGCGGTGCAGGACCAGGCATCTTTCCTTCTGATAAATTTGATGATATATATTACTATTTGGGATTCTTGAATTCAACCCTATCTACATATCTTCTTGAATGTTTGAACCCAACGGTTAATATTACACAGGGTGATATTAAAAGAGTTCCGTTTGCAGTCCCTTCCAAAACTCAACAAACGACCATTCGCTATTTGTCAAAGCAAAACTCTGATTTAAGAGAAAGGCTTTGCCATTACTCTATAATAGAACCTCATTATGAGAGTACTCCGTTAAGCGCGGAACAGGATATTAACATTTCTCTTGTCCTGTTTTACAATAAGGATAATGCCTTCCTCACTCAAATTCTCCTCAACGAGAGCATCATCAACAATACAATCTTTGAAGTCTATGAATTGAGTGAGCATGACAAGCAGATGGTGTTGAACAAAGAGGGTATCCCTATTGGAGACTTGCCTGTGAGTCATGAGGCAAAGGCAGCTTATAAGCAGTGGCTATTGTCAGAAAGCAAGTTCAAGCCAACGGATGATGTGTTGGATCATTTAGAGAACTTGGAGGAGCGCGATGACCTGCCAAAGATTACCGACTTCGAAACTCTCTATCAGAACAACAATGAATGGGAGGAGTTCTGCATCAAACGCAACGTGAACCCCGTGGAAGCGTGGTGGCAGTTTAAGAACGCCAACGTGTTGCCCCCTCAGCGCACACAGGTGTTGGCATTCGAACTGATTACAGATGTTATCCGTACCGTGCTGGCAAAGGACGATGACGGCATTATTCCACTGGGCGAACGTCTCGGTGAGGAACGCCTTGCCATCCGTATAGAAAAGGAAATGATGGAGCGTGGCTACTCGGCAGCGCAGTTCTCACAGGTATGCCAGTTGTTAGGTTGCGGATTAGAGAAGTATCTGCAAGAGCGATTCTTCCAGCAGCTCAGTGACCACCTGAACCTCTTCATGTATCTACCCAAGACTCCATTTATTTGGCACCTAAGTTCGGGTCCACATCACGCCATAGAACTTTACGTCAGCATCTATAAGTGGAACCGCGATGCCCTTTATCGTGTCCGCTCTATCTATGCCGCCAACCGTGAGACTGCCCTCCGTGATCGTCTCAGCTCCATTGATACCAGCAACACTGAGGGACGCATGGAGGCACAGGAACTTCGTGCCACACTGACTGAGTTGCAGGAGTTCTGTCAGAAAGTGGATGACCTGCTTGCCAGCGGCTATGACCCGAAACTCGACGATGGCGTTGGCAAGAATATTGCACCACTACAGAAGCGCAAGATGCTCAGCTACGAAGTTCTCAATGCCGGACAGCTGAAGAAATATTTGAATGCAGACTGGTAAAATTTAGAGTGATTATGATAGTAAACGAAAAATATACTTTTAGGAAGCAAATACTCATATGTGAACAGATCCTTAACATGTTAGATAAGGATTCTTTGAGGTTTGTTGGTCATACCTATGGTTCAAACTCCAGATGGGATATTGGACTAAAGAGCATGTTCATATATCAGATGCTTTCTGGTTTCCAAGTTCCTGAACTGATGTTTGATGGAAGCGAGAAGAACTGGTATGTTATAACCGGGGAGCGTCAACTGAAGTGTATTTACGAATATATTACTGGCTCTCTTACTTTGAGCGAAGAAGCACTTGGGGAGTTTAAGAAATATAAACGATTTGAAGAACTTCCCCTAATGTTGAAAAGGAAACTCCTTAATACAGAATTTTTCGTTACAGTTCTTAACCCAGGAGTTACGCAGAGTAATAGATATCGTATCTATGAGATGGGAAGTGTTACAGAGGGAAGTAGCGATTTATGGGCTGTAGCCAAATTTGTTTTTCCCGATGGGTATAACAATCTTGAAAGGATTGTTGACGATATAATTCTATCATATCCGAACATAAAGCAGAATCGAAGACAAATAGTACGTCTCCCGTTGTTATGGGAAATAAGAAATGATGTGGAGAAATTCACTTCAAGAGTTTCAATCTCAGGTAGCACGAAAATTGATTCCATACTTATTCCTCTGTTGGAAGACAATTGTTCTGCAGGGATTGATGAGCATGCAATGATAGAAAAACTTTCTTTCTTGCAGTATGAGGCATGTAAAAAGGTCTTCTCATGGAAAAGTCAGTCACTTAAGACAATCATAATCCTATTAATCATGAATGGTGTTGTAAAAGTTGACAATAATGATTCACTTGATATACTTATCAAGAAGTCAAAGAGACTTTGGGGAAAAAGGCCATACAAATTGTATAGTTCTTCATACAATTTATTATCAGAACAAATCAAATATATGTCAAACAAATTAAACAAATAGAATATGTTATCGTATCTCACATTAAAGAACTTCAAATGCTTTGAGGAACAAAGCTTTGCTTTAGGAAACCTGACTATAATAGCAGGTGCCAATGGTGCAGGTAAATCAACGCTAATCCAAGCGTTGATGCTACTGCGACAGAGTGATTTGAACAAACGTACACTATTGAGTGAAAAAGTACAGTTGCGGGGCAATCTTGTTTATCTAAAAAGTGCTGATGCAATAAGGTATTTTGAGAGTGAGGATACGGATGTAACCATCTCTATAGAAGACGACACTATCGATGACGCACTTGATGTGACAATAATAGATGCCGTTAAGGATGAAGATACATGCAAGGCGGCGGTATCTGATAATTTGTCTGAGTTCGAAAGCAATTGTGCTCTCTTCTCAAAAGAATTGGTTTACTTGGCTCCTGATAGAGTCAGACCTGGGGAAGTGCATTTTAGTAATCTGTCATCAGATGCGGCAGATGGCAGAATTGGTGATAAGTATGGAATGATGGCGGCCTCACGACTATATCAAGCATTAAGTAAAGATGAAAAAATTCAAATTCCAGAAATTGACAAATCTGGTGACATGAGGGTTTTTTCCAATGTGTCTGCTTGGATGAGCTATATTATGGATTTTAAGCAAACTGTTAATGTAACAGAACGAGACAAAGAGCATGTGAAGATGGCATATTCCGTGAACGTTAATGGTTTCGACACAGAAGTCTCTCCCTTTAATATGCCTTTTGGTAACAGTTCTGTTTTTCCAATTGTTGTCGCCTTGATGACTGCTCCAAAGAATTCTCTTGTTGTAATCGAAAATCCAGAAGCCCATATACATCCAAAGGCTCAGACAAAAATGGGAGAATTACTATCTATAGCCGCAGAGAATGGTATTCAGATTATCATTGAGACACACAGCGATCATTTGCTCAACGGAGTAAGAATCGCGGTTAAGAACCAGCTGATAGATGAGAATAATGTAGAAGTTCATTTTGTATATGCAGACAAAGAGAACCCATTGCTTCACCATACTAAACATATACAAATCCATGATGATGGTTCAATGGAAGATTGGCCTGTCGGTTTCTTTGACGAATGGGAGGAATCTTTGAGGACATTAACGAAGGGAGAATAACTATGGCGCTCTTGTATTTGAATGATTGGTCAATGAAGGGTACTGGAACCCTGACATCCCAATGGCCGAAAGTGGAAAGATGGTATGAATTGATGACGCATCTTTCCAACACCTATGGTATTGCCAAAATAGGTGTTCCTCATGATTTCAAGAAGAGAGAACTATGTGGTTATGTCCTTTCCAATTGTTACATCCCAGACAATACCCAATTGTCTGCGGACAAGAGGCAACTTTTGTTAGCAATATTGGATTCACACATACAAAATGCAGATTATGATGACTCCACAACCAAAGTAACAAATGGAGCAAATGAAGAATCTTCATGCATAGGAAAAGCGTATGAACTGGGTGCAAGTGTCGTCAGTTTTACATTCGATGGGAATAATGAAAATGCAACAATTTCTGGCACAATAAAGATAAATGGGAAGAGTGAGCAAACATGTAAGGTTCACAACCTATATGACCAAAGTAATGTTAGCATAGATTATTTGGTGCCATGTAGTGAAAGTAGACAACATAAAGCGACAGAAGAACCTATGTGGAACCATGAAATGATGGAAGCGTATTGCAAGAAAATCGGACATGCTGCAGATAGAAAATCTGGAACAACAGGAGAAAAGATCTCTTATCTCCGTCAGCATGGTAAGATTTTAGCTGAAATGAATGGCTGGATCGTTGATGAAAATAAAACGAAACTTAATCAAGATGATAGTCATCAGAGGCTGATTTTTCGTTCCATCCATTTCAAAGAAGACAATTGCTATCTAAGCATTGATTTTGAAAAGGAAGATTTCCATTTTGAGTTACTAAACCATCAGGGAAAGCATCTGAGAGAAATCAACTGGCACGGAGATACTACAGGAGATGCTGACTCCAACCATGATATTCGGTTAAAGAGATAATTCTATGATAGGAATTTGGTTTAAAGAAGACATAGAGCGCATATTGGCTGAGCATCGCTACGTGGTGGTGACGGATGCTAATAGTGAAGGTGGTTTCCTGCTGAGATATCTTCCAGAAGACATCAAGCAGATTCCCATTAGTAATGAGTGCAGCGAGATAGAGGCAAAATATCTTGCTGAATCTGAGTATGCTGACTGTTCTATACTATTCTATGCCAAGAAAAAGGCTGCGCAACTGACCTTTCTACAAGAATACGTACAAACAGGGGGATTGTTGGTGTTGGATGACATGGAGGTGTACATCAAGCAGAAGTTGTTTGATGTTACAGGCAAAAATACTCATCAGACTAAAGACCAACTTCTACTTGCCGCGAAACTTAGTGAGGGTAAGAATAAGAACTGGTGGCAGTCGGTAGCCGACGGCATTACTGAGCCGCTACGTTTGGAGGACTGGCTGCTTGACTTCCTTCATGCACCAGCCGCAACCCGTCAGAAGATGGATGAAACGGTTTGGAATGTGTTCAGAAGTGAAGTGTATCGCCTTATCGATAAACCTCAAATGGAACAGTCTGCCGAAGCATTGGCTCAAGAGGTCGTAAATGTCATCTTGCAGTCATTGGCAGACAACTCGATTGAGTGGTTTCTGCTGGAAGTCTATTACCAATGGGCTGACAGTACGGAGAAAATAGATTCGTTGCGAAAGTATGCGGACAACTATGCGCTTCCTACAGACATTAATCCGCTGAAGGCACATCCTAATCATCCATTTGCAGCACTTGATCGTCAGTTGATGCAGATGCTTAGCAATGCAATGAAGATGCATCAGGACACGACGGAATTGACCAAATTCCTTAAGCAGCGCACACAAGACAGAAAAGCAAAAGCGTTCAAGCCTCAGTGGTTGCAGAGCGTTTGGCTTCTTTGCACGTTTAAGGTCGAAGGCCTTGGCACTATTTCCACCTACCAAGATATCGCAACATATTATAGGCAGCATTTTGCTGCCCTCGATACTGCCATGCGCCGTATCTATACGGATTGGCTAAACGATCCTGCTACCTTGCGTCCACTACAAGAACACTATACCATCTTGAATAATGAACTGTTGACGTGCTGGTTCGACATAAAAGACAATTATATCTCAACGCAGAAGGATATTGTAACCAATGCTCTTTCTGGTGATAAACGTACAGCAGTAATAGTCTGTGACGGATTGCGCCTTGAAATTGCAGAAGCCGTTGTAAATGCCATCACGGACAAGACTGTGAAGATTAACAGAAAAACGGCTCTGTCGGTTCTGCCATCTGTGACTGAAAACGGCATGAGTGCTTTGTTTGGATGCAGCGATCCTACAATGAATACTCAGACCAGATTCAATACTTTGAAGTCGTTTTATGATGATGTGGTCATTATGCCACTAAATATGCTGAATGACGGTGTTACTGCTCAGCATCTTGCGCTCAACTATGGAGATATTGACGAAGTAGGTGAGAAAAAACAGATGGGTGCATTAAAGGATATTACGAACTACGAGCCAGAACTGAGAGAGAAGATTGCCCATCTGTTCCGACTCGGATATAATAAGATAGTGCTTACCACTGATCATGGTTTTGTTCTTACAGGTATATTGGACGAAGCAGATAAAGAACCCCGTCCAGAAGGGAACGTCCAGAAAATCGAAGAACGCTATGTGTTAACAGAAGAGTCTCTGAATGCCGCGAATCTGATAGAAAAGGCTGGTCGTTATTTCAATAGTAACTATCAGTACTATGCCAAGACAGACAAACCGTTTAAGACAACAGGCAGGTATGGTTATTCGCATGGTGGTTTCACGCCGCAGGAATGTATTATTCCTGCCTATGAGTTGAATATTGAGACTAACAACATGGCACTGGGAGTGATGATTTCCAACAAGAAGGAACTGAAATCCGTGACGGGAAACTATTTCACGGTGAAATTACTTGCCGAGGGCTGTGAGTCAGATCTATTCCACAATGAGCGCAAGGTCAAACTTCTGTTGTATGCAGGGAACAAAATGGTATCTGGCAATCAGATTTACTCAATGAAGCCAAGTGAAACAATCCATGCAGAGTTTGAGATGACACTAGGCATTGACAAAGTTGTTCTCGTGGATAAAGAAACTTCGGTTCAGATAGATAGTTGTAGTATCATAAAATCGGCATCAAGAGACCTTGATGACCTTTTGTAACGATTAACGTGTAATAAATATGATAGAGCTTGATTCTAAATTGTTAGACCAGTTCAAGGGGTATGTAGTCCGTAAAGATGTGGTGCGCTCTGTTAAAGGCGGTGCCAACGTACCTGTCTTTGTTTTGGAGTATCTTCTTGCTAATTCGTGCAGTACGGATGACGAGGAAAAGATTCAAGAAGGTATAGAGAATGTGAAACGTGTGTTGCGTGATCACTATGTGAATCCAGACGAAGCGACTCTTGTTCAGGTAAAGATACGAGAACAGGGAACCTATAAAATCATTGATAAGATAAGTGTTCGCCTTGACCCCTCAAAAGATAAGTATTGGGCAGATTTATCAAATCTGGCTATTCGAGACACCAATATATCCGAAGAGATTATCAGCCAACATGAGAAGATGATGACTGGCGGAATATGGGCAATCATTGACATGGATTATGATTCAACCCAGATGATTGGGAAAAAGATATTCCCCTTTGTGGTCAGCAAGGTACGCCCCATCCAGCTTTCCAGTTTTGAGGAGGAAAGGATTGCCAAAGCCCGTAGTTTGTTCAACAATGAGGAATGGCTTGACGTACTTCTTCGTAGTGGAGGCTATGAACCTGAATCAGAAGGGATGACAGACCGAATGAAGATGTTGTTGCTGTCACGATTCATTCCATTGGTTGAGTCGAATTTCAATATGGCGGAACTTGGCCCACGTTCTTCGGGCAAATCCTTTGTTTTTAAGGAGCTTTCACCATACTCTATGCTTGTTAGTGGTGGTCAGGGAACGTCTGCATCCCTTTTTGTCAATAACTCTAGTGGTCAAATCGGAGCAGTCGGTAGATGGGATGCTATTTGCTTTGACGAGTCAACGGATGAATTGTTCAAAGATAAGGAGGTGGTTCCTCTGATGAAGGATTACATGGAAAGCGGTAGTTTCTCCAGAGCAGGAAAGGCTGGAGAGAAAGCAGCCAATGCGTCCATCATCTTGAATGGCAATATCAATCAGCCTGTCGAAACGGTTTTACAGACATCACATTTATTCTCTCCTTTCTCGGATAAGATATGTAACGACACCGCTTTTTTGGATCGTATTGGTTTCTTCCTACCAGGATGGGAGGTTATGAAGTTTGCTCCCTCAAACTTCACTAACCATTTCGGCTTTAGCACCGATTTCTTCAGTGAGTTCCTTCATTCTCAGCGGAAAATGACCTATACAGATGCCATCGACAAGTATTTCACACTTGGCGCACAGATGAAGCAGCGTGATACGAAGCCTGTACGTAAGACGGTTTCTGGACTGATTAAGTTGATGCATCCAGATGGAAACTTCACAAAAGAGGATGTACGCAAGTATCTGGTATGGGCAATAGAAATGCGTCGTCGCGTGAAAGAGCAATTGAAACGCATTGGCGGCATGGAGTTTTGGGACACGAATTTCTCATATATAGACAAGGAAACACAGGAAGAGTATTTTGTTTCTGTCCCAGAAGAACGCGGAACGAATCTGATAGAGGATGCTCCGCTTCAGCCAGGCACCTGTTACACAGCTACGAGCGACAGTGACAAGGTGTCTCTCGTAAAGATAGAGGTCATTACTATGCCAGGCAACGGCAAGCTTACGGTGACGGGTAGTAGTTCAACAGAAGCCAAGGAGGATATAAAGAACACATATAACTATATCCGTGCGAATGAAAGGGCTATTCTGTCCCAACAACATTCTTTGATGCATCTTGATGTAACTGTTCAAGTGATCGTCTTGTTGGGGGTAAGCGTTCATAAGGGAATCGGTGGCGCAGTCTTTGCGGCTATCGTCTCTTCTGTGTTCGGGCGTAACTTGAAATCAGGTCTTGGTGTCATCGGTAATATCAGTATTGGAGGCGCTATTGAACGTGCTTTGAATTTCTATGACCATGTATCAATGCTCTCTGAGAACGGTGCAAAAAATGTATTGGTTCCAATGGATAATCTTGCAGAAATGGCTACCCTTCCAGCAACTATCCTTGGCAAGACGGATATCCCTTTCTATGCAAATACTCAGATGTTGATACAGAAGATGATATAATTTCGATAAAATAAATGGTATTAAGATCTTCCATGTAGATACTGGATGTAAATTCTAAGCCTCGTTAAGGGTGAGTAAAATAAGATATTACAAATTATTCTCTCTATTGTGAGAGCAACTAAAAAAACAAAAAGCGAATAAATGTCAAAACAGGAAGACGTTAAGCCAGTTGAGACCGATAATGAGGAAGAACTTCAAACCGCAAGACAGGAAATCTTTTCTTATTATCGTCGTCTGAGAAGTAACCTTTTCTCAGACACAATAATTGAGTATGAGACAAAGCTAACAAAAGAGGTTTTTGATTTGAAACTTCAGCAACTTTCTCAAGACAAGAAACAGTCTGAATTCGAAAATTTTATTCTTGTTGCAGCATCACGTCTTATAACACCAAACATTAAACCGCAGACTGGGCCTGATGGTGGCGGTGATGGCAAGGTAGATGGTGAGACTTATCCTGTTGACAAAGCAATATCAGATAAATGGTGGGTTTCAGATGGCTGTACAGGTGACCAGCGTTGGGCAATTGCAATCAGTGTACAAAAAGCCTGGCAATCCAAGGTAGAAGGCGACATAAAGAAGGTAGTAGAAACGGGAAGAGGTTATACAAAACTACTGTTTTTCACCAACCAAAAGATAAAGTCAAGTACTCGTCTATCCAAGGAGGATGAGTTGACAAGGAAGTATGGTATCGCGGTTAGTATCTTTGATGGTTCTTGGTGTTTGTTCGCCGTTTTTGAGCAAGGATGCATGGATGTTGCTGTTGAAAAGTTGAACTTTTCAGATGAGTATCGAAAGAAAACTGTAATTGTTGGTCCAAATGACAAACGGCGAAGGGAAGAACTTCAAACATTAGAAAATGGCTTCTTAACCCGTGAAATAGCCCAATTCGATACAGATTATGTGGATGATTTGATAGATGCATGTTTGTTAAGTCGAGGATTGGAGCGCCCCCGTCAGGAAACTGAAGGTCGCTTTAATCGTGCATTGAGAGAAGCAAAAGTTCATGGTTCATCAATACAGACTTTCAATATTATATATTGCCATGCATGGACATCATTCTTTTGGTTTTATGATGTAGAAAGCACCTATGATGATTATTTAAAGCTTAAAGAATATACAGACAAGCATCCTTCTATACATACAATAGAAAACTTGACCAATATTCTTACCAATTTAGAAAATGCAGTAGGGGTTGGACTGTTTGCCCCCGAACGTTTCTTGTCAGAGGTTGAGTATATAGAATCGTTCAGGCAACGAAAAGATTTGTCTCCAACCTCTCAGCTCTTTCTTGACATATATTTCTCGGAACACCGCATAATACAACATATTAGGCAGGAAAACGATCCGTCCGAAGAAATAATAATGCTTACGGATTTAATTGAAGAGAGTGCCAATCATCCAGAAATTGGCTTTAATGCCCAATCTCAGATAGTTGACATACTTGGTCGTATGATTACCAATAATTCTGCCTTTGAGAATCTGGTAGACAAGTTGGCAGATATTACAGCAACCAGAGAATCGGAGGTACAGGGCGCCATGATTCATTATCGTCGTGCTCAGTCGTTGATGGAGAAGAAAAGCTATTTGCCAGCTATTAAGCATTTAGGACATTGTGTACGTTCGTTTGTAAAGGATGGCTATGAGTATGAGTATGTCAAGTCTTGTGGTTTTATGGGGGTTGCGCTTTACTATCAGGAACTGCCATATAGTGCGGAGGCCTATTATATAAAGGCTGCATCGGTACTTGTTAGAGAGTTTTATTCTAAAGGAACTATCAACCACCTGCTTATTACAATATTGTCAAAGTTGTGTGAGATAGAACTGATGCTTGGCCGCCTTGTCATGTATCTAAATTGGCGGGAACTACTTTATGTAATTGCCCACAATGGCGAGGAATACATGACAAAGCAGTTCATAGAAAGAGATCTTCTTGAAGATGGTGGTTGGGCCTGCCATTTGGCTACTGCTGACATAAGTAATCCCCAAATAGCTATTTTGCCAGCCATATTCTCAAGATGCGATATGCCTCTATCTGCTAACTATCTCAAGTTCGCTCTGGGTTATCCGGAAGAAGTAGATGACCAGTTGAAAGAAACAGTAGGTGATAATTGGCACGACAATCTATTGAAGCAACCTATTCATGAGCAATTCATCTGTAATCTTAACATAGCTGATGAAGGTAGTGAAAATTTAAGCACAATAGTTCATAATTGCAAGTTTACTGTGCATTATAAAAACTCCGTTCAGAACCAACTTGTTGCTGAAACGTTTTTGGCGTCTGTGGAAACTCTCTTGGCAACTTTCGCGGATATAGATCTTGTCATATTGACTCCTGAAATAAAAGTGATCGTGGAAGAGACTGAAGATGCGCCATCGATGAGACAAGGCTCATCAAATGCAGAATACATATTTCAGGTTAATCATGCCTTGCTTTCAGACAAAGAATACTGGGAATGTTTTTCTTACTTCATGGCATACTTTTTTGTGCAGGACACCGTATTTCAGGAGGATGTAGAAGAGCTTATCAAAGACCGCCATGAGAAAGAAAAAATAATGGATCGTGTTTCGTCTCTGATGTTATTGTATCAGTCAGTTTACTCTGTACTGGGTGACAAATTCAAGTATTCTATCAGACAATGGCAGAAAGCTGATGACAAAATTTATCCATGCCTTATTACATGTACAGAAAGAGTTAAGATTAAAAACAGAAAACACATATCATCTCAGCAAAATATGTCTGTTTACACAATCTCATCTAATATGCAGTGGTGGGATGGGGCTAAATGGTCAGGCGTGGGATTTATTTTTGATAAGTGGTTACGAGAACCGCCAATATTAGCTTTACTTTTTAGAAACGTACAGGATGGAAAGAATATTGTTAAGGAGTGGAAAGAGCGACAGACAGAGGGAAAACTTGGCATAGAAATACAGATAATAAAAGGCATCAACAAAAATCACCCTACCTGGTATCGGGTGTGTTTGGCACCTGAGATACCATATGCAGATATTAAGGAAGGAAGATATATGGTAGTCATGTGTCGTAAACATACAATGACTCCTAGTAATACATCCAATATTGATAATTTTGAGAAAATGCTTCCTCGCTTTGGAAGATGTCGTTTGATGGCATTGGCTATGGATGATAACAATCAGATTGTTGGGCCCTACAACTTTGATGAAGCTATAGAAGTGAAGTCTGTAACAATAACAGATGCTTGGAGGGTTTCTATTCATGATAATACTCGCAATGCTTTAGAGTGGGATGACGAACCAATAATTCCGAATAATGAGTCGAAAACAGCACCTGTCTTAGAATTACTAAACAATCTACGAGAAGTACATAATAAAAGGCTATAGTTTCATTCAGCAGAAAGCCAAAGAGCAGCATAAACTGCTCTTTGGCTTTTATTTTCCATAATTCTGCGCTATTAACATGGCTATACCCCCTGCCACTATAAAGATTCCGATGATGAAGAAGAACCAAAAGAACCACTGGACATAATGCCCAAGATAGCAGCCATCATATTCCTGGTATCGCTTTTGAACCTTCCAGCGTTCTTCGGCAAACATACCATTGACCTCACGGATATGTTCCTGCATCTTGGCAAACATCCATTTGTGTTCCTGGTCAAACAGGTCTTGTATCTTCTGCCAGTCAGCATCAGCCACATTCACTGAGACTTTCAGGGTTGTGGGTGCGTCTTCAAGAACTTTGTCAATATGCGTATTGATGGAATCAACCTTGCCGCGGATGTCTGTGACAGTAGAGCCCAGTTTTCTTTCGCATCGCTGATACTGCTGGATGACGGACTCCAGTTGAAGAGTGGCATTGATCCAAGTATTTGTGGCTTTGTCAATGTCCTCACTCAACTTTTTGAGTTCTGGCGCACGATTGACCACAGCATCCTCGGCATCCTTCTCCAGAATTTTCTCCTGAACTTCGCCCCACATTTCATCGAAGTCGGGCATATCCTCATTGTTCTTACTTTTTCTGATATTTGACATATTGAATTGATTTAACGGTGATAACTGCGTCTAACAGACTTTGGCTTGCACATGGAATGTGCCATCAATAGGCAGCGACGGGCAAACATACGTTCATCCTCGTCATCCTTTTTGCCACAATCAGATTCAGGGGAGAAACCGCCACCACCTCCGCAAGATTCGGATATGGATGTTGCGGCATCGATGTAGCCGGCAAAGAGAAGCATTGTTGTGTGGGCAACGTTCTCGACAGTGGCGGTATCATTGCCATCAGGCACCTGAGCCTCATTGAGGAATATATCCTTGACCGAGTTTGGAATCTCAACAGCCTTGCTGCCAATAGGTGTGTCGATGTAGAATGTGGTAAAGGATGGCACAGGCTTTGCCTGGACTCTTGGCTGCACCTTGGGCTGGGTAGATGCCGTTGTTTGGGCAGTCGGACGAACAGGACGGCTGCTTGAGGTAACAGTCGGGGCAGAAGGTTTCACCTTAACTTGAAGAGGCTTCAGATGGTACTTCTTCCATGTGGCTTCAAGCTGCGCTGCCATATACTTTCGACCGATTTCCGAAGCCTTGAATACAGAGGCATTCTTGCCAACGATGTAGCCAACAAGGTTCTTGCTTTTGTCATAACGAGGTGTCAAATCATAACCCTTCATGCGAAGCATCTTGAAATAGAAGTCAACGTCGAACTCTTCCATCTTCTGAAGGGTGTATTCGCAAAAGTCAGCAATCTCTTCCTTTCGCATTTCACGTATCTCTTTCGGCTGTTTCCATCCATACCTCATGTTGATAATTTCCGCAGCCATCATTGCCCTCTTGTGAATATCGTGGACATCGTTTGTGTTGCCATCAAGGTCAACACGGCAGCAGTCCAGATGCAAATGCAGAGTTCCTGACTTGGAGTCGGAATGAAATCCTGCCACATTCATGGAATTGCGGAAATTGGTCTTCACTTCCTTCTTCATGCCCGTGGGTATGAGTCCGACAGAATCAAGAACTTCCAACGCTTCATCGCTAAGGTTCGCCCAGTCATTCATGGTGAAGTTCTCTGTCTCTTCCTTTGAGGGGGAGATTACAAAAGTGGTCATGAAGCGTTCCAACTTTCGCCCGACAGTCCTGTCCTGCTGATGCAGCTGGCAGTGATGCTTCATCATATACCAGCTGGCGGTCGGGTCGATACCTTCAGGCATGTGGTTAACCTTGACCACTTTTGCTTTCTCCTTATCTAATGCGTATCTTACGGCATTGCCACCATAGGGTACAACTCTTGCAAGCATAATCATAATTCTTTCTTTTCTTTGGTCTGTACAGATGATGAAATATTCTCTTCGATGCTATACCAATGTTGGATGAGTTCGGCAACAGACTTAATCCACCATGTCATGAACTTCTCCGTCCTGAAGAGCTTCAACTTTTCCTCGTCCGTTTTCTTGGAAAGGACGCTGGTGATTTTTATCAGGTCAGTCCTGGCATAGACAAGGGAGTTAAGGGCATCAACCTCTTCCTTGGTGAGCCGCTGCCGAGGATGATGCTTCAAGCCAGTTTCGGTCAGATAGCGATTCAGGCTGATGCCGCATTCCTTGGCAAGTGCTTTGAGTTGCAGCCAGACTTCATCGGTACACCTGAAGGAGTGTACTCTGGTTGTGGGTCTCTTGATAATACGTTTCTTCTTCATGTCATGAGTTTTTAATGAAAGGGAATGAATATAAACTGGTTAGAAAGAAGGACATGGTCTACGAGCCTGCGAGTAGCCTGAGAAACTTTTAGGAGTGCAAGAACAGTGACACCTGTTTTGTACTACAAAAGGATTTCTCGAAAAGTTCCTCTAAAAAAGGAGGGCACTGAAAAAGTCCCCATTTTTAAGGACTAAAACGGAAAAATGTTACGATTTACAACTTCTTTTTCTATAAATCGCCTTAATAAGGCTGTATTTGACAGAAAAAAACTAAAACTACGATTTAGTATTTTTAACATAAAGCTCTAAAGCAGCCAAAGGAGAATAAGAGAGGTTGGAACGTA